>Ga0123352_10000080_pt1 | contig 101974 bp, 72 predicted proteins | sample TergutLab28metaG_FD_89700 | JGI IMG/M metagenome (GOLD analysis project Ga0123352, IMG submission 89700) | Labiotermes labralis P1 segment gut microbial communities from Petit-Saut dam, French Guiana - Lab288 P1 | ecosystem: Host-associated > Arthropoda: Insects > Digestive system > Gut ...
CATCTTTTTGGGATGACACTTCTCCCGTTGATATTTATTTAGAACATCGGGGTGGTCTTACTAATTTTAATGCCGCTTTTCATCTAACTCTTTGTGTGTGGAACGGCTAGAGAATAAGCGTTTGATGATTTGACAGTATATTTATACAGTGTTATACTAGTATACAAATGGACAAAGAAGTATTAGAAATTGAAACTAATTTTAGTTTTAGAGAGTTGTTTTTTTATGCGTTAAAGCGTTGGTATGTATTAGTTGTTTTAACGCTTGTTGGTTTGATTTCAGGTGCTGCGTTTGCGGCAATTACAGTTAGACCACCCGAGGTTGCTAGATATAGAGTAGACCTCAATTTTGTGTTAGCCGATGATACATGGTTAGAGGTGTTTAGATTGGATACCGAAAGAGCTATAAAGGCTATGCAAAATTATACTTTGGTAGATGAATTTATAAGAGATGAGTATAATAGTCTTTTAATTTCTAGATTAACAAATGGAAATCAAAGAAGATTTATAAATCGCTTAAATATATCTTGGGGTTATGTTAATGTGAATATAGTATTTGATAAAGATACTAGAAGCAATATTAATTCAGCATACATAAAAGATTTTTTAAACGCATATGCTGCTTTTTTAATGGAAACAGTTTACGAACATGTTCCTAGTTTTATGTTGTCAAGCTTTGGTGCAGTGAATTTAAGAGGGGCAAGAAGAGTAGGCGTGATAAATAACGAGCACACTATACCCATGCATTTTATTCTTAGAATTGCTTTAGGTTTAGGCGGCGGAATTGTGCTGGCGTTTGTGGTGGTGTTTTTATGGTTTATACTTGATCCTAAATTAAAGTCGATAGAATGGTTAGAAAATCGTGGATTAGAGGTGTTGGAGGATTTAAGCGTAGGGAGTAGCGATATTAAAAATTCTCAATTAGTTACCGTTACGGCTAAATTATCTAACTACAAAACAATATTGGTGTCGGATGTAGAAGGCAGTAATTTAGATAATTTTGTGGCTAAATTATCAGAAATTTATTTAAACAATGATTATAATATTTTAGTTATAGACACAATAAAAGCAGGTGGTAAATTTAGAGAAGTTTTTGGCGGGAAAAGTGTTGAGATAGATAAAAATATAAACAGACTAGAGTTTTTTAATTCTAGCGACTGGATGTTATTAGCTAGAAATAAAGAGCATTTTAATAAACTAACTACTAATTTTGATAAAGTAATTATAGTAGCTTGTAACGAAGTTGGTGATTTCACATATGCCTCTAGTATAGCTGAAACTGCTATTTGCATTATAGATAAAGATACGGCAAAAACAAAAAATATAATCAAGTTTGTAAATAACCTTAGCGGAGATGCGGACTTAGCCGGGGCAGTTGTTTATTAACAGTGTTCAATTATACAATGTAATGAAACAAAAAAAGACTTGTTCTAATAAATCAATAGTTAAGTGTTAAGCATTGAATATTGAGCGTTCAAAACTATGGAAAAAATTTTTCATTCAATAAGAAAATTCTTTTCGCATAAATGGCGAAAAACTTTATTTTTTATGCTACTGGATGCGTTGTTCGCAGGGGTAGCATTTCTTATTGCTAGAACTATTTTCTTTAATGGGTTTGATATTCCAGAATATGGTCCATTACCACATATTCGCTATTTTATAGATAATGAAGCATGGGTAGGTGGACTTTTTTGTGTTATTGTAATAATAAGTCTTCTTATTTTTGATAGCTATAATACGGTATGGAAGTTTGCCGGAAGAATGGAATTTCTTAAAATTTTAGTAGCATATGCAGTGGCTACGGGACTTTTATTTTTATGTGGATTTATCTGGGGCAGACTTGGTACTCTTGTATCGCCAGTTATAATCATAATGTTTGTAATTTTTAGTGCTATATTTTCATTATTTATAAGATATATATACAGTATAAAAAATTATTTAGTGCATCTTAGAAATCTTTTTAGTATTAATTCTAAAGATGAAAAATCATCTCGTCCTCTTAGAACCATTGTAATCGGTGCAGGATATAGTGGAAATGCATTTATAGATAGAGCATTTAATAATCCTAGTGAGGGATATTTCCCAGTTGCTTTAATTGACGAAGATAAAGAGAAAATACACAAAAAGATTAGAGGAGTGTTAATTGTTGGTGGGCTTGATATATTAGAGGATATCGTAAAAAAATATCGGGCTGAAGCGATAGTCATTGCTATTGTTAATATAGAAAAAAAGCGACTAAAAGCAATTTATAGCGAGTGCAAAAAACATGATATTCCGATTAAACAAATGAGTGCAATTCAAGATAGTAGCGATGCTACTATAGCACCGACTTTAGAACTTAGGGATATTAAAATTGAACAGTTACTTGGGCGTGAGGAGTTTAAAGTAAATAGAGAACTTATAGATAGTGCGGTTAAGGATAGGGTTGTTATAGTAACAGGCGGTGCGGGCTCTATCGGTAGCGAATTATGTAGACAAAGTTTGGAATTTGGTTGCAAGCGACTAATTATTTTTGATCATTTTGAAAACGGTTGCTTTGAAATAAATGAGGAGTTTAAGCATAAATTCGATACAAATAAATACACTCTTGTGGTAGGTAGTGTTAGAGATAAAGAAAGACTAGATGAAATTTTTAATAAATATAAACCGGATATTGTTTTTCATGCGGCTGCTTATAAACATGTGCCTATGATGGAACATAGTAGTACCGAGGCTATAAAAAACAATGTTTTTGGTACTCTTAATGTAATAGAATCAGCTGAGAGAAATGGAGTTAGCAGATTTGTTTTTGTATCTACCGATAAAGCAGTAAATCCTGCTAATATTATGGGGGCGAGTAAGAGGATCGCAGAGATGATTGTGCAGACTAGAGGTAAAATAGCTAGCAATATGCGTTTGGCGGCAGTTAGATTTGGTAATGTTTTAGGTTCTAATGGTAGCGTTATACCTACATTTTTGCGTCAAATAAAAGAAGGTGGTCCTGTTACTGTTACTCATAGAGATATCAAACGGTATTTTATGACAATTCCAGAGGCGGTTAGATTAGTTTTGCAAGCAGGTAGCTTAGCAAAAGGCGGCGATGTTTTTGTTCTTGATATGGGCGAGCCTGTTTATATTTATGATTTAGCAGCAGATATTATTAGACTTAATGGTTTAGTGCCGGAAAAAGATATAGATATTGTTTTTACAGGATTGCGTCCGGGAGAAAAAATGTTTGAGGAACTTAGCTACTCTAAAGAAAGCGTAGATACAACTGCTCATGAAGGTATATTTGTAACAAAGCTAGAAAAAATTGATGATGCTAAATTTGAATCTCAATTAGACAACCTAAGGATTGCTGTAGCTAATCAATCAGATAGAGATACAACAGACAGAATTTTCGAGATTGTACCGAGCGATTTTAGGGAAAATAGTTAATATGGAAGTATTACTAACACCAAAACCTCAATATAAATTTGATTTATATAAAAAACGCTTCGAGGAGTTTATTGCCTCGGAGCGATTTTTGCCGATATTTGGTGTACTAGTGTTATTTTTTCATTTATTAGGGCGAGATATGTTGGGTGTTACTTTTATATTCGCTTATTTAACGGTAGTTTTTTTATCTGATGCCGACATTAGAGCAACACTTCCCGTTTTTGCAATGCTTATTTTTACGGCTAGCTTAGAACAAGGTTTTTATAGAGTAGGCTCTTCCAATCCGATTGTTTATATAGAGAATATTCCATTTTTGATTATTTTACTTAGTTTATCGGCAGTTGGAATAACAGTAGGTTTAATTAGGAGATATAAGTATAGAATATCATCATTCAGCTGGATGTCTAATGCACATTTTCCACAACAAGAAAATTATACGGGCGACACTCTGCCGCCTGTATCGAGTGATAGCAAGATAAAAAAAGAAACTCTTTCAGCACAAAAAAATCTTCGCACTCTTAAAACCTCGTGGGGACTTATTGGTGTAATCGCTATGGGATTATCCTTTATATTAGGAGGACTTTTTAGTGGTGGGTATAATATTATGGCTTTTGTTATGGGCTTAGTTTTTGCTGTTATGTTTATCGGATTTTTTTTAGTTGGCAAGCTAACCACTAAAAAAATCGACTTTGATTATCTAGCTAAAGTGCTGATTTTAATGAGTTTAGTTGCTGTAATCCAGTTATTAATAGTATATATTTATAGAGATATTTTTTCTACAAGTGCCAACGATGGCGGAAACTATGCTAAATACGAAATAGCAGTAGGTTGGGGGCATTCTAATTCTATCGCAGTCATTATCGCTTTGGGCTTGCCGTTTAGCTTGTATTTTATGGCAACTCACGAAAAACCTTATTGGGCATTTGGAGTATTTGCAGTGCAAGTTTTAGCGGTAATTTTGTGTTTAAGCAGAGCTATGACATTTCTTATAATTCCTGTAGCAATATTAGGGCTAGCATATTCAATTTATCGTCAGCGAAAAAAAACAAGATTATTTTTAATAATTGCCACAGGTGCTACAGTCGTTATAGCTTTAGTAGTGTTTTTAGTTCAAATGGAGAATATTCTATCTGCACTAGCCTTTTATATAGAAGCAGGATTAGACGACAACGATAGATTTGCAATATATAGACAGGCATGGCAAGCATTCATACGAAATCCGATTTTTGGTGCAGGACTTGTATATGATACTCCTTATCTTAATTTTAGTGATTTTTTATTTATGGCTCACAATAGCTTTTTGCAATTTCTAGCGTGGGGCGGAATAATCGGATTTAGTGCATTTATATTTCATTTGGTAGTAACAACAATCGCACTTTTCAAAAAACCGAACGAAAAGCGAATGATTTTATTTGTTGTAGCTCTCTTAGTTATAGGCAACTCAATGTTAGAAGTTTTTCTATTTATGCCTCCGACACTTATAATTTATATGTTAGTAATAGGAGCAATCGACAATGATGCGATTGAGCAAGACGGATTTGGCAGAATAGAAATTAAAAAGCAAAAAGAAATGGTTGTTAATTAAAGTAGAAGTTATTTTAGAAACTACAAAGATAGATCTAGCGATTTAGCTATCCTGGATGCATATATAAGGTGTCCTATGAAAATTATTTGCGGGTGTTTTCATATATATATAAACTGCCTTCATATAGTAAAGTATGGTTGTGTTAGATATTCTACAATCTATGCTTTTGATGAGCTTTGGCATTGCAGTATTTTTATTTGCGATTACTCACTTTTCGCGGATTTTGCAACAGAATTTTAAACAAAAATTACAACCGATTTTTAATAAAATTGGTTCTAATCGCTTTGCGGCAGTTGGGGTAGGAGCGGGAGCAACGGCGATAATGCAATCGTCTACTGCCACAACAGTTATAACTGTAGGACTTGTTAATGTTGGGATTATCACGCTTTTTCAAGCAACTGCTCTTATTATGGGTGCAAATATTGGCACAACGGTAACAAGTTTGCTTATAGCTTTGTCGCATTTACAAGTTAAATATTTATTTATGTCGTTGTTTTTTATTGGATTATTTTTGAGGGTCATAACAAGTGACAATAATCCAAAACATTCTAAAAAACTTTTTATTGGCAATCTTTTTATTGGTTTTGGAGCAATTTTTATTGGATTAGAGATTTTATCAAGTAGTTTTAGTAATAGTGATATACTGCAAAATGTTTTTTATAATCTTTTTTCTACAGTTACTTTTCCGCTTATACTAATATTACTAGGTGCTGTTTTTACTGCAATTATTCAATCTAGTGCTGCTAGTGTAGCGTTATATATGACAATGTTAACAAGTGGAGTGCTAACGCTGCCAAGTGCGATTTTTTTGGTGCTGGGTAGTGAGATTGGCACTTGTAGCACAACTTTAATTGCTTCTACTAAAGCAAACACCGTTGCTAAGAAAGCAGCGGCGATGCATTTGATATTTAATTTATTTAGTGCTATTTTATTTGCGATAATTTTATGGCCATTTGGCAGATACATATTGCCTGTTTTTGTTACAATAATTCCAAATTCGGCATTACAAATTTCTATTTTTCAAATAATCTATAATGTAATATCGGTAGCAGTATTATTGCCTTTTATTAGACCATTAAATAAATTGGTTGATTTGAAGTTTTCTAATAAACATTCATAATTTTGTTTTATTTTGAATACATTAGAACAGGCGATTTGTATAGAAAAAGTGTATGCGACAGGATGTTTCAAAAGTAGTTTTTTTTCGATAAATTTTTGCCGAATATTTTTAGTAATATAAAAGGGAGCTTTAGGCATAGCAAATGAAGTTTGTAATTCTTGAAAAACGCAGTTTAGTTTACACCGCAGTATTAACAATGCTACTCGTGGGTTTTATTGCTGGCGTTTACATAACTAACTCCGCTGTGGTGTGGAGTAATGTTTCTAACCGTAGTTTACCTATTCATTCGGTAGATACATCCGATAATAAAGTAGCACTTAGTTTTGATGCGTCTTGGGGAGCAACCAGAACAGAAGCAATTTTAGAAGTGCTAGAAATAAATAGTGTACCTGCAACATTTTTTGTAACAGGTGAGTGGATGGAGCGTCATAGCGAAAGAGCAACAAGACTAGTAGAGAGCGAACTTATAGAACTCGGCACTCTGTCTAATACTCATCCGCATATGACGAGATTGAGTAATAGACAAATGGAGTTAGAGCTATCAACAGGTAGCACAATTATTAAAAACGCTACGGGAAAAGCTCCAACGCTCTTTCGTGCCCCATATGGTGAGTTTAGTGATAGCTTACTAAATGTGGCAAGTAGCCAAAATCTTACTACAATTCAGTGGAGTGTAGATGCCTTAGATTGGCAAGATATATCTAGTTACGACATCGCCTCTAGAGTTATGGCTCAAATTACTAGAGGCAGTATCATAAGGATGCAAAACGACGGCAGAAACACAGTTAATGCTCTTAGTGCAATTATTGTTGCTATTCAAAATAAGGGCTTTACTATTACTAATGTTGGCGATTTAATTTACACTGAAAATTACACAATAGATCAAGCTGGTAAACAAACAAGAAATCAAGGAAATACAAATCAATAAGAGAGGTAAAAAACATATGAACACAGAATTACGAAATTTTAGCGGAATAACCACGCTATCCGAGGGCAACTCGTCTTCGCCGTTTATAAACAATACTGTTTTTTTAACAGGTTCGGCGGTAACAAAGCTTAGTTACAGCCACGAATTATTCGGCGAGAGCTTTTATGAGTTTAATCTAAAAGTGCCAAGGCTATCTAATCAGCATGATATAATTCCGCTAACTATTAGCGAGAGATTGCTAGGTGAACGGACAATTCGTCCCGGCGAAAAAATTGCTATAAAAGGGCAATTTAGAAGCTATAATAAGATTATCGACGATAAAAGTAAGCTAATGCTTAGTGTTTTTGTACGGGATTTTGCGGATAATCCTAGCGAAAATCCAAATGTTTGCGAATTAAAAGGTTATATTTGCAAACCTCCGATTTATCGCACAACACCATTTAATCGTGAAATTTGTGATTTATTGTTGGCTGTAAATAGGGCATATAATAAGTCTGATTATATCCCTTGTATAGCGTGGGGTAGAAACGCTAGATTTATTCGTGGAATTGATGTCGGGGCAAAGCTAGCAATAACCGGCAGAATTCAGAGTAGAGAATACATAAAAAAATTATCCGAAGAGCATAGCGAAACCCGCATAGCTTATGAGTTATCAGTAAACAAAATAGTCCTAGATGAAACTACCGAATTAGACGAAGTAGCCGCAACCATAACGGTTCAAAATTCTTAGTACATAAAATTCATAATTTATAATAAAAAGATCCGCTAGCAATTTTACTAGCGGATCTTTTTATTATATTTTTGTAAATGAGTTTAATAATTCAGTACTTTTAAGCCTTTCATAATACGGATAAGGATACTCATAAAGAAGTAGGAGCCCAGGACGGTGGCTATTAGGAATAATATATCGGAAGTTTGTAGAAGATAGTTATAAATATCCAATGAAAAACCGGGAATAGGAATTCTAGGGAATGCGAAAGCACCTATAAACAACAAAGCACCAACACCTACAAGCATTATGGCACGGTAACTATCAGGCGGCTCGCAAATTTTTACAAGAACTATAAAGCTGGTAAAGGTTACACCCAATATCAGCATTGTATTATAAGCATCATCTATTCTACTTATATCCATATAATAATCCATGTAATTGCCGTAGTACATAAGATTTTGATTAAAGAAATAAATAGCTAACATACTAACGGCAAGCGTTATTCCACCTGGGGCAGAGCGACCCAATACATTGCTAAGAAATTGTCCCTTGATTTGTTTGTTATTAGGTTGTAGAGCAAGAGCAAAGCTAGCTACCGCTATAACAAACATTTCCATAAGTAATAGATAATGTGTTAAATACGGATATCCGCCCTCTAAGAATAAAAACACAACAGCAAGTATTACTGTCATAATGGTCTTCATTAAAAACAACGATGAGGTTTTTTGGATATTATTTATAACTTTGCGACCTTCTAGCACAACGCTAGGCATAGAATTAAAGTTACTATCTTGTAGTACCAAGTGGGCGACATTTCTAGCGGCTTCACTACCGCTTGCTATAGCTATAGCACAATCGCTTTCTCTCATAGCTAAAATATCATTAACACCGTCGCCCGTCATAGCTACAGTATGACCCTTTTGTTTTAGCGTTTGGATAAGCAGTTTTTTTTGCTCAGGGGTAACTCTGCCAAAAACAGTATATTTTGTAGCAGCCTCTAAAACCTCTCTTTCGCTAAGCCCTTCTAAACTTACATAAAGTTCTGCTTTTTCTACACCAACTCGCCTTGCTACCTCACTAACAGTAATAGGATTATCACCCGAAATTACCTTTACAGCTACATTATTTTTCTTAAACCATGCTACAGTTTCAATTGCATCCTCTCTGATGCTGTCTTCTATAGCGATAATACATAACGCTCTTCTAGCACTTGGCAATCTATCACCAACAATACCGGCTGGAGAGTGTGCTAAACACAAAACTCTGTAACCTTCTCTAGCATATTCGTTTATAATTTTATCTACCCTAACTCCAACATCTTTAAGTACAAATTCAGGAGCACCGTACAAGAATGTACCGGCTTCTTCAGTGCTTATGCCAGCTAGTTTTCGGCTAGAACTAAACGGCAAAATAGTAGTAGGAGTTAGCATTTTAGAGTAGCCAAAATGCTCGGCCAAAGCTCTAGCTGTCTGATTATTATCGCCGGTTGCTGTTAAAATACTTCCTATAATATCGGCAATTTCAAATGGAATCTCCGACGCACCCTTAATTTCAATTACATCCTTAACACTCATTGTGCCATCTGTAATTGTGCCGGTTTTATCTAGGCATAGCATATCAACTCTTGCTAAACTTTCAATACAGTTAAAGTCTTTAACAAGTGCCCGTTTTTTCCCCAATTTTCTAACAGATACAAATAAAGCAATAGAAGTAAGTAAAAACATTCCCACGGGTAACATACCCATCATAACACCGGCGGCTTGCTGAATGTTTTCGTCCCATGCATCTCGACTATAAATAAGCTCGTTACCTTGTATTTCTCTAAGCCAATAGGTAACTACGGTTATAGCAGTTAAAAAAATCGCTAGCGGTATAACCACTCTCATTATAGTGTTTATAGAATTAAACAACTCTGATTTTGGTTTTTTATAGCGTTTAGCGTGGCTTGTCAGAGTTTCTACATAATTAGCTGAGCCTACTTTATTTACTCTAGCATAACAGTTTCCGCTAGAAATATAGCTACCGCTATAAAGAGTGCTACCTATAATTTTTCTCTCAGGTTGACTCTCGCCTGTTAGCATTGCCTCGTTAGCTTCGGCTTCGCCCGATACAACTATACTGTCGGCACAAATTTGCTTACCTGCTTCTATATATATAATATCGTCTAAAACAACCTCTTCAACAGGAATAACAGACCTCTCACCCGCTCGTATTACCGTAGCGGTAGGAGCAGTCATAATACTGAGCTTTTCAATTGTGATCTTAGCCCTGATTTCCTGAAAAATCCCTATACCATTGTTTGCTAAAATAATAAACATAAACACTAGCTGAAGCCAATGAGCATTAAAAATCAGTAGCATTATTGCTACAAATGCCGCTATTGCGTTTATAGGAGTTACAAGATTATAAAAGAAGATCTGCCAAATAGGTCTAGTGGACTTTTTTTTGCTGTAGTTTATAAGTCCCTTTTGGTTGCGATTTTCAACCTGCTCTAATGATAGCCCAGTTAATACATCTGGCTCGAATCTTTCAGCTTCATCGAGTATCATTATGGATTTTGAGCTAGATTTATGTTTAGGTTTAGGTAGTTTTATTCGAAGTTTTTTACTAAAGCGTTCTTTATGGATAAGTCCTGCATCAATAGTTTTAGAAGAGCTAGATTCGCTAGAAAAATAACAATCGTCACTATCAGAGTCTTCTAAAAAACCATCAACCTTTGTTTCTTTATTGTCGGTTGACAGTTGTTCTTCATTATTAGAAAGCGGACGCAAAGGAGCTTTTTTTGTAGATATGATGCTGGTAGTAGTTTTATTGCTAGTTTTAGCTTTAGTATCAGCATCATCCTGCGGATTTTTATTAGTTTTATCCATTGCTTTTAGTCTAGCATAGAAGGGAAGAGGTGTCAAGAGGGAGTTTATAAGTTATAATTTGTAGTTAAAAAATTACTATATTAAAAAATGCTCAGATTTATAAAAAATATAAATCTGAGCATTTTAAGCTATTGTTTTTAAGCTTAAATTTTAATTTGGTTCGTCGAGTAGTGGTGTTTCGATTCGTCTAAACGCAACGGTATTCTCCTCGCCTGTGCGTACCATAACACGATGACCATAGTTTGGCATAACAATTGTTATTCTAAACGCACCGTTATGAACAGTTCCCCAATCGTGAGTAGCATGCTCGTCTGGAGCAATAAGTTCTTGCAATACTCCGTTTACGAAGAGTCTTATATCTACTTGTCCTGATGTGCCTGGCTCTCCGTCTACTCTACGATAAACTAAGTCTATACGGTTCCAATTGTTTGTAGTAAACACTCCTTCAACAGTTTGGGCACCTAATCCATACTCGTTTTGCCCAATGCCAAGATTTACCCTGCCATCGTCTGTGCTAAACAATCTTAACCAGTTGCCAGTATGCCAATTGGTATTAGTGGCATTAACGCCAGCACCAGCAGTAGCAAATAGTGCCATATCAAAAGTGCCGGCTGTATTTACTTCAAAAGAAATTTGACTCCACGCATTGCTAGCTGTAGCTACACTTATATGCGGACCGCTAACTCCTGCTTGATGATTGCGAATGGTAGTATCGGTAAAAGTTAGTATGCCGTTTTGATAGGTAGGAGCAGTTTGATTAGCGGCAAAACCGTCCCCTGTACCGGCAGGATTCCCGTCGCCAGTCCAAGTCCAATAAGTAGGGTTAAAAAAGTTATCTCCAAAGTCGTTATCTCCTAGCATTAAATTAACTGCTGTAATAACTAGACTGTCGGTATCTACATTAGCTGTAGCCAGTTGATCCATAGGAACTGTAAATTCAGCATTGATATTTGGACCGGCAGGAGTGATTGTGCCTTGTAGTGTGTGTACTGTACCAGTAGCTCCAATACGGTAAGACACGCTTATAGCGGTGTAATAATCTGGTGCTTGTACTGTAAAGGTATAGTTTTGATTAGTAAAAGCAACTGTATTGCCAATAATAGTAAAGTCACCCTCTAGATTTAAGCCCTCTACATTTAGTAGGGGAGCAGGATTATCTATAATACCAGATATATTTGTTAATGTAATATTGCCTGTAACTTGAGTAGCAGGAATTGTAAAGTTAAATACATCCGTTTCATTGGCTCTTACCCCAGTTACTGTTTGAGGAGCTTCTGTGCCGACTACTGTGAATGTAACAACGGGAGGGGTAGTAGCTTCTACAATATGAGTAGGCAATAATGTAATCGAGAAGTTAAAGGCTTGATTTCTAACCGGAGACGGTAGAGTAGCTAAAGTAAAGCCTTCTTGAGTTAGAGTAGAAGTAGCGGTAATAGTGCTATCTATTACAGTTACTGTAATAGGGATAGTAAGTACAACTTCTTCTTCCATAGTGGCGGTTAGAGTTATAATTGCTGTGCCTGTTTGACCCGATTGAGCATTTACTAAAAATCTAGCCCCTAAATTACCCTCGCCGACGGCATTGATTTGCGTAACTACAAGCGATACTACACCAGTACCCTCGGTTAAAGCTGCCGAAAACGATATGTTTTCTCGCTCTACTCCGTTTAGATCGATATAATCTAGCACAAGCAGGGTGCGTTGACGCTCAGCCGCGGTTAAACTAGGTGCACTATCCATAGTAAATTCCGTTTCGGCATCTAATATGGCAACAGGTCTAGCTAATGGAGTTGGTATGTCTACTGTAGGTGTCGGACAAGCCACAAGCACAAGTGCAACGACCATTATTATGGCTAAAATAATAGCCAAGTGTTTTTTATGTGTTTTCATTTTTTATTTTGTTTCCTCCTAAAGATGTGTTTTTGTTAAAAAATTGATTTATATATGTATTATATGTATAAATTCTACTATGTAAACATAAATCAGTCAAGCGTTTTTTAATTACATACGACAAAGTACTAACTATAAATTTAGGATAAATAGATTTTAATAAAATAATAGTTTGTAGTTTAAAAATTACTTTTGCAAGTCCTTAATTTTATCAAGTTTTTCCCAACTAAATTCGGGATTGCCAAAGTGGCCATAAGCTGAGGTTTTAGAGTAAATCGGACAATTTAAGCCTAAAGTCTCAATAATTGCGGCGGGGCGAAAATCGAAGTGCTTATTGATAAGAGTAATCAATTTTTCATCTGATAATTTACTTGTGCCAAAAGTATTTACATACATACTAACGGGGCGGGCAACACCTATAGCATAGCTTACTTGAATTTCAATTTTGTCGGCGAGTCCTGCCGCAACAATATTTTTGGCGACATACCTTGCCATATAAGCAGCACTGCGGTCTACTTTTGTTGGGTCTTTTCCGCTAAAAGCACCGCCACCATGAGGACAAATTCCGCCATAAGTATCGGCAATTATTTTTCTGCCGGTAAGTCCGCTATCGCCGGCGGGACCACCCTTAACGAACCGTCCGCTAGGGTTTATAAAATACTTTGTATTTTCATCTAAAAAATTTGCATCGATATTTGGGATAACGATGTGCTTTTTGATGTCGTATTGAATTTGTTCTAAACTAGCTTCCTCGGCATGCTGAGTAGATACCACAATAGTATCTATTCTTTTTGGGATTCCGTTTTCATAACTTACTGTAACTTGGCTTTTGCCGTCGGGCTTTAAATAGGGGAGTAAACCGGTTTTTCTTGCTTTTGATAACCCTCTGGTTAGTCGATGAGCCAAATAAATCGGCATAGGCATATATTCATCTGTTTCACGGCAAGCGTAGCCGTACATCATACCCTGATCGCCAGCACCAGTTTTTTCGTATTTATCCGCTTTTATTTGATTTCTCGTCTCTAGCGAACTGCTAACTGCCCCGTCTATATCGGGACTTTGACCGTGTAAAGCATTCATTATAGCACAGCTATCAGCGTCAAAGCCTAGGTTAGCTTCTGTGTAGCCGATTTCACGGATAGCACGGCGGGCAACAGAACTAATATCGGCATAACCACTAGTTGTAACCTCTCCAAAAACAAACACAAGTCCTGTTGTAACGCAGGTCTCGCAAGCAACTCTGGCATTTGGGTCTTGAGCCAAAATTTCGTCTAAAAAAGCATCCGAAATTCTATCGCATACCTTATCGGGATGACCCTCTGTAACAGATTCAGAAGTTATAAGTTTAAGTTTATCGTTTGTAATCATTATAGTTTTTCCTTGAGTTCATAGTCATTATATAAAAAAACAAAAACACTGTCAACTTTAACTAGTTTGTATAAAAAAACAATAAAATACTATATTTTACAAAGCTGATTTAAACAAAAATAATTTCATCTTGTGGCATAGCTTTTAATTCATTTAGTTCTTTTAACGAAAACTCAAGGGCTAGCATCTCAAGTAATCCGCTTTTTGTAAAGGTGTCTAATAGATAATCAGCATCGGTTAGCTGTGATAATTCACTTTTCCAAAGTGAAGTTAAAATCTCAGAATCCTTTACGCATTTTATAAATCGCTCGGTTAGCTTTATTGCTCGCCGTATGGTTTTATTTTTAGCTTTTTCGTTGATAGTAGTAGCTGTAGTTTTAAGTTTATTAGAAGTTGATGTAATAATCTTCATTAAAAAATTCGATTTATTAACTCTACGCACAAACCAGCTTTCTGTAACAAATTGCTTAAGAGTCAAATGCTTGCGTCTTTCAAACCACTTATAAACTATATGAATAGCAAGTAGTGCTAAAATAACCATAGATATAACTGCAATAACACCTAACCTTCCAAACACACTAACTATTCCGTACATAGGCTGTACCATTCTATCTGGATTAGTAAACAAAAAGTTAGAGCCGGTAAAATGATTTATCACAGCACCAAGGCCTGTTAAAATAACAATAATACCAATTATAGGAAGAGTATTTACTTTTCGATACAATCCGCTTACAACATAATAACCGCCAAGCACAGCAATTGCAATATGATGTACCCAAACCATTATACTAACGGGATGAAAAACTCCAATATGCACCATAGAGGTTATAGGAAAAATTATTGCTACAAAACCGCCTAAACCAATCCAAACTATATAATCCAAACATAGCTTTTTGAATTTTTGATTAAAGCAACAAATAGGTAAAATTATTCCAAAAACATTACACAAGTGTAGCGGTATAAACCATTCTATATTATACTCGCCCGTAACTATTGCCCAAATCAGCGTGCCCAACATGCATACTAAAACAGTAGCAGTCATACTGATTAGCACAGCCTTTTCAAGATGTTTTTTTCTAAAAAATAAAAGAGCCGAAAGTCCGATAATAACAAGCGCAACAAAAATCATAACCACATGCCAAAAGCTAAAGTAGCCGTAAGTAGTTACTCTAAATTGCTCCGATGCCGAAATACCAACTTCAGCTGTTTGGTCTGTGAAAATCCCGCCCCACATCTATCTTATTATATGCCCTATATAAGCATTTAGTAAAGAGTTTTTTGTTAGCCATATATTTTACTAGCGCATATATATTATTATGGGGTATAATAATATGGAAGAAATTCAAAAATCGGTTCCGCTAAAGGGCTTTACATCGTGGAGAGTAGGCGGAGAAGCGGAATTTTTTATTAGAGTTAGTAGCTTGGAGGCACTTTTTAATGCCTTGGAGTTTGCTAAAAGAGAGGGCTTGTCTGTTATTATTTTGGGCGGAGGCAGTAATGTTTTGGTTAGCGACAGCGGAGTTAAGGGTTTAGTTATTAAAGTGGAGCTAAAGGATATTTGGCGGCAGGGGAGATTGCTTGTTGTGGATAGCGGATATAGTTTGATTAAACTTACTAGGACTGTGGAGAATAGTGAGTTTTGCGATATGGCTTGGGCTAGCGGAATCCCAGGAAGTGTTGGAGGAGCGGTTAAAGGTAATGCCGGGGCATTCGGCGGAGATATAGCAAGTTTTATTGAATGGGTAGAGATTATTAGAGACGGTAAGTTAGTGCGGTTGAGTTCTGATAAGTGTGGATTTAGTTATAGAAAAAGCGGATTTTTACATAGCGACATTATAATTAGGATAGGCTTTAAGAAAAGCGAATGTAAAAAAGAGCAAATTGTAGCTAAAAGGTTAGAGTTTACTCAAAGACGCAAGGCAACTCAACCCAGCGGATACTCGGCAGGCAGTGTTTTCAAAAATCCGTTTATTGATAATAGTAGCGATATACTAGAGGCTATACCTTACAAAAGTGCTGGGCAACTAATAGAGGCAGTCGGGCTAAAAGGCTTTACTATCGGTGATGCTGTTATAAGCGAAAAACACGCAAACTTTATTATAAATAAAGGGAATGCAACAGCAACCGATATAGAAAATCTAATCACTATATGCCAAAAACGAGTTTTTGAAAAGTTCGGCGTGGAGTTAGTGGAAGAGGTTAAGAGATTGAATTAGGAGTATGATTAAACTAAAGCTAAAAATAGGAGGTAAAAGTACTTGAAAAACGATTTATATTGGACAAGTTATAAATCTTTTGAAAAACGCATTATTGAGTTATCGCACTCAATTTGCTTTGATGATGAGCAACTAAATGTTTATTCGGCAGAAATAGCAGATTTATTTGTTTCAATTTGCACAAAAATTGAGTCAGTTTCTAAGGATTTATACGAGAAGCATATTTTACCTTTTTTAATAGATAATGAAGAAAAGCCACTCACATATAATGGTAAAAAGTTTACATTTGAAAAATGGAAGCGAAAAGATTGGAAATTTGACCATAATTGCCTTATGGAACTCAATAATAAATTTGCTTTTGACAAAAAGAAAATAGAACTCAAGGATAGATTTAACTTTATTAATTTTGGAGAGGTGATAATCCCTTTTTCTGATATAATTTCAGGTGGTAAATGGGAGCAGTTTCATATACAAAGCATTGATTTCAAAATACTAACAATAGAAGAATTAGAAAAAAAATATAGATGTAAGTACGAGAGTTGTAGTTGGCTTAAAAGTTATCAATCACTAAAACATGATTTTCATGCAAGTATTAAAGAACACGGTACTTTAAAAAATATTTTTGTTTCTTTAGGAGCTTTATTTTTACTTTTGATTTATTGGCAATATTATCCAAGTCGAAGTTTTGGGCAACCACAAAAAAACGATCGTATGCAAGTAGATTTGGTTTCGAGTTTATTTGTATTGCCATACACATATCAAGTTATGCCTAATTTTATAAAAGATAGTGAAATAGATAATTATCGTGCTAAATTTAAGCAAGATTTTGAACAAGAAGCAGAAAATTATTATAGCGAAATAAGTTATCCATTAGTATGTATACTAATAAAAGAAAGATATAGAGAAGTTGAAGAACTTGTTAAAGAACTAAACAAAAATACACCATATGTAGATTATGGTTTTGCACGATACGATAAATTAGATGAAAAAGATAAGCAAAATCATAATAAACTTGAAAAATATTTTTATGAGTCTAATAGTAATAGTAATTTGATGATAATTCTAAATGCTTTTAATAATCCTTATGATTATTATGATTATTCTAGGTATTATGAGTATATGAAACATAAAGGGCACAAAAAGAGAGAATTGACAAAAATTATTGTGGGTGATAAAGTAAAAATGCGAAATATATATTATAAAAATATTGAAGGAGTAATTAAAGAATTAACAGATGTAACTATCACTATTCAAATTGTAAATGATGACTTAGAATGTAGTTATCGGCTATCTTACGATCATATCATTGATATAACAAAATTATAACTGCCAGATAGTTATTATTTATCTTTTGTGTTCAGCATATATAAGGCGTCGCTAAATAGGTTTTTGCAGGAAGTTTCGAGCGGATTTTTGAGGAAAAATTTGCAGTTTGAGAAGAACGAGTGTAGCAAAGCTACTCCGATGAATTCGAGAAATGCAGATTTTAACCAAAAAGATGCCGAAAGTTACGCAAAGCCGACAGGCGAAAACCTATTTAACGAGGACTACGAATGTTTTACGGAGATTATCATACACATACAACTTATTCTCACGGCAAGGGGAGCATAGAGGATAATGTTAAAAGAGCGATAGAGCTAGGCTTTAAGGAAATTGCTATAACCGACCATGGTTTTAAGCATATGGTTTATCATGTTCGCAGGATGGACTGGCCTTATATGGAGCGGGATGTGGCGAATCTTCGTAAAAAGTATCCTAATATCAATATTTTATTAGGGATAGAAACTAATTTTAATTCTCATAGAGGGTTTATTGATTTACTGCCGAGTGAAATTTCGGCTCTCGATGTTGTTGTGTGCGGTTATCATTTTATGGTTAAGCCCGATAGATTTAAGGATATTCATAAGTTTTGGATTCCTAATTTTATTCAGCAGGTGTTTAAGACTAAGGGTACAAGGATGTACAGCCGTAATACCGATATGTATATAAAGGCGGTAGAAAAGTACGAGATTGATATTATTTCGCATCCGAACTTTGGTATTAAGATAGATGTTGTAGAGGTTGCTAAAGCATGCAAGCATTACGGCAGTTATTTTGAGCTTAACGGAAGAAGAATTTCTATGGATGATGAATTATTGGGTAAGGTTGTTGAGACGGGCGTGGAGTTCGTGGCGAATAGTGATGCTCATAGAATAGAGCAGATAGGGGATTTAAAGTTAGTTACCGAGACGGCGGATAGAATTGGTTTGCCGTATAGTCAAATTGCTAACTGGGACAGGCGTCCTGTGTGGAGAAGTAAAAAAGTGGCAAGAGCGTTGGGACATTTGGAGATATAATGAGAAATTAGAAATATGGAAATATAACCGTCAAAAAAATCCACCTTGCAAGCAAAGGATTTTTTCTAGGTTATGGGGCGAATGAGAAATTAAGGACTGATAAGTTTAAATTGAAAATTGAGAATGGAGAGTGGAGAATTAAGGACTTATAAAGCAAAAATAATAAAGTTCTATTTTAAAAAATATAAAATTAAATCAACAATTCTCAATTATATAAAGTCAACAATTTCTCATTCGCCTCATTTCTAATTTCTCATTTAAAATATTATGCGTCAATTTTCATCTAGAGCAAAAAAAGAAATGCTCCAACAATCGATGAGTGAGAGGTTGGAGCAACTGGCATTTTTAAGTGCGTACGCTAGAGTAGCGGGAGCTTTTGGGTTCGAAAATTCTCAAAAGCAATTTTTGCTAAAGGCAGATAAAGAGTATATAAAAGTAGTTTTGTGTGATTTGATTGAAGGGCTTTTTGGTAGAGAATTAAATTATGAAGTATTAGAAAAAAGTTTAGTGTTTAGGGGAGATTTTGCTGATGAACTGTTAGAAAAATTAAAAATCTTTACAGAGAATACTTACGGCGAAAAAGAGTACTTGTTGCAACTAGCGGATGAGTTTTTTGCTAGCGAAGCAACGGTGCTTAATGTTCTTAAAGCGTTTTTTATTGGGTGCGGATTTGTTAGTTTGGTAAAGGGCTATCATTTAGAATTTGCTTTTAGTAACGGTTTTTTAGCAAGTGATTGTATGGAGCTATTAGGGGGGTTGGGTATTGTGGCTAAACAAATTACAAGGGCAGAAAAAGAGGTTGTTTATCTAAAGGGAGCCGAGCCAATAGGAGATTTTTTAAGCGTACTAGGAGCTACTGAGGCAGTATTAAAGCTGATGGATGTGTTAGTAGAGCGAGAGGCAACCCGCCTAATCAACCGCCGTATGAATTGCGATATGGCAAATATAGATAAAACTATTGCACTAGCTGGCAAGCAAATTAGCGTGATAGAGGACTTGAAAGCAAGCGGGAAATACGAAAGTCTTAATGATAAACTAAAAGAGGTCGCTAGCGCACGATTAGAAAATCCAGAAGCAAGCTTAGACGAACTAGCAGAGATTATAGGCATCAGTAAATCAGGTCTTAGACATAGGCTGGATAAAATAATGAATAGATAATATAAAAAGGTGGCTTCGTCACTCCCATCGCTACAGGCTCGGCTTTTTTGTGCAAATAAGCTGCTTATTCTAAGATGATAATCACTATATCATAAAAAAGCCGCCTTCGGCGGTTCCTTCGCTACAGACTCAACAGGCTCAGCTTTTTTAGTCCAGGAAATAGCTTTAATAAGGCAACAATTTTTCCTAGGGTATAAAAAATGTCGAACTTATTTAACTAATAAATACGACATTTTTATTTTTTTATTCTTCATATCCATTTGGGTTGTTTTTTTGCCAGATATAATGATCAAGGCACATTTGTTGCAAGGTGCGGGCTGCTGTGTAGTTAAGTTCTTTTTTGGCTTTTTGTACACTGGCATAGCAAACAGGAGCATCACCTGCTCGTCTTGGGGCAAATATATACGGTACATCAACACCTGTTGCTTTTATAAAAGCATTTATAACATCCATTACGCTACTGCCCTTGCCTGTGCCTATATTGTATGTAACTACTCCGCAATTACCGCTATACAACTTCTCTAGTGCCGACAAATGTCCTAAAGCTAAATCTACAACATGAATATAATCTCTTATAGCTGTGCCGTCGGGAGTATCGTAATCGTTGCCGAAAACATTAAGTCGCTCTAATTTGCCTACCGCAACTTTAGTTACAAAAGGCATAAGGTTATTAGGGATTCCTCTAGGATCTTCGCCGATAAGTCCGCTATGATGTGCTCCAACTGGGTTAAAGTATCTAAGAAGTGCTACATTAAATGTGCTATCTGCTGTTGCTTCGTCTATAAAGATTTCTTCGATTATTTTTTTAGTATTACCGTAAGGATTTAAGGCACTCGTAGACATATCCTCAGTTAGCGGGCAAGCAGTAGGTAATCCGTAGACTGTAGCACTAGAAGAAAACACGATGTTTTTTACATTGTGTTTTTTCATTGAGGCGATAAGTGATAAAGTTGTGCCGATATTGTTTTGGTAGTACATAAATGGCTTAGCTACACTTTCGCCGACCGCTTTATAACCAGCGAAATGAATAACGTTATCTATTTGTGGGTGGCTAGCAAAAATATTATCAAGAGCATTTTGGTTTGCTACATTCTCATTATAAAATGTAATTTTTTTGTCTGTGATTTGCTCTACACGGTTTATGCTTTCTTTACTAGAGTTAGAAAGGTTATCAACAACAATAACGTTGTAATTAGCGTTAAGAAGTTCTAATACGGTATGGCTACCGATGTAGCCTGCTCCACCTGTTACTAAAACAGTACGGATAGAGTTTTGAGTTTTTGGAGTATTGTTGTTTTTATTTTGTTGCATGGGCTATTTCTCCTTTTATTGAGTTTTATTTTTTGCACTAGATTTAAGCAATCTTATATCCTTCGTCTCCTAACAAACCTTCTATTTCCATAAGAAGTGCTTTAGATATCTGCACAGATATATTTAGAGGATAGATCTTGTTATCGTGAGTAGATTTGATATAAGTATCATCGTGCCCAGGGTAAGCAAAGAGAATTTCTTGAAGTTCGTCCCAAAGTTTTGCGTCTTCTTTGTTGCAGTAAAAGCAAATTTTCTTTTTATTAACCTCTTTGCCTTTTGGATTTAGTGGAGATATTTCGTTTATCCAAAGGGTAGCTCCGTCATCTCTTAGGCGTACGGTTCCGCTAAGTGTTACAAGTTGGTCTTTTATAAAATCGTTTTTATATTTATTAAGTCCGTGTCCCGATAAAAACACCTCTATTGTGCCGTGTAGGTCTTCTAATTTACCTATGCCAATCTCCTTACCCATTTTCGTAAATTTTTTACTGGCTTCAACAAGCATTCCGCCGACAGTTATGCGTTGGTCGTTTATAATTGAATTATTGCTGTTATCTTCGCTTTCACTATTAGCTTCGTCTAAACCCATCTCGCCGCCTACACTTTCGTTATAGGAAGTAAAATGTGTGGAGTTATAATCAAAATCACTTAAAAAGTCTGCATAATTTTCTAGCGGATGCCCAGTTAGATAAATGCCTGCCGTTTCTTTTTCAAATCTTAACTTGTCCCATAGTGAGTATTCTTCTATTTTAGGGTAATCGGTTTTCGTCTTTATTGCTAAAGCAGGATTATCAAACATAGAAATTTGTCCGCTAGCACTGGCTAATCTATCCTTATTTGCCCTATCTACAATGATAGTGTATGCTTGTTTCAAAACACTTCTAGCAATATTAAAGCTATCAAACACACCAGTTAAAATAAAGCCCTCAAGCACCCTTTTATTTATTGTAATAAAGCTCATACGAGTAATAAACTCGTCAAAATCTGTAAAAACTCCGCCTTTTTCTCTCTCAGCTACAATATGTTCGATTATTCCAATTCCAACATTTTTAATAGCATTAAGCCCTATCCTAATACTTCCGTTTTCTACACTAAACTCAGCTACAGAATAATTTATATCTGGCGGTAGTACAGTTATGCCTTTTTGCTTAGCATATTGTAGATAGTGAGCAGTAGTTGTAATATCGCCTATTCGATTATTTAAAACAGATGCTATGTATTCTACAGGATGATATTTTTTAAGATATGCCGTTTGATATGCTACATACGCATAGGCGGTTGCATGCGACTTATTAAAGGCGTAATTACCAAACTTTACAATATCGTCAAATATTTTATTAGCAATGCTTCCGTTTACATCGTTATTTATAGCACCAATGATACCTTGTTCTTTGTCGCCATAGATAAAAAACGAGCGTTCCTTATCTAATAAATCCATTTTCTTTTTGCCGATAATAGCACGTAGAACATCGCCACGAGCAACCGAATATCCTGCTAGTTGTTGAGCAACTTGAATAACTTGCTCTTGATAAACCATAACTCCGTATGTAACATCTAGGATATTTTCTAACATCGGGTGGTCATATTTAACATTTTTAGGGTTTCGTTTATTGGCTACATAAGTAGGGATATAATCCATAGGACCTGGGCGGTAAAGTGCTACACCTGCTATAATGTCCTCTAAGCTAGACGGCTTTAATTCGGTCATAAACCTAGTCATACCCCCACTTTCCAGCTGAAACACTCCTACTGTATCGCCTTCGCCAATCATATCAAAAACGGCTTTATCATTATATTCCATACCATAAAAATCAACTTTTTTGCCGGATGATTTTTCCACCATATCAATAGCGTTTTTAATATCGGTTAAAGTGCGAAGTCCTAAAAAGTCCATTTTAAGAAGCCCTAACTGTTCGCACTCATTCATATCAAATTGCGTTGTAGTAACAGAGTTTTCGGACTTTTTAGTATCTTTATCTTTGTCAACAACGGCTAGCTTTGGCACAGCAATACTAAGCGGAACATGCTTATAGATTGGGTCTCTACAAATTATAACACCCGCTGGGTGAATGCCTGTTTGGCGTGGGAAGCCCTCCACTTTTATAGCCATATCAAAAATTTGTTTAACAGATGGGTCGGTTTGGTAAACTTCTACTAAATCGGAAATAGAAACATCTTTACCTTGCTTATCTTTTTTTAGTCCCAAAAGCTGTGCTAGAGGGGCAGAATTTATACCCGGGAATAGCTTAGTGTATCTATCCATTTCAGCATAAACTTTACCTAAAACCCGTCCCACATCCTTAAATGCTTGCTTAGATTTAAGAGAACCAAAAGTAATAATTTGGCATACATTTTCGGCTCCGTACTTTTCTACGACATAATTTATAACTTCCTCTCGGCGGTCTACACAAAAGTCTATATCAAAGTCTGGGTTTGATATACGGTCAGGATTAAGAAATCTCTCAAAAATCAGTTGATATTTTAATGGGTCAGGTTTTGTAATATCGAGTGCAAATGCTACGATACTGCCAGCTCCGCTACCACGACCCGGACCTACAGCGATGTGCTTGCTATTAGCAAATGCGATAAAATCCCACACTATTAAAAAGTAATCTACAAAGCCTAGTCTTTCTATAAGTCCCAATTCATAGTCGGCACGAGTTGTTATTTGATTTGTTATAACAGGATATTTTTTGGCTAGACCGTCATAGGTTAGCTTGCGTAGATATTCAGCGGGTGTTAATCCGTTTGGCGGAGTAAATTCGGGTAGAAGCGGTTTCCTTTCAAAAAAGTACGGCTCGCATTTAGAAGCAATCTCAACAGTATTATCAAGAGCGTCTAAGCAATTAGTAAAAAGTTCCTCCATTTCCGCCCTAGACTTAAAATAATATTCGTGTGTCGTAAAGTAGTCATCGCCCGAAACAGAGGCGGTGGCATCGTGATTAAGCGAGGCAGGAGAGTTTGTAGCGTGTTCAGAAATCTCATCAGGGGATAAGTTTTTTCGCATACTAATACACTGCAAAACCTTTTGCATTGCCCAATCTTCTTTTTTTAGATAATGTGTATCGTTTGTAGCAACAAGTTTAATATTAAGTTCTCTAGCGATTCTAATAAGATGCGGTAAAACTTGCCGTTGCTCCACTAAATTATGGTCCTGAATTTCTATGTAATAATCATCGCCGAAAAGTGCTTTATACTCTTTTGCGATTGCTGTTGCTTTTTCGAAATTATTATCTAATAACGCTTGCGGTACGCTACCGCCCAAACATGCCGATAAACAAATAAGCCCCTCATGGTGTTGCTTTAATAACTCCATATCCACCCTAGGCTTATAATAAAAACCCTCAGTGTTAGAAACACTTACCATTTTTATAAGATTTTTATAGCCGATTTCATTTTTACAAAGTAGTACTAAATGCTCTAATTTCGGAGCTTTACCGTTAACGGTTTCTTTTATATGCCTATCGTTGCACATATACACTTCGCACCCGATAATTGGCTTAACCTTAAACGGCATTTTTTTTGCCATAAACTCAAAGAAGTCTATGCTAGGGTCGGTAAACTTAACAGCTTCTTTTACAAATTGCAACGCCCCGTACATATTTCCGTGGTCGGTAATAGCTACTGCTTGTTGTTTAAGTGAAGCAACATAAGGGAAAATATCGCTAATGCGGTTAGCACCGTCTAGCAAACTAAATTCGGTATGATTGTGTAGATGCACAAAATTATCATTTGTTTTTATTATTGTCGGCATGGTTTTTATTCAATGAGAAACGAGAAATTAGAAATGAGGAATTGTCGATTTTATTCAATATAAGAATTGAGAATGTAGGACTTAGTAATGATTAATCAACTAAAGAATAATATGTTTGGTTTTATTTATAGGGGTGCCAATTGGGCATCCATTATCGTTATTTATGACGATAATTATATGAACATGATTAGGCATTATAACACAAATTCGCTTTAGCGTTAAGGGTTAAATCGGCTATATTTTCGCCTGATAGAATGCTAAAGTAGGCTCGGCTTGCTATCATAGAGGCATTATCGGTACAGAGAATAGAGGGAGGAATAAAAACTTTTGCTCCAATTTTTTCAGCTTCGTGTATCAACTTTTCTCTAAGATAGCTATTAGATGCAACACCTCCTGCCAACGCAATATTTTTTATCCCTCTATTTTTAACTGCATAAATCGCTGTATCAACCAGCATATCAACAGCTTGCTTTGTAAAGCTGGCACAAATATCATTAACCGCTAACTTCTCGCCCCGTTGCCTTGCGTTATTTATATAATTTACTACCGCTGTTTTTAATCCCGAGTAACTAAGCGATAAATCCTTATTAAAACTAGCTTTGGGATTTTTAAAAAACTTTATTGTAGCTTGTCCCGTTTTAGCCAGTTTTTCTATCTCAGGACCGCCTGGGTAGGGAAGTCCCAAAAGCCTTGCCACTTTATCAAAAGCCTCGCCGAGAGCGTCGTCCGTTGTTCCGCCAATCGGCACATATTTATTATAATCCTCTACCTCATATAGATTAGTATGACCTCCGCTTGCCACAACCGCCAAAAACGGAGGAGTTAAATCCTTATACTCAATAAAATTAGCACAAATATGAGCCTCGATATGATTAACCTTTATAAGCGGAATTTTTAATGTGTAAGCTAATGCTTTTGCACTCGAAATTCCCACAAGCAAAGCTCCAAGTAGCCCCGCTCCGTAAGTAACGGCAATAGCATCAATTTCGGTAATATCAACTCTTGCATCTAAAATCGCTTTTTCAATACAACTGTTTATGGCTAAGGTATGATTTCTACTTGCAACCTCGGGTACAACTCCGCCAAACTTTTGATGAATATCAATTTGACTGGCTATCACATTAGACAAAATCTGCCGTCCGTCTTTTACGACAGAAACGGCAGTTTCATCACAAGAGGTTTCAATGGCTAAAATGGTAATCGGGCCACCCTCATTTGCTTTTTTAGTTAAGCTATCAAATTTTTCTTTTGCTAAGGGAGTATACATTAAACAGTAGGAATTGTTGATTTACTATTTACCAACCGTCATTAAAGTTTGTGTCTTTGGGTTTAAAAGATTTTCGTGTGGATGTTGTGGCATATGCGGGTTAGGTGGTGGTACGCCCCAACCCTGATTATTATTTTCCATATTTTTCTCCTGTTCGTCCCAGATTTTTAGGGCGAAGTAATAATATATAGATTTTACTACTTTTGGAACTTATTTGTCAAGAGTTATTTATGCTTAAAAGTTATTTATTGCTTTAATAATATAGCTATACATTACCCTCTACAATATTATCAACTAATCCTTCTGCTAACTCAAAATAAAACAATGCTCCAACAGAATTAGTATTTATCAGATAATATGGATCGCCTAATATATAATGTTGATTTGTAAAATTATTTATATTATTTTTTAAACTACTAAACTCATCTGGCATAATGGCGGTAAAGCCATCAAAAAAACCTGCTAAACCATCCTCGTTTATTGTTTCAAGTAAGCCATCTGTACAATATTTTTTAGCTAATTCAAAATCATTTTGCTTAACTGCCCAAAATAATTTTTCGGGGATAGTAGCATTTACTTTAGTTTTATTTTTAGGCTCTTTATGTTCGTACATATAATTATAGCGTGGCAATAGCTTAGCAAAAACACCATCCTCAAAGCTAAAGCTAGCTACCAAATTGCTGTTATAAAGCGATTTTGCACCTAGCATTTTTACAGTATAAGGCAATAGATGTGCTTCAAGTGGTAAAACGGTAATATAAAGTGGCTCATTAGCAGGATAGCTAAAGCCGTCAGCTTTTTCGCTAAAAGTTCCGTTTAGCAAAAAAACACTGGGGAAGTCGGTGTTGATATGTATCTTAGTCGTTTCTTGAGTTATCTTAATCATAGCATTATAATATATGGTAAACGAGCATTGTTTATGATAATTTTTATGTATAAACCATTATATAATTGTCTATAATTATCTCTATGAAAAGTAATTGGACAATAGAGCAAACTAAAAAATTGTTTGGGTTAGCATATGTTGCTAGCAGTAAAAATAAAGGTCTTAATTGGGCGTTTGAAATGACGGCTAAGGATACCGACAGAAGTGTAAATAGTGTTAGAAACTATTATTATGCTCAAATAAAAATGTTTGAAATCGTGCCTAAACTAGCTGATGATTTAGGAATTAAAATAGTAAATTCTAATCGTAGTGATTTTGAATTATTTTCTAGCGAAGATATAGAGGATTTAGTAAAGACAGTCCTAAAAGAAAAAGCTAAAGGTAAAAGCGTTAGAGCTACGATAAATAAGCTATCAAAGGGTGATGGCAAATTGGCACTAAGACTACAAAACAAATATCGTTCTATGGTTGGCAATCATAAACAAAAAGTTATTAAACTTATGGAAGGCATGCGAGCTAAAGATGAAATTTTTTATAATCCTTATACTAAAAAACTTAGCACTGAATGTGAGGTTGATAACCACAAAAAGTTAGTGGATTTTGTGACAAATCTAGACGAAAGTGAAGCTGAGAGATTTTTAGATTTAATGCAGAGAGTTTTTGCATAGCAAAAATAACGAAAATTTAAAATTGAAAACTTAAAAATGTCGAGTTTATTTAATTAATAAACTCGACATTTTTAAGTTTGAATTCTTTATACTTGACGACTTCGCTATTTTCATGTTATGATACTGAGATATATGTCTGCCGTTAAAATAAAGGGTTGTTATTGATTAGTTTAAGAGGACTTTTGGCTAGGTTGTCGATAGTCTTTTTGTTGTGAAACAATTAGAAAAAAATGATACAATTTAGAGAAATTAAAGATAAAAAAAATTACAATCCATATTTTAGAGATTTCGAGATTGTAGAAAATGGGGCAGTTGTAGCAAAAGGTGCTTTGCATTTGAGTTATAATGAAATTTGTATGCAGTTAAATTGCTTATGGGATGGAGAAGGTGGAGTATATGATTTTTTATTTAGAGGTTTACTTAATGTGGTTAGAGATATTCCAAATATGGTTTGCTTTTTAGAGTCGGAATTATTTAATGAAAGCGGTGCAAGCATAGAATATTTTTCTCAATTTGGTTTTATGGATTATCGTGTTGCAACTAAAGATATTTGCTTTACAAGCAAATGTAAAAAATGATATATTATAGCTAAACACTCGGCATTTTTTCTAATATGCGACATAATATTGCTTCAAGTATAATAAAAAACTTATGAAAAAAACTACACATAAAACTAAACCTAAGGCTAAAGTCCCCTCTAATAAAGCTAAACCTATAATAGTAACCGAAAAAGTAACACAGGTAGAGCTACAAATGCAACCGATAACAACTATTGCTTCTAAAATTGGCATCAAAAAAAGTGAGCTATTTTTATATGGCGATTATATGGCAAAAATAGAAGCTGTGCCTGTATCAACAAAGAAAAATCGAGGCAAGCTAATTTTGGTTACGGCTATAAATCCTACAACTGCTGGCGAAGGTAAAACAACTGTGGCAATCGGGCTGGCGGATGCTTTTACTTTTCTTAATAAAAAAGCTGTGTTAGCTCTTAGAGAGCCGTCGCTTGGTCCTGTCTTTGGGCTTAAAGGCGGTGCAGCAGGTGGTGGCAGAAGCTTGGTTGTGCCTAGAGAAGAAATTGATCTTCATTTCACAGGCGATTTTCACGCTTTAACTTCAGCAAATAATTTGTTATGTGCTCTTATTGATAACCATATCTATTGGGGTAATGAGTTGGGTATTCATGGAGTTGTGTTTAACCGTGTGCAAGATGTAAATGATAGAGCACTTCGTAATGTAAAAGTGGGTGGTGGCTATAATGAGCGAGAGGATCATTTCTATATTACGGCCGCAAGCGAGCTTATGGCAATTTTTTGTTTAGCAAATGATGAAGAAGATTTGAAATATAGACTTGGCAATATTATTGTGGGCTATACTAAAAAGGACGACCCTGTTTACGCTAGAGATTTGTTAGCTGTAAACGCTATGATGAAATTGCTAAAGCAGGCTATAAAACCCAACTTAGTGCAAACACTAGAGGGTACGCCTGCAATTGTTCACGGCGGTCCGTTTGCTAATATTGCTCATGGTTGTAACACGCTTATCGCTACAAAAATGGCAATGCAATACGGCGATTATGCTATTACAGAAGCAGGCTTTGGAGCGGATTTAGGCGCTCAAAAATTCCTAGATATCAAATGTAGAGTGGGTGAAATTTCCCCCGATTGCGTTGTTGTCGTGGCAACCGTTAGAGCGTTAAAATTATTAGGCGGAGCAGAAGCAAATAATCTTATTGCAACTAACGAAGAAGCACTAACGGCAGGATTATGTAATTTACAAAGACATATAAATAATATTAAAGAAATTTATAACCGCCCTGTTATTGTTGCTATAAACGAGTTTAAGAGCGATAAAAAAGCTGAGATGGTTATTATAGAAAAAGCGTGTAAGTTGTGGAATGTAAAGTGTGCTAGATCGTCGGCTTTTTTAAACGGTGGCGAAGGTGCAGTTGCTGTAGCCGAAGCGACAATGTCAGCTATGGATGCTTGGGAGCAAGAGCAAAAAAAGGACGAGTATAACGAGCAAAATTTTGATTTAACTCACACTTACAAATTAGAAGGTATTTTAACCGAAAAAATATTGAATATAGCATCAAAGATTTATAAGGCCAAAAAAATAGAATATACCGAAAAAGCGTTAGATGCTTTAAGTGAGTTTGATAGTGTAGAGTATCAAGATTATCATGTGTGCATTGCTAAAACTCCGTATAGCTTTAGCGACGACCCTAGTTTGCTTGGTGCTCCTGAAGGCTTTACTTTAACGGTAAATGATATTCAAATCCGTAACGGTGCTAAATTCTTTGTAGTAGTGTGCGGGCAAACTATGCTAATGCCCGGCTTTGGTAAAGTGCCTAGAGCTGTAGAGATGTAGGAAACAAATATATGGAAGCACAATTGCAAAAAGACACAAAAAAGAAATTTAATAATATTATTGGCGGGTGGATTACTTTCTTAGTTATTGCCGTTGGTTTTTCGGGGTTGATGACTTATTTTGCAATAGTTCAACCTCCTATCACACTAGACGGTGTTACTGCTATTGAGGTACAGTTTGATAGACTAACTAGGCATGTAAGTAGAGGCAATTACTCAGACGCTATTTCTTATAGAATTTATGCTATAGATGATGATACTAATTTTAGAATCACATCTATAGCTTCTATCGCCGAAAATTATTTTTTAGCCGAGAAATTTGAGCGGGCAGTAAGTAGAGGCGATACGATAAGACTTATAATAAGAAGTCTTGATTGCCCTAACGATAGAGGCGGAATGGTGTTTAGTGTTTATTTTAACGGGACTTATTTTTTAGATTTTGATTCTGCCTTTAATGCCTATAATAGAAATAATCAATTTACTGTTATTGCCAGATGGATTAGCTATCCTTTAATCGGTATTTTAACTATTGCTTTTATTATCCATATAGTAATCTTTAAAAAATCTCAAAAAAACTCTATTTCGTTAGGGGATGCACAAAAAAGCGAGAATATATTAAATGAAAAAAATCTAATAGACGCCAGCGATAAGGATATTTGGCGTGATGGCTGGGATTAAATAGAAAAGAAAAAATATCATGGGACATTTTATAGAAGAAATTATAGATAAAGACCTTGCTAGCGGTAAGGTTAAAAAGGTTAAGGTGCGGTTTCCGCCCGAGCCTAACGGATATTTACATATCGGTCATGCTAAGGCGATTTGTATAAATTTGGGCTTGGCAAAAAAATATAACGGCACTATCAATTTACGGTTTGACGATACTAATCCTGTTAAAGAGGATGTCGAGTATGTCGATGCGATAATCGAGGATGTTAAGTGGCTAGGCAATGTAGATAAGATACTTTTTGCCAGTGATTATTTTGATGTAATGTATAATACGGCGATTAAACTCATTAAAAAGGGTTTAGCTTATGTGGACGATATTACACCTGATGAAATGCGGAAAATGCGTGGCACTCTCACTCAAAAGGGAATAGAAAGCAAGAACCGCAACCGTCCGATAGCGGAGAGTTTACAGCTTTTCAAGGATATGAAAAACGGAAAAGTGGCAGACGGTGCGTTGGTTTTACGGGCAAAAATCGATATGTCTAGCCCAAATATGAATATGCGAGACCCTGTTATTTATAGGGTATTAAAAACGCATCATCATAAGCAGGGCGATAAGTGGTGTATTTATCCTATGTATGATTTTGCTCATCCAATCGGCGATGCAGTAGAAGAAATTTCGCATAGCTGTTGTACACTAGAGTTTGAAGACCATCGCCCGCTTTATGATTGGGTAGTGGTAAACGGCGAGTTTGACTCTCCTCCGCACCAATACGAGTTTGCCAGGCTTAACTTAAAACGCACTATAATGAGTAAGCGTTATCTAAAAAAGTTGGTTGATGAGGGTGTTGTTAGCGGTTGGGATGACCCTAGAATGCCAACTCTAAAGGGTTTAAGGCGTAGAGGCTATACGGCAAGCAGTATTAGAGAATTTTGTTTGCGTAGCGGTGTAGCAAAGGCAAATAGCGAGGTGCACCCAAATCAACTAGAAGCATGTATTAGAGAGGAATTAAATGCCTCTTCCGAGCGTGCAATGGCAGTATTAGACCCCTTAGAAGTGATTTTAGAGAATGTGGCGGACAGCTTTAGCGAAAAACTGCCGTTTGAATATGAGATTTTAGAGAATGGCGAGCAAGTTAAACGAGTGCGTGAAATTACGCTGAGTAACCGTATTTATATCGAGCGAGAGGATTTCTTACCCGAAAAGCAAGACGGATTTTTTAGATTAACCATAGGCGGTTTAGTAAGACTAAAAGCAGGCTATATAATAGAAGGCACAAGGTTTGAAACGGATAAAAACGGTAAGGTAGTTAAAGTTTTTGCTAAACTTATCGAAGGCACAAAGAGCGGACATATTGCTCCCGATGCTCCGAAATGTAAAGGAGTAATACATTGGGTAGATGCTAAAAACTGCATAGATATTAAAGCGATGTTATACGATTATTTATTAGTAGATGAGGATGAACAATCGCTAGAAAACCAAGAACAAAAGCAAGACTTTATGGAAAAGCTAAATCCTAATTCGTTAGCTATTGCTAATGGAAAAGCTGAGCCATTTTTATCTAAAGCCGAAAAAGGAACTCATTTCCAATTTTTGCGTTTAGGTTATTTTGTTAGAGATAGCGTAGAAAGCGTTCTAGTTTTCAATAAAACCGTAGGTCTAAAAGATAACGACAAAGTAAAGGTAAAGAAATAAAATAAAAAATACCGAGCTTACTGGATTGCTTCGCTTTTTATGCGTGCTGATATAAAACCCAAGAAAATGCTCGCAAAGACGGGATATTATCGTTTTATTCCATAACTACTCCGTCTTTGCGAGCCACAGCAAGCTAAATTACAAATCAGGATTTTGGGCGAAACAATCTAGCTAAGCTAGATAACAACTACGATAAATCAAAAATTATATGAAAAAACGATATCAGAACTTAATATTCGATGCCGACGGTACGCTACTTGATACGCTTGTCGGTGTTCATAAATCCATAAATTATGCTATGGAAAAACTGGATTTGCCACTATTCACACCCGAGCAGGTTAAACCGTTTTTAGGTCCGTCCCTTATGGATACGGTTACGAACACTCTAAAATTCGACGAAGAAATGGCGACTAAAATTGTAGCAACATACCGAGAATTTTATGCTAAAGAAGGCTACGGAATTTGCGAATTATTTCCGGGAATTAAGGAACTGCTCTTCGAACTTAAAAAGCGAGGACACACTCTCACGATAGCAACTAACAAAGCACAGCCTTATATAGAAAAAATTATGCAAGAAAAAGGAGTGTTTGAACTTTTTGACGGCATTTTTGGTCAGGAGTTAGGTCAATTCAGTAGCGACAAAACTCCGCTTGTAAAAAAAGCAGTCGAGGTTGCTCAACCTGCCATTATGGTAGGTGATAGATTTATAGACATTGTAGCAGGCAAAAACGCAGGTATAGACACCATAGGCGTACTATGGGGCAGTGCCGAAGACGGTGAATTCGAAAAGTATAAACCAACCTTTGTGGTTGAAAAACCGAGTGATATATTGGAAGTTGTTTCAATATTGGGAGATAATTAAAAATCACAAATTACAATGTGCAAATTACAAATGATGATTTATTTATCTTGTTATTAAACACAATTATTAAGTCCAAATTTGTAATTTGTACATTGTAATTTGTACATTGTAAACATTTATGAGAAAATTAACATCATCAGAATTACGAAAATTATGGCTAGATTTTTTTGCCAGCAAACAGCACGCAATAATTCCGTCGGCAAGTTTAATTCCCGAAAACGACCCAACGGTGCTTTTTACAACCGCAGGTATGCATCCGCTTGTGCCGTATCTTTTGGGACAACCGCACCCAAGTGGCAATCGATTAGCTAATGTGCAGAAATGCGTTAGAACTGGCGATATAGACGAGGTGGGCGATAGTAGCCACTGCACTTTTTTTGAAATGCTTGGTAACTGGAGTTTGGGAGATTATTTTAAGAAAGAAATGATTCCTTGGAGCTTTGAGTTTTTAACTAGCGAAAAGTATTTAGGTATTGATATAAATCGTATCGCCGTTAGTGTATTTGAGGGTGATAAGGATGCTCCGAAGGACACCGAGAGTGCCGAAATTTGGGAAAAGTTAGGCATTCCTAAGGATAGAATTTTTTACTTAGGCAAAAAGCATAATTGGTGGGGACCAGCAGGACTTACGGGACCATGCGGACCCGATACCGAAATGTTTATTGATTTTGGTAGAAGCTGTAGTAAAAATTGTAGCCCCGCATGTGATTGTGGAAATTATTTGGAAATTTGGAACGATGTTTTTATGCAGTATAACAAAACTGCCGAAGGTAATTTTGAACCGTTAAAGCAACAAAATGTTGATACAGGTATGGGCTTAGAACGAACGCTTTGCATTTTGCAAGGAGTTAAAAGCGTTTACGAGACTGATTTATTTGTGCCGATTATTAGTGCAGTTGAAAAAGTAACAAACAAAAAATACGGCGAAGTTGAGAGCGAAATCCGTAGCTTTAGAATTATTGCCGACCATATCCGTACAAGCGTATTTATGATAGGCGATCCTAGGGGCATAGTGCCGAGCAATGTAGATCAAGGCTATGTTTTGCGTAGATTACTTCGCCGTGCGATTAGGTTTATAAAACAACTTGTAGGGGAGGCACTCTTGGGCATTCCGCATAGTCCGATTTTAGAAATCGTTAAAGCCGTTATTTCTGTATACGAAAAAGCATACCCCGAACTTAAACAAAATGAAAATCAAATTATAAAAACAATCGGCGACGAGGAGCAGAAATTTGAAAAAGCATTGTCGGCAGGGCTAAAAGAATTTGATAAATTATGCAGTTATTTGCAAGGCGATACGATAAGCGGTAAAGCATCATTTAGACTATATGATACATTTGGTTTTCCTCTGGAAATGACGGTGGAGCTAGCTAGCGAGAGGGGGTTAAAAGTAAACGAAGAAGATTTTGCTCTAAGAATGCAAGAGCATCAGCAAAAAAGTCAGCTAGGGGCAGAAAAGAAGTTCGCAGGTGGATTAGCGGATAATTCCGAGATGACAACAAATCTTCACACAGCAACTCATTTAATGCACTCTGCTCTAAAAAAGGTGCTAAAGGACGATAATGTTAATCAAAAAGGGAGTAACATTACAGCAGAAAGACTGCGTTTTGATTTCTCGTTTGGTAGACCTGTTACCAAAGACGAATTAGCGTTGATAGAAGAAGAAGTAAATAATGCAATAAAAGCGGATGTAGCTATAGAATGTAGCGAAATGACAGCCGATGAAGCAATTAAAAAAGGTGCAATCGGATTATTTGGCGATAAATACGATCAAAAAGTAAAGGTTTATAAAATGGGTGATTTTAGTTTAGAGATTTGTGGTGGTCCTCATGCTACTAGAACGGGAGCACTGGGAGTTTTCAAAATTAAAAAAGAAGAATCGTCTTCTGCCGGAGTTAGACGAATTAAAGCAGTGCTTATTTAGTAGTGTATAGTTGTTAGTTTGTTATTAAGTTAAATGTAAGGGCAACAGCCTGTCGCCCGAGCCTTATAAAAATGAAAAATAAATTACAAAAAACAATATTGGGGGTGGTAGTATTTTTATTTATGCTACCACTTTTTGCTTGTAATTTGTTTTGGATTACTAGCGAAATAGACGATTTTGATGCGTTTTTAGCACGATTATCTCGTGGCGAATTTACTCAAAGTCAAAGCGTAGTGTCACAGATAGAAGGCTTTACTCCGCTTATAAACGCTAGATTCGATTTTGGAATGCCGTTTACAGAGGGACAATATACATTTGCATATATCGGCGGATTTAATGTAATAGTTAGTGAATATGGAACTCTTTATCACTCTGGCAATCTAGCAGGGTTTCAAATTACATACGACAAGTTTATATTTGAACAAGATGCCTTAAAAGGCGTTAGATGTGTTTTTAATCGTTTAATCGTGCCTGCTAATTACACTGAAATTCATATTTTAGGAAATTCGATTTTGGCAACAAATAAAGAAGGTAAAAGCGATATTTTTTACAGAGGAAATCTAATCCATAGTAATTTAAGCACTGTTCAACTGTTTGATAGAAGCACGCTGTTAATGGGTGGTAGACTTTATGATTTGCAACTTAATTCATTAACGGTAGGAGATAATAACCAATACACAGTTGTTAGCGGATTAGATAAGTTGGACTTTAGAATAATTACGAACGGCGAGTTGTTTGGATTTGCTAATCTATATACAAATGTAGTTTTGTCTCCGCAATGGCAAAGAGCAAGTGGATTTAATGAATTTGGATTTTCGTCAGTGAATCTAACAGATGGTCAATATGTAATTATAGATACACAGGGTAGAGTAGTTGTGACAGAACAAAACGATAAACTGCCTGTACGCTACGACGGTGAATTTATTACGGCATTAGACACAATAAGAAGCAACTTGTTTGGTATTTTTGATAGCAATTTTAACGAGATTACTAGTAGTAGATTTAGTAGCATTTATAGACATAAAATTTGGCATGGTGGAATTGTTATTTATAATGCTCCGCATATTTCAAGAAGATTTTATTTAATAGACAATGGTTTTATTCCTAACGAATATATAGAAATTTGGGCTTTTGAGAATCATTTTATTGGCAAAAATTTAGACGGTAGATATTCGCTATATGATAAAAATTTAAGAATAATAAAAAAGGAAGCTCAGTATATAGGCTTTAACGGTAGTGTTTTAACAATCAGATACGGCGGGGGAGTTTATTATTATGTTAAAAGTTGATTTTAAAAAGTCATTAGAAGAAATTTTAAAATCCTATAAAGATGTAGAGGTGATACAAATCGAGCGTTTAGGATTAAAACGATATTGTTTAAATACAAAACCATTTGTTGTATTTTCAGAATCAAAAAACGGTGATCAAATTTTGCATATAAAACTGCCATCGTATAAATGCTATGAGTTAATCTTACGATTTAGCAACCTTTTTAGGAGCTCCGAAATTTATGTTTCTAATAGATGGCTATGTTTTACGATTGCTGATTTGCATAAAATTACAACTCAAGTTGATATTCAAAAATTGTTATTACTAAGTTATAAAACAACTTTTAATGAACTAACTATTTGGGATAAACAAAAATATCTATCAGCGATTTCAATAAAATACGATAACCTTGCTATTAGTTAGAGAAGTTTTATAGCATAATAGTAAATTATTTTCTCCTTGACTTTTTGTAGTTTTTGTATATTATTGTATATATGTCCTTCATAAACGAACTTCACACACGAGAAAAAGATACGCTGTCGCAGTTTGCTACGCTTAGTAGTATGGCAGTGCGGGTTAAGTCTCAAAAAAGCGATAATCTTAGACTAGAGTTTTCTAGGGATAGAGATAGAATTTTGCATAGTAAAGCATTTAGACGTTTAAAGCACAAAACGCAGGTTTTTATCAGTCCGGACGGCGATCATTATCGCACAAGGTTAACTCATACGCTAGAGGTTAGTGCAATAGCCAGAACTATTGCTAGGGCGCTTAGACTTAACGAGGACTTGACCGAAGCGATAGCGCTCGCTCACGACTTAGGGCATACTCCGTACGGACACGCAGGTGAGAGAGCATTAAATCAATTTACACCGTTTAGCCATGCCGAGCAAGGTCTTCGGGTAGTTGATTTTTTAGAGGGCGATGGTGTGGGGATAAACCTTACAGTGCAGGTACGGGACGGAATTCTTAATCATACAAGTAAAGGAAATCCAAGTACGCTAGAGGGTCAGATTGTAAGCTGGGCAGATAGAATTGCGTATATAAATCACGATATAGACGATGCTTTGCGTGCTGGCGTGCTAAAAATAAACGATATTCCAAAACGGTTTTTGAGTGAGTTTGGCGATAGACATTCTAAACGGATTAACAGTATGATTTTGGATGTAATAGAATTTAGTAGCGGTAAAGATAAGGTTAGCCCAAGCTCAAAATTTCTAAAGTTGATAGCAGAATTACGGCAATTTATGTTTGATAAGGTGTACATTTCTTCTAACGAAGCAAAATTAGAGGAGCATAAAGCGGTGAGTGTAGTTGCTTTTTTATATGCGTATTTTTATAAAAATTTACAATTATTACCCAAGTATATTTTAGATTTAGAAGTAGCAGACGAACAAAAAGTGTGCGATTATATCTCTATGATGACTGATAGGTTTGCTGTTGCTAAATTTGAAGAACTTAGTATTCCAAAAGGCTGGGCGAAGCTGTAATTCTAATGAGAAATTAGAAATAAGGAATGAGAAATTATTGACTTATAGAATTGTAAATTTTATTTACTAATCGCCTGAGCGTTATAAAATGAGTACGGATTTTATAGATGAATTATTGGCTCGCACGGATGTTGTGGAGCTAATTAGAGAGTATGTTCCGCTAACACAAAAGGGGGGCAGATTTTGGGCATGCTGTCCGTTTCATAACGAAAAAACTTCGTCGTTTAGTATAGATAGTGGCAAGCAGTTGTGGTATTGCTTTGGGAGTTGTCAGGAGGGCGGTAACGCAATCACATTCATCAAAAAAATAGAAAATGTCGAAAGTGGCGATGCGATAAGGATTTTAGCTAAAAAAGCTGGTATGGAAGTTCCGCAAAACACTAATTTCAATAAATCAAGCGGGATGAGCGAAGAGAAAAAAGAAAGACTTTATACGCTTATGCGACTTGTAGCAAAATTTTATCACGAAAATTTATATTCGGCAAGAGGTCAAAAATTTAAAAAGTATTTAAGCGATAGGGGAATTAGTGATAGCATAATTAAGCGATTTGGAATTGGAGCAAGTTTAGACGGCAACTCAGCGATTGATTTTTTAATAAAGCAAGACTTTACGCTAGAGGAGTTAAAAGAGGCAAATCAGGCTCAGGTTAGCGAAAAAGGTGCATACGACCCTTTTTATGATAGGCTTATGATTCCGATTATAAATCAGTTTGGCGAGGTGTGCGCATTTGGCGGTAGAACGCTAGAGAAAGACCCCGATTTTGCAAAATATCGCAATTCGACCAACACTCCAATTTTTGTAAAAAATAAGACTGTATTTGGGGCGAATTTGTTGCAAAAACTCAAAAAGGATAAAGTAGCGATAGATTTTGTAATTTTGTGTGAGGGATATATGGATGTTATTGCACTTCATAGTGCAGGGTTTAATACGGCAACAGCGAGTATGGGTACGGCATTATCGCTTAATCAAGCAAAGCAGATTAGGAATTTTACTAATAAGGTTTATATTAGTTTTGACGGCGATACGGCAGGGCAAAAAAATGCGTTAGCAGGATTAGATGTTTTGGCTGGAGCTGGACTTACTGTGCGTGTTGTGCAAATGCCTGTGGGATTAGACCCAGATGATGTTGTAAAAAAATATGGTGCGGATGGCTATCAAAAGCTGTTAGATAAAGCGATAACTCTGCCAGAATTTAAGATAAAAAAGCTGTTAGAAAAATTTAATTTAGAGGACCTTGAGGGTAAGGCAAAATTTACAGCTGAAGCAATTGCAGTTATAAAACGCATTGAGAACGAGATAGAGCAAGAAGAATATTTTAGGCGTATAAGTAGCTTAACAGGGTATGGAATTGATGTTTTAAGAAGGCAAGCTGATAAGACGGTGCTGGCTCCGCTTGTAGTTGAGGAAAGGCAAGCAAACAATATAAAAGAGCAAAATAAATCTAGAATTGATAAAGTATATAAAGCGAAAGCATTTATTTTAGCTAGTTTAATAGCAAAAAAATCCTTTGTAGATTATACTGAGGATTATGATTTTATTTTGGACGACGAGTTTTCTAAAACTGTTGCAAGATTTTTTATAGCAAATAATAAAGACAAAAAAGAAAGCGTAGATGGAATCTTATATGCTCGGGTAGACGATGAGCAAAAAGTAGAATTAGATTATCTATTAAATAAGTATCAATTTGTAGATGGTGACGATGCTACAAAATATAATGACTGTATTAAAAGCTTAAAAGAAAATGTGTTGCAAAAAAGAAGTAAACAATTAGAATTTGAATATCAACGAACTAAAGATATATCAGTGTTAAAAGAAATGCGAGAAATTCAAGAAGAAATCCGAGAGTTAAAATAACAAAGTTGTTAGAAATTTTTGCAGAAATATTTTTTTACGACAATTTCTAACAAAAATTTTAGTTTGCATTTATCCAAATGGCTATGTTATAATTAGGGATTAGTGGAAATTTAGGCAAGTTGTATTAAAAAGATACTATATATTACATAAAAGTGGATATAATAATAAACGGATAAAAATAGAGAAAAATGAAAAACAAAAAAATAGAAGAAGAAAAAGTAACAAAAAAAGAAATGAAGGTGTCAAAAGCTGAAAAAGAGGTTGTGGCTACTATTGATGTGGTCGAGCTAAGCAAAAATGAAAGGGCAATTAAAAAAGAAGCTAAAGCGGAAGTTAAGCTAGCTAAAGAAACCTCTAAAAAAGTTAAAGAGGACAAGCCTTCTAAAGTAGAAAAAGAGTCTGCTACTAAGGAAAAATCTATCCTTGCTATTGTAGATGAAACGGTTGTTAAGCTAATTGCTCTTAATAAGCCGTCCTTTACTTTTGACGAAGTTAGTGATATGTTACCAGAAGAGCTTATAACTTCGCCTGATAAAATTGAGCTTGTGTTAAATAAATTAGCAGAGGTTAATATTGCTATTGTTAAATTAGTAGAAGAACCTCCTAGACCTCTTACTCAGGAAGAAAAAATTGAAAAAGAAGTTAAACGTCTTATAAATATCGGTAAAACAAGGGGCAGTTTAACTTACGATGAAATAGGCGAAAAGTTAGCAGTAGAGTGCGAGGCTAATGCCGAACAACTAGAGGTTGTATATAAGATTTTAGCTGAGCATAATATAGAGATTAAAAATGACCAAATAGAACTAGTTAAAGATGTAGAGCAACTATTAGACGGCGAGATAACTCTTGATGACCCAGTAAAAGTTTATCTAAAGGATATAGGGCGTGTGCCACTTCTTAGCGTAGAGGAAGAGATTGATTTAGCTAAAAAAATGGGTGAAGGTGACGAGATTTCTAAAGCTAGACTATCAGAAGCGAATTTGCGTCTTGTGGTTTCTATTGCTAAACGCTATGTTGGTCGTGGACTTATGTTTTTGGATTTAATACAAGAGGGCAATTTGGGTCTTATGAAAGCGGTAGAAAAATTTGACTACACGAAAGGTTTTAGATTTTCTACCTATGCTACTTGGTGGATAAGGCAAGCTATTACTAGAGCTATTGCTGACCAAGCCAGAACTATAAGAATTCCTGTGCATATGGTAGAAACTATAAATAAACTTATTCGCGTTTCCCGTAGACTTGTTCAGGATTTAGGCAGAGACCCCACTAATGACGAGGTTGCCCATGAGTTAGGTATTCCTGTAGAAAAGGTTAGAGAAATTCAGAGAATTGCTCAAGAGCCTGTTAGCCTAGAAACACCGATTGGCGAAGAAGAGGATAGCACGCTTGGCGATTTTGTAGAGGATACCACAAGCGCCGCTCCGCAAGAGGCAACTGCCTTTACAATGTTAAAAGAGCAACTGCTTACTATTTTATATACATTAACTCCAAGAGAAGAAATGGTACTTAGATTAAGGTACGGTTTAGATGACGGACATCCAAGAACGCTAGAAGAAGTGGGCAAAGAGTTTGGAGTTACAAGAGAGCGTATTAGACAAATCGAGGCTAAGGCACTTAGAAAGCTAAGGCATCCAAGTAGAAGCAAAAAGTTAAGAGAATATATAGAGGCAGGGCAAGGGTAGGCAAATTACAAATTACAATGTACAAATTACAAACACGCTTACAGACTATTTGTTCACTCATTCCGAAGGCTTGCGTTATAGCAGATGTTGGTACGGACCACGGCTTAGTTAGTGAGTTTATTGTTAGGAATAAACTATGCGATACGCTTATTGTAAATGATATTTCTAAGCAATCGTTGCAAAAGGCGATTGATAGATTAGGCAAATTCGAAATAAATAATAATGTAGGGGTGAACATTGCTCGTCCGCAAATAATGTTTATCAATTGTTGCGGTAGTGAGATAACAGCAAAAATCAATCTCAAAATTGATTGCGCTGTTATAGCTGGTATGGGCGGTAAAGAAATTCTAAAAATTATGAATAGCTTAATGCCGAAGCAAGCCGTACTCAGCCCTCAAAAAAATGTAGATGTAGTTAGGTCAGAGTTGATAGCAATGGGATATGAGATAGTAGAAGATTTAGAAATTATAGATAAGAAAAAAAGGTATAGTATAATGTTAATTAGAAATTAGAAATGAGGTGAATGAGAAATTATTGACTATTTTACTTGTTATCAATGTTGTTTTTATTTTTATAGCTTATTAAATCTTTAATTTCTCATTCACCTCATTTCTAATTTCTAATTGAGACAAAATGTCAACAGTAAAACAAATAACAAATCTAATAGAACAAATCGCTCCACAAAATTTAACTGCACCAAACTTTGACGATAATGTTGGGTTAATTATTGGTAACGAGAATGTAGTCGTAACTAAAACTTTAGTATGCTTAGATGTAACCGAAGCAGTTTTAGACGAAGCAGTTTCAAGCGGAGCAAATCTAATTATTAGTCACCATCCGTTTATTTTTTTTCCGATAAAACGAATAACTAACAGCGACTTGCTTGGTAAAAAGATTATTAAAGCACTGAAACACGGCATAAATATATATAGTGCCCATACTAATTTAGACTTTTGTGAGGGTGGTATAAACGATTATTTGGTAAAGCTATTCTCTCTTAAAAGTATAAACTCGCTCGAGCAATATAAAAATGATGCTGGTCAAATAGGCATTATAGGTCATATTGGCGAATTGGAAAAAGAATTGGAAGTAGAGAAATTTGCGAAGTTAGTTAGTAAAATATTACAAGATAACAACATAAAAATTGTAAATGGCAAAAATAAAACCGTAAAAAAGGTTGCAATTATAAGTGGTAGCGGTGGCGAGATTAGCTACATAGATAAAGCGTTAAGCTTAGGTTGTGATTGCTTTATTACCGCCGATGTTAAGCACTATATTGCCTCTTATGCTAACGAAATGGGATTTACAATCATAGAGCCAACGCATTACAGCACCGAAAAGGTTGGTATGGAGTATTTTGCTAAAATTCTAAGTAAAGCACTCTTAAAAGAAAAAATCGAAATAGAAGTAATTTCGAGCAAAAGTGAAAAAAGTCCGTATTTATAAAGTGCGGGCGACAGAGTGTCGCCTCTACAATTTGGCAGAAAATATATTACTGTAGGGGCGACAGAATGTCGCCTAAGCAATAGAAAAAAGGAAAATCATATGAGTACAAACTTAAAAGCATTATTAGATTATCAAACAGTCGATGTGGCACTAAGAAGAGCCAGCAACGAGTTAGAAAAACATCCCGATAGGGAAAAGTTAGCCAAGACCAAAACGGATTTTGAAAAGGCTAAGCAAGCGGTAGCAGATGCGGAGTGGGAAGCCACTAAGTATGTGGAATTTTTTGACGAAGCTAAAAAAGAAGTACCTCCGCTGATTAAATTAGCAGGCGAGTTAACCGAAAAATTAGACAAAATTCCTGAAAACGACGAGGAGAGTAGAAGGGCTTTAACTAAGGAATTAGAGGATGTTAAAGAAAAATTAAACCGCTTTGAAAACCGTATGGCTGATAGAAAAGGAAAAGGTCAGAAGGCGATTGTAAAGTTTAAAGAAGCTCAGGAAGCTGGTAAAAAGCTAAGAGAATTATATGCAAAGCAAAAAGAACGCTACGATGTATTTCAAAAAGATGCCGAGCCAAAAATTGTGATGGCTAAGAAAAAGCTAGAGACGCTTAAAAAAGGTGTTGATGCTAAGCTATTGGAGAAGTATTTAATACTGGCAGGCGAAGGTAAAATACCGTCGCTTGTCGAGGTTAAAGTTATGGATGGCGGTAAAACTTATAACTGTTTTTGCGGTTTAGCACTTTCGCAAGCCAGTAAAGCTCAAGTTATAGAAAACGGTTTTAGTAATTGCGATAATTGTAGAAGAATGATTTATCTTAATAAGTAAGTATTTTAGATACTGTAAATTTTAATCTTAGGAGACTTTTAGTATGAAGCCAATCACAAAAGCCGTTATTTTATGCGGGGGATTAGGCACTCGGTTTTTACCTATTACAAAATCAGTGCCAAAGGAAATGCTACCTGTTATTGATACGCCTGTGCTTGGGCATATTATAGCTGAGGCAATTGATAGCGGTATAACAGATATTTTAATTGTATTATCTCCCGGTAAAGAGGCTATCGAGAGATACTTTTTAGATGCTCCGATTTTAGAAAAAAAGTTACTAGATAGCAAAAACTTTGAAGCTCTAGAAGCTCTTAAAAAAATTACTTCGGGTGCTAATTTTAATTTTGTTGTGCAAAAATCGCCACTCGGTAGCGGAGACGCAGTATTACACGCCGAAAAATTTTGTAGTGGTGAGCCGTTTGTTTTAGCACTAGGCGATGATTTAATTTATAATAAAGATAATCCTGTTTGCGGTCAGCTTATAAAGGCGTATCAAAAAAAAGGTGCTTCAATTTTGGGAGTTCAATCAGTTTTAACAGACGATATTATAAAATACGGTGTTGCCGATACAGGTGGAGTGACTTTAGATGAGGATAAATGTGCTAAAATGCGTGGTATTGTAGAAAAACCTCCGCTAGATAGATTGCCCTCTAGGCTAGCTGCACTGGGCAGATACATATTAACTCCCGATATATTCGATACTATAAAAACAACACTTGTTGCCAAAAACGGCGAATTGCAATTAACCGATAGTATAAACGCTATGGCAAGGAATGGCAATTTTTATGCATATGACTTTATTGGTAAGCGTTATGATATGGGCGATAAATTCGGCTCAGTTTGTGCGATTGTGGATTATGCGTTAAGAGATGAGGTTTTTGGCGAGAGATTTAGGGAGTATTTGTGTTCTATTAGGAATTAGAAGTTAGGAATTATTAGGAGTAGCATTATGAATAAAGAAATAAAAGTAATAGCACGAAGGATGACTTCAGTAGAAAAAAGAGTACACGGTGGCTCAGGTGGAGAATTGTTTCTCCCTGAATTTCTAGTACCACAAGATTTGATTATATTACGAGAATATACTTTAGTTTTTGGACTAAGAAAACGTAAAATAAACATTCAAGATATTGTACAAGTAGAATTAAGATTTTATACTCGTTCATCACCTAGTGGTCGCATCATAATTAAAACACAACAAGGGAAAAAATATAAAATTACAAGTGTCTCAGAGGTTTATTTTGTATTAAAAAGACTTTTATCAAAATTTGATGAATTTGGTTTTAGATATCCTAAAATTCTTTATACAGGTGAAAAAGGCATTAAATTAGACATACTTATGTATGCTGATTGGAATTACTTTGAAACTATGTTGCGTGAAGTTGGGGAATATCCCAATTCACCCTTTGTTACCTTTCTTGCTACCCAACCAACCAAAAACCTCCGCATTTTGAAACTTAACCCCAAAAAAAAGAAAAGTAAACTATAGTTTATTATTTTTCTAACTTTAAAAAACAAGCGAATAAAAAGCGCTTGTTTTTTTTTTATGCCTCACATATAATAGTTGTGGAGGAAAATTATATGTCCATTCATAATGAGCAAGTTAAGCCGCACTTTAGTAAATTTCAAGAAAAATTAAGTAAAGGTTTAGAACATCTTAAAGCCGAATTTAGCACTTACCGAGCAGGCAGAGCAAACCCTGCAGTGCTTGATAAAATCCTTGTAGACTATTGGGGTACACCCACAAAAATTCGTGATATGGCAAATATTACGGTAGCAGACGCTAGAATGTTAACTATTACGCCTTACGATATTAGTGCGATAAAAGCTATAAATAAAGCGATTCAAGATTCGGATTTAGGTATAAACCCTAGCGATGATGGTAAAATGATTCGTTTGGGTTTTCCGCAACTAACCGAAGAAAAACGAAAAGATTTAGTTAAAAACATTAAAAAAACTGCGGAAGATAGTAAAGTTGTTTTAAGAAACGAACGCCGTGATATGGTAGATGTTCTTAAAAAACTTAAAAAAGATAGTTTATTAACTGAAGATGAGTTAGCAACTTACGAAAAGGAAGTTCAAAAAGAATTGGATAAAATGATTGAAAGCGTGGATAAGTTACTTAAGGATAAAGAGAAAGAAGTTTTGGAGATTTAGAAAAATGAAAAATATAATTAAAAAGGTAACATTCTTTATTGTTGCCTTAATGATGATGTTATTTGCGGTTGTAGGGTTTATGGCTTGCAATAATTTGCAGCAACAGAATGAAGAATTAAAAAACATAATAAGAGATTTAGAAGAACAAAAACAAGAATTACTAGATGAAAAAACTCGATTAGAAAGGGAGTTATACGATATAAGAAATCGTGAAATCACAGCTAATGATTTTGCGTTATTAGTTTTTACAGATAGAACAACCTTTAATCAAGGTGAGAGTATTGAGGTGACTGCTAAGTTTTTTAATATGAGCGGGCAAAGATTAGAGATAGTACGCCATGGGAGGTTAATCGCTTTTCGTTATAGATATCGTGTATATACATCAGATCTTCCTGGTCATCCCTGTTATTTAGAGTTAGGTGATATAATAACTCAAACAGTTACATTAGGTAATAGGCTGACAACAGGGGAGCATGAAGTAATAGTAGGTGTGAATATTCTTATAAGGCGTGGTTGGATAATAGTAAGCGAAATGATATCACTTAGGTCAAATATTAGAATAACAGTTGTTTAATAAAAATAGAACAAAGGAAATAAATATGAAAAAATTCAATAAAATCATTCCAAAAATTTTGTTGGTAGTCTTATTTGCTTTTAGCGGATTATTTATGTCCGGCTTTACAGTAGGGCAAACATATGGTTATAACGGATATGTGGCAGTGCAAGAAAAAATGTTTCAAGAAGATGCTTTTACGAAAGCTATGAGTGAATTTCGTATTGTTTCGGAGTGTGAATCTGTTGGTATAAATGGCTATGTGTATTGTGATAGCTTTGCGGGTGTATGGTATTGCTATTACGGTATATTAAATATTGGTGTTACTAACGATATAAATAGCAGAAGCCGTATAAACAAAATCGAAGAAGTGGTTTATGTGCCTCGTAATTTTTCGTATAACTTTTTAAATAGAGTGCATAGTGCTTTAGTAGATTTAATGCCAAAGTATTCAATACATAGTGTAGCTATGATTCCGCAATATAATCAGGTAGAAGTAAAAATAAAATATGAAAGATATATTACAAATATAGAATTATATTTATCTAGATTAGAGCTTTATAAAAATGAAGCTATCAAATTTGTGGTAGAGCAACAAATGGCTGTTGCCCAAAATAGACCGATTCATGCAGGTGGCACATTATACGCTTCTCGTATAATTCCTGAGTGGCATAACCCTCATGGAACAATATCAGCTAAAGCTATTTGTAATTTAACACATAGAAGAGGGATAATAACTAATGCCCATGTAATAACATCTAGATGCACCAACATAAGACTTGGGAGAGTACCTACAGGGTCAGGATATTTATTAGCCGATAGAAGAGCTCAGTATATGATGCATGGCTTAGCAGACGCTACTTTTGTGCCGTTTAATGCTCCTTGGGAATGGGAATTTAATTCTTCTGCTTCGTACTTTAGATATCCAAACCGAAACAATGTTACAATAGTGCCTAGAACATATCAAGTAGTAAGCAGAAGTTGTATAAGAGTTGGAAGTCCGGTAGCTAAATTTGGTCATACAACAGGTAGAACAGAAGGGAGATTAGATGCTACAAGAGTTTCGGTAAGAGTGTTTTTCTTTAGTTATGGAATATATAGGAATTTTTATGACCAATTTAGACATACGGCACGAACTGAATCAGGAGATAGCGGAAGTCCTGTTTTTATAATAGATGAGCAAGCAGGTGGAAATATTAGATATACACTAGTAGGGACTCATTTTGCTAGCGACGGTGTAGGGTACGCTAGCAAAATAACAAACATAACTCAAGAATTAGATGTTACAATAGTAGCAGAGGTAGAAAGTTTTTTTACTACAAGGAATTTACCTAATGGAACATTAGAAATAACCGGTTCTAATATTGAATTGGTTTATAGTGTGTCTATTCCTCAAACTATAGGTGATGTGCCGGTTACTCGAATAGCAGAGGATGCTTTTAGGGGTCGTCATCCACGCTTAATGAGTATGCATATTCCTCCGACAGTTACTAGCATTGGACGAAATGCATTTTTAAATACCGGCATATGGAATAGATTTCCTAATAATAGTATTGTTTATGTAGATAACTGGGCGGTAGGAATTAGAGGAATGGTAATGATGCAAAATTATACTTTAAGAGTAGGTACAGTTGGAATTGCGGAATGGGCTCTTAGTTCTGGTAATATAATAACAAATATAACTTTGCCAAGTAGTGTTAATTATATAGGAAGCAGTGCTTTTGCACAAGCATCAACTGTAACATCCGTTACAGTTGCAAATAATAATACTATTAGAAGTATTGGAACATTAGCGTTTGTCGGAACTAGACTATGGAATAATACTCCTAATAATAGTGTTGTTTATGTCGGTAATTGGGCAACCGGGATTAGAGGAAATATAACGGGTAACTACACGATAAGAGCGGGTACGGTTGGGATAGCAGACAATGCTTTTGTTTTGGCAAGAGGACTGAGTAGCATAAACTTATCAGGTGTTAGATATGTAGGAATGGAAGCCTTCAGAGAACTATTGAATCTAACTTCAGTTACTTCATTAACTTCCATACAACACATTGGCACAAGGGCTTTTGCTTTTTCGGGATTGACATCATTTAATTTTACTTCTAATATACAGTCTTTCGGTGAAGGAGTGTTTGAAAATGCTAGAAATTTGCATACTGTTTCTAATATGCAAACGGCTGTAAGCTTCACTAATATACCCCGCAGAACTTTTTATAATACTTTGCTTACAGAGGTTGCATTATCTAGTAACATAGTGTATATTGGAAATGATGCTTTTGCTCGGACAAATTTAACGACTATAACTTTGCCTAATAGAGTAAATCATGTAGGGGTAAGAGCATTTAGAGGTGCTTTACAGTTACAAACTGTTATTGTGCAAAGACAATATGAAAATAGCTTAAATGCTAGATTTACAAGTTTAGGTTTGAATGCTTTTGAAAATACTCGGATTACAACAATTAGAGTTCCAACTCAAAATTGTGTTAGAGGGTATAGTGCCCGTTCTAATTGGTATTTTGTTGCTAATATGATTGTTGTTTAGGAAATCCTTTATTTTTATCATGAATATAAATCACATCGCAATTATAATGGACGGAAACGGTCGTTGGGCTACGGCTAAAAATAAAAGTCGCACGACAGGTCATAGAGAGGGTGTTAAAGTATTAGAAGACATTACCGATTTTTGCTTTGAACTCGGGATTAGTTGCCTTACTGTCTATGCGTTTTCAAGCGAGAATACAGCTAGACCCAAGGAAGAAATCGACGGTTTAATTAGGCTTATAAAGGAGTTTTTTTCTAAAAAGCTACCTAAGTTTATTAAGCACAGTATCCGCATTGTGGTGCTTGGAGATAGAAATTATTTCGATAAAAATGTTCAAAATATTATAAACGAAGCCGAGAGTAAAACCGCTCATTTTGAGGAAAAGACTCTTGCGATTGCTCTAAATTACGGAGCAAGAAATGAAATAATAAGGGCAGTTAATAAGGCAATAGATGTAAGAGAAAAAGTTGATGAGAATAGTTTTAGTAAATTATTAGATACAAAGGATTTACTGGAAGTGGATATAATTATTAGGACTGGTGGCGAAAAACGATTGTCGAATTTTTTATTGTATCAATCCGCTTATACCGAATTGTTTTTTGTAAATGACCTTTGGCCTGATTTTAATAGGGAAAGGTTGAGCGAAATTATAGCTGAGTTTAAGGGTAGAAGTAGGCGGTTTGGTAAGGTTGAAAACAATATAAAGTAATCAAATTATATAATGGAAAATAAAAATCAAAATAAAAATACAAAAGACTTAGAAACTGAACAGATTGTTACATCTACTATAGTAGAAAGTAGCAACACAGCTTTACCAAACAAAAAATCTCCTCTTAAAACTCGTATTATAGTGGGTTCTCTTGTGGCGGTTGTGTACATTGCGGTAATGCTTTTGACTACTCTAATAACTAATTTTCCTAGAATATTTTTTGATGTTTTTGTTATATCCGTTGTTATTGTAGCTAGCTTAGAAATGTGTAGTGCTGTGGGAAAACGCTTTTCTAAACCGATAAAAGCGATGGTTATTGCTACTATTATTGTTGGCTTTACAGCGTTTTATTTAACTCATTTTTTATTTTCGTATAATCAAAACGAAGAACGAGGTAGTGGTATAACGGCATTCTTTTTTGCGGTTGCATTTATGCTTTTAGTAATTATTACGGTAAATGTTTTCCTAAAAAATCATACAATGCAAAATGTTTTAAGCACTATGTTTGTGCTTGTTTACCCAACTATGCTGGGTGTTTATTTGCTGGCTCTTAATTATTTTGAGCCTTACGGTATAGCAAATGCAGCGATTTTATTAGTGTTTATTGTACCTGCTTTTGCTGATACCGGAGCATTTTTTATAGGAAGTAAGTTTAGAGGTCCGCTTTTAGCTCCTAATATTAGTCCTAAAAAGACTATTTCAGGAGCTGTTGGTGGAGTAGTTTGTGGTATAGCAGGTGGTGCATTAGTGTTTGTTTTTTCGCATTTTGGAGTTTTTAATGTTGGTATTCTAAATGAAGTTATGGGTATAAATTTAATACATTTCTTATTGTTAGGTGGCTTTGGAGCAATATTTACTATACTTGGTGACCTAATTGCTAGCTATGTAAAACGCCAGTGCGGAGTTAAGGATTTTGGTGTATTTTTACCCGGTCACGGCGGTATTTTAGACAGAATAGACGGAATGATGCTAACGGCAGTATTTTTGTTTATTTACTTTTTTGTACTGACTTTCTTTTTTGGATAAAAGCTATACTATGCAATTAAAAATGTAGGGGAAGATGCCTCGGCTTTACGAACCATAGAAAAAAGTTCTTTTATAAAGTTTGGGCGACCGAGGCGTTTGCCCCTACTATAAGCGTTTTTTAGAATAAGATAACAAAGTAAGTTTATTTATGAAACAGATTTCAATATTAGGAAGCACGGGGTCGATAGGTAGACAAACTTTAGAGGTTGTTCGTAGACACTCGGATAAATTTAAGATTGTAGCGCTAGCAGGGCACAGTAATGTGGATTTACTGGAGGCTCAAGTTAAAGAGTTTAAGCCCGAAGTTGTAGGTATATCCGATGAAAAGATTTATGCTAGAGAGAAACATAGATTTAGTGGTCTAACGGTTTTAAGCGGTGCGGATGCTCTTATAGAAGTGGCTGGTTTAAACAAAGCGGATATTATGGTAGCGGCGGTTAGTGGAATGGCGGGTTTTTTATCTACGCTAAAGGCGGTAGAATGCGGTAAAACTGTAGCACTTGCTAATAAAGAAAGTTTAGTTGCCGGCGGTAAAATTATTAAAGAAACCGCTAAAAAAACAGGGGCTAAAATTTATCCTGTAGATAGCGAACATAGTGCAGTATGGCAATGCTTAGAAGGTAATAATAGCCGAAGTTTACAAAAAATTATTCTTACCGCATCGGGCGGTCCGCTTTACGGCAAGGGTAGCGAAGAGTTAAAGAATACAACTATAGAACAAGCACTTGCTCATCCAACTTGGAGTATGGGTAAAAAAATATCGCTAGATAGTGCCACTATGGGCAATAAGGCTTTAGAAATTTTAGAGGCATCGGTGCTATTTGATACGCATAATATAGATTATGTTATTCATCCGGAGAGTATAGTGCACTCAATTGTAGAGTTTACTGATGGCACCCACATAATGCAAGCCAGTCCCCCCAGTATGATTTATCCTATAGGCTTAGCACTTAGCTACCCCGATAGAATAGATAACGATAAAATGCCTTTTGCCTTTAATAAACCACTTAATTTTTTACCAAAAGACGAAATAAATTTTCCATTGCCCAAGTTAGCTAAACAGGCACTAAAAACGCACGAGGGTGCACCACTAGTGTTTAATGCAAGTTTAGAAGCTGTTGATTATTTATTTTTGAATAAAACCATAGGGTTTGGGCATATATCTATTATTGTGGCAAAAATTCTGGAAGAAGTAGATTTTCCGACTTTGAATACTGCCGAAGATGTTGTAAAAGCACATAATGAAGTTTACGAAAAAGTGTTAGCCGAGTATAATAAATAATAAAGTTGTAGGGGCGACAGAGTGTCGCTTCGACAAAAGTAACAACAATGTAAGCTCGATATATATTGTTACTCTCCATTCTCTAAACCCAACAATTGTGCTTTGTGAATTGAGCATTGAGCATTGAATAATAAAAACTATGACATTCCTATTTATACTACTTGCAATTTTAATACTACTTCTAATGGTGCTCATTCACGAGTTTGGTCATTATGTCGCCGCTAAAATTCTTAAATTTAAGGTGGTAGAATTTTCTGTTGGATTTGGACCAAAGCTTCTACAAAAGAAAACGAAATCAGGCGAAAAATTCTCTCTTAGAGCAATTCCGTTAGGGGGTTACTGTGCTTTTGAAAGCGAGGACGAAGAAGGTGTTGAGACAGAAAAATCATTCTACAAAGAAAAACCGTGGAAACGAATAATAGTTTTACTTAGCGGAGCACTGTTTAATATAATCAGTGCAGTGATTTTTTCATTTATGTTTTTGCTTATTGTTGGTAGTGCCTCAACAAGTGCTATTAGCGTTGGTTATGTTCATAATAATTCTGACGGTGTGCCTTATAATCAATTTATAGTTGGTGATGTTATTACTCACATCGGTGATAGAGAGGTAGATACAACACAACGGAATTGGTTGGTTAATTTAACAGGTGATTTTGAATTAGGCGAAGAGGTTGTGTTTAGGATTATTAGAAACGGCGAAGCACAATATATCCCGATGACTAAAACTTGGATAGCTCAGCCACCTACCTACCATGGCTTTGGCTTCACTTATATTTTAACCGAAAACGGAGCGAGAGTTGGTGGAGTTGCCGAAAGAGCGGTAGCAATAGGCGAGGAAAGAAGACCGTATAACGACCTGCTTGTCGGCGATATTATTATAGCTGTAAACGGTAATGTGGTTAGGCGAGATACTCCGTTAGCTAACTTAACACAAGGTGTCAATTTAGGAGATGCAGTAACCTTTACTGTTCATAGAACACTTGAGGGGCAAACCAGTCCTACAGAATTAGAGTTTGTAATTCCTAAAAGGATTGTAGATGAGTCATTTTTAGGTTTTGGTTTTAGAGTATCAACTCATTTCGAAAGAGGTTTTGGTAGAGCAATCACAGGTGCAATTCCTTTTACCGGACAAATGAGTTGGGCGATTATCGGCACATTCGGCAATTTATTTACGGGTGGAACAGCCATCACTGATATGACGGGGCCTATCGGTACAGTTGGTCAGATGGCACAAATTTCTCAAGCCGACTGGCGAAATATTTTAATCCTTTTGCCACTCCTTGCCGCTAATTTAGCGATATTTAATCTATTACCTTTTCCGGCATTAGACGGAGCTAAGATTGTTTTTACAATAATCGAATGGATAAGAGGCAAGCCAATAAACCGAAATATAGAGAATATGATTCATTTAGTAGGTTTTGCGGTGCTGCTATTGTTTGTTTTTTCAATAGATATAGTAAGACTTATTATGGTAAGAGGACCGCCAGCGGTGTGGACGAGGTTTTAATCAATGCACAATTTGTAATGCACAATGCACAATTTCGGATTTATTATCCATCTAAGATAAGTCAACAATTGTGCATTGTAAACTGTGCATTGTGCATTATTAAGAATTATGCACATAAAGAAAAAAAAGACTGTGTTAGTCGGCAATATAAAACTCGGTGGAAATGACTCGGTTGTAATTCAGTCTATGACTAACACTAAAAATTGCGATGTGGAGGCAACGATTGCTCAAATTGAATCGTTACAAAAAGCAGGCTGTCAGATTGTCAGGCTTGCTTTTTGTAATGTAGACGAGATAAAAGCTCTTAAAACAATAATAAAAAATTCAAAAATTCCGCTTGTAGCTGATATTCAATTTGATTATAAATTAGCAGTGATAGCGGGCGATATTGGATTTAGCGGCATTAGATTTAATCCGGGAAATATTGGTAGCGAAAGAGCTATAGCTGAAGTTGTAGCAAGTGCAAAAGCAAATAAAATCCCGATAAGAGTGGGTGTAAATTTAGGCAGTTTAGAAAAAGATATTGAAAAACAGTACGGCAGAACAGCAGAAGCGTTGGCGACTAGCTGCTTAAATCACGCGTCGATTTTAGAAAGACATAGTTTTTACGATATTGTGCTTAGTGTTAAAGCGAGTGATGCTAAAACTACAATAGAAGCAAACCGAATTTTACATAATAAAAGCGATTATCCGCTTCATATAGGTATAACCGAGAGCGGTTTTGGTCAATATGGTGCAATTAAAAGTGCTGTTGGGATTGGGGGATTATTAGCAGACGGCATTGGTGATACAATTAGAGTGTCGTTAACAGGCAATCCTATTGACGAAATTGCAGTTGCAAAAATGATTTTACGGGCAAGTGGTCGATGTAAAAGCGGGGTAGAGATTGTTAGTTGTCCCACTTGTGCCAGATGTAATATAGATTTAAGTTTTTTAGCAAGTGAGATAGCTGAGTTTGTGGGTGAGATTGATACCCCTCTAAAAATCGCACTTATGGGTTGTGTCGTAAATGGTCCAGGCGAAGCTAAGGATGCCGACATTGCCCTCTGTGGAGGAAGCGACGGCAGATGCGTTTTGTACGAAAAAGGCATAAAAATAAAAACTATGTTAGTAGAAGAAGCATTAGCGGAATTGAAAAAGTTGATAATAAAGTTAAGTGCGGGCGACAGAGTGTCGCCCCTACAATTTTGACGATTCTTAAAGCAGGATAATCGTTTTTTGCTTTACTATAGGGGCGAGTAATGCTTGCCGTTGTAATTAAGCAAAAGCTATAAATCCATATGGGACGCAGTTCTCGGCGTCCCGAAACAATCAAATCAACCTATCAAAACATCGCTAAATGTAGGGGCGACATTCTGTCGCCTGAGCACAATATAAAAAAACTGCTAAAAGAAATTACTTAGCAGTTTTTTTATATTTAATTATACGAGGTCTGTTTTATTTATCTAATCAAAGTTGCTATCAAAATCTGCAAAAGTATGACCTAATACTCCTATTCCTCCCCCCAAAAAAGCTAGATTTGGAACAGTACAAGTGTGACTAGAGGCAAAAGACTTGCTAATAATACTTTGCCAAAGAAATTCGTAAAAGTGCTAAGAAAGCTATGTGTCGCAACAATTATTGTATCACTTTTTACACTATTGTGTCAACGGCGAAAAATTCAAGAAACTTTTTGAGCGTTTGCAAAAGATAATCAATCGTGATATAGTAGAGTTGTTAGGAAATAAGAGATAAATGCCTAAGAGTTTCATCGAAAAAATAAATAAGACATTAAAGGATAAATTTACATATCTAAAACTCAAGGATAACATTGTAAATCTAAAAGACAAGTATATCGAGCTTGTGCTTATTTTTCCCGAATATATTAGCGAAATTGATGAAGATGATAAGGTTGAAATCCAAAAAGCGTGCACTAAAGTTCTTGATACAACACTTCCTGTGAAAATTAAATTCATTAAAAGTCATTTTGACGGAGGATTATTTAAAAAGGAGTTTTTGGATTTTTTAACTGAATTTCCGTCGGTGCATTCTATTATAGAAAATGACGATATTATTATTGACGAGGATAAAAAGGCGATTACTGTGCTTGTAGAGCCTACGATTTTTAGATTTTGTTTAGAGCGGGATATTGTAAAAAAAGTGGACAAATTTATAAATCAAAATTACTGTGATATGATTACATTTGCGTTTAGACAAAAGGAAGAGGATATGCTAGAAGATGTCCTTAACGAAAGCGAAGTTCCCGAAACTCATTTAGAGCATGGTGGCGACAGGTTGATTATTCCTAAAAATGTGGATAATCTTATTGGCAAACCGATTTACAATAAGGCGATGTATATAGAGGATGCTGTATCGGAAAATCCAGAGGCTGTTATTTGCGGAGAGGTTAATGATATTGCGGTTATTGAATATAAAAATAAAACGACGGGCGAGGATAAAAAATTTTATAAGATTTTAATGCAAGACCCAACAGGCAAGATGGAAGTGCTGTTTTTTCCTAATAAACACACAGAGGGTAAGTTTGGTTTACTTAAAACGGGTAAGCAAATTGTAGTTAGAGGTAAATTAGAAAAGGATAAACGCAGAGAGGGGAGTCTAGTGTTTATGGTGCGGGATATTAGTTATTGCAGTATAGATATTGATAACTTTGTGGTTAATCGCATTGTTAGAGATGTCGATACCGAATATCGAACAGTTTTTCCTGTGGATTATATTGAAGTAGCACAAACTTCTTTTTTTGATTTAGCGAATGCTGTGCCAAAGAGTATGCTAGGAAAAACATTTGTTGTATTCGATTTAGAAACAACAGGACTTAATCCAAATCAAGAAAAAATTGTAGAGATAGGGGCAGTTAAAATTGTAAACGGAGTAATAACTCAAACCTTTGCTAGTTTAGTAAATCCGGGTAAGCCGATACCGCTCGAAGCTACAGCAGTACACGGCATAAAGGATAGTGATGTAATGGGTAAGCCCACTATAGAAGAAGTGCTACCCGACTTCTATAAGTTTGTACATGGTAGTACGATAGTGGCTCATAATATTAGCTTTGATTTTGGTTTTATTTCGGCAATAGGTAAGCCTATGGGTATTTATTTCGAGCACGACCAGTTAGACACTTTGGCACTAGCCAGAAAAACTTTCCCCAGATTATCGCATTATAATCTTCCGTTTTTAACAAAGCATTTTAATATAATCCACGAAAGCAAACACCGTGCCGTCGACGATGCCGTAGCCACAGCAAAACTATTTTTGAAAATTAAAGAGAAGGAAGGATAACAAAGCGTTCAGTTAAAGTTAGTATGTAAGTACATAATAAAAATACCTATATCACTAAAGATATAGGTATTTTTATTAAACTTAATGAGTTATAGGTTATTTTTTTATACTAAAAGTCCTGCTTGCTGAATATATGTAATAGTTATTTTTATATTGCGTACAACAACTTGACTCACAGCAGATGTATCACGAAGCACTAACCGTAATGCAGTATCGTTATTTGCTACAAGAATTCTTCCTTGAGCATTTCCATTTATAGACATTTCCTCAAAAGAACCTCCAGGGATATTTGTTATTGTTCCGATTACATCCGGTGCATTTGCACCTGTAAATGTTATGCTACGACTAAGCGACATACCTATAGAGCGTGCCTCAAACTCTATAGATAAAGCAATTTCAGTTGTATGGTTTCTTCTTAGCCATTCTATTCGTTGCCAGTTCTCCCTACTAAAATGTCTATTATCCCAAATAATAGTTGTATCGCTTGAAAAATTTTCGTTAAGTGCTGTTGGTATGCTAGAGATTGTTATGCTAGAATCCTCATTAGCAAAGTAGCGAGCGGTAAGCACAGTATCTCTAATAGGAAATTCGGTTTGTGAAATAGTATGCCAGCCACTATACCATCTATCAAAAGTATAGCCCTCACGCACAGGTGTGGGTAGCACCATAGGAGAGCCTGCCTCGCCTATAAGTGTTAATTGAGTAACTCCGCTTCCGCCGTTTAACTCAAGTGTAACGGTTACACTTTGTGGTGCGGGCACTTCAGTTTGCATTCCATTGTCATAACAAGACGGCAAGAAGGCAGTTAATAATGTTATTGTCAGCGTTAAAGTAAGCGCTAGCATAATGATTGTAATTTTTCTTTTCATTTTCTTTTCTCCTTATCAGCATAGAAAACATCTATGCTAATATATTACTTAAGATATTAACCTAATTTACCGCCACAGCAATCGCAAAACTTAGCACCAGGGAAGCCGGTTGACCCACATTGAGTACACTTATAAATCTTTAGATTACTAACTTCTGATTTTGTTATTTCTAATTCTTTTTTTCTCTTAGCAACCTCTAGTTCCATTTGTACTTTGCGTTGCTCTTCTTCTAGTTTCTTTGCTTCTTTTATAGAGGGGTCTATATTACCGCTTGCAATATTTTTTAGTCTTTCAATTTCTTCTCTTTTTCTTTGTAGGTCTAATTCTCTTAGTAGCATATGTTGCTCTTGCTCTAGCCTTTTAATTTCCCATTCTCTTTCTTGAGCCTCTAAATAGGCTAATTCTTGAGGAGACATTTTCTTTCTTCTTTTTTGTTCTTGAGCTGTAATAGTAGTAGGTCTAAACGCCCTCTCTTTTTGAAGTGCTTCGCTTTCTTCAGCAGTTAAAATCCTATTATTTTTTTGTTTAACTTTTGCGTTTTCTAATACATTTGCTTTGTAGTGCTCTATGTCTTTATTTTGACCGTAATTTACGCTAGATTTTACTATTAGATAAATTACTAAAGTACCGTAAATTGCAAAAGTTAAAACAGCATTTACTATATAAAGGGTTCGCAAACCATCCTCCATAAGAAGAAAAATGGGGTAGGGTGGAGTGAAAATTGTAAAAAACATTAAAAGTATCCATAGGGTTATTTTTAGCTTATCTCGAAAAGCACTTTTGCCCTCTTTTACAAGTGTAACGGTGGTTACTATGATGTACAGTATAGTTCTTGTTAATAAAGCTATACCGGCAAGAATGCCCCAAGCTATAAGACTTCCCTCAGAGATACTATAATCAATCCAATCAAATCTATGAAGTCGCAACCAAAAGATAAATGGTAGTAGTATTGATAGTCCTATAATTGCTAGAATTATCCAGTTTTTTCGTGTCATTATGTAATTATTTCTCCTTTTTTGCACAAAAAAAGCTGAATCCGTAGTTATGCGGATACAGCTAAATTTGCAATATGTAATTTTGGTAAGTTAAAAAGTAGCTAGCTTTAGCTATTGCTATCGCTTGGCTTGGCTTGGCTTGGCTTGGCTTGGCTTGGCTTGGCTTGGCTTGGCTTGGCTTTTAACTACCATACTATAATATTCTACTATTTTTATATTGGCTTGTCAAATATTTTTTAGCTTACTAAACTTTTTTAATCTATTTTTAATGCAGGGATATATATTAATGTAGTTTTTAATTGCAAACTAATAAACTCAATAATGTTCTCATTCAAAAAACTTACTCTTTCAACATAAACAGCACACCTAGCGTGTTTTTACCGCAGTGGGTTGTAATTGTACTACCCGCTATTTGATGAATTACTTCCTTAAAGCCAAACATTTCTTTAACCATTTTTAATGGTTCGTCCTCGTAACCTGGGTCAGATAACGAATTTGTTACAAATGCTCTAGTGGTATCAATTCTATCACCATATTCTTCTTTTAGTTTTTGAACATAGCGTTTTACAACCTCTGTAGGTTTGCCTTTCATTTTATCAACAGGCTCGATTTTGCCTTTAATCAGTTTAACGGTAGGTCTTATCTTTAATAGATTAGCACCCAATAATTTTAACGCAGAGCATCTTCCGCCTTTGTATAAGTAAGTAAGTGTTTCAATTACAAAAGAAGTTTGCACTAAATCTTTTTTTGCTTTTTGTTGGCAGATGTCATAAATTTCTTTAGCGGATTTTCCTTCGTTTGCTAAATCGATAGCGTGTAGTACCAATAACGCAATTCCGCTAGACAGTGTACAAGAATCTATTAGAAACACATCTTTAACCTCTTCTACGGCTTTAAGTGCCTCTTTATAAGTTAGTGAAACACCGTCGCTGATTGCGGTGTGAATAATCTCGCAATCGCCCTCTTTTTCGCGGATAGCATTAAAGTGGTCGATGTGTTCTTGTGCGTTTACTGCAGAGGTTTTTGGAAGGTCTTTATGATTGTCTGCGTAGTCATAAATCATTTGTGGATTTATATCTACTCTGTCTCTGTATTCTTTACCGCCCATAGTAATGGGGAAGTTTACAACATAAATGTTGTTGCTGTCGATTAGACTTTGCGGGATGTCGCAACCCGAGTCTACAGAAAATATTATTTTTGACATATATTAAATTTTTGCTCCTTTTATTTTGTTGTTTTATATTGATATTGTATTTAACAACACTATGCAGTAATAGTATATAAAAAAATCGTATCTGTCAAGTAAAAACTTCTTTTAATTTTTAATTCGCCAAGTTTTTTTAATTTAAAGATTAAGCAAAAAATGTTGACATATGATAATTTAGGAATTATACTAATACTCATCGACGCTTGAGGAACTAATTTTAACTTTATTAAGGGATTTATTTATATGTCAACAACAAAAGCAACAACGAAGAAGGCGGTAGCAAAAAAAGCGACTGCAAAAACATCAGGAAAAATTACTCTATCAATAAACGGTAGTAGCGTAGTAGTGCCGGAGGGTACTACAATTTTAGAGTCAGCTAAAATGGCAGGTTATCATATACCTACTCTTTGCTATCTTAAAGATGTAAACTGGGATAACTCTTGCCGTATATGTATGGTAGAAGTTAAGGGTGCCCGTAACCTTGTAGCAAGTTGCGGAGCGGTAGCTTATGAGGGGATGGAAGTATTTACTAATACGCCAAAAGTTTTAGCCAGTCGCAAAACTACTTTAGAGCTTATTTTATCTATGCACGAGCGTAAGTGCCTGTCTTGTAGTCGTAATCTAAATTGCGAATTACAAACGCTTGCTAACGAATATAACTGCAATGAGGATATGTATTTAGGCGAAAGACATAACTTTGATATTGATAACAAAGGCGGTCTTATTGTTAGAGATAATAATAAATGTATTCTTTGTCGTAGATGTACTTCTATGTGTAGTAATGTGCAAAGTGTTGGTGTTATTAGTGCTCAAAAGCGTGGACCAGATACACATATTGCTAGTCCTTTTGGTAAATCTATTAAAGAAACACCTTGTGTGCTTTGCGGTCAGTGTATTACTGTTTGTCCAACGGCGGCATTAACTACAACAAGTGCTAGCGATAAGGTGCTTAGCTATATCGCTGATAAAGAATTGATTACGGTTGTAGCAACTGCTCCTGCTGTTAGGATTGCTTTAGGAGAAAGTTTTGGATTGCCGATTGGCGAAAATGTAGAGGGCAAAATGATAGCGAGTCTTCGCCGAATTGGTTTTAATCAAATATTCGATGTTACTTTTAGTGCGGATTTAACTATTATGGAAGAAGCAGCGGAATTTGTTCATCGTGTAAGCGGCGATGGAAAATTACCGTTATTAACTAGCTGTAGCCCTGGTTGGGTTAAATTTATAGAAACCCAGTATCCAGAATTGTTACCTCATGTGAGTAGTTGTAAATCTCCACAGCAAATGTTTGGTGCCATAATCAAAACATATTATGCTAAAAAAATGAATATAGATGTAGCTAAGCTAAGAGTTGTAATGATTATGCCGTGTATCGCTAAAAAATACGAGGCTAACAGAGATGCAATGCTAGGCTTGAATACTGCTAGCGGCTATCCGGATGTGGACGCAGTTTTAACTACAGCAGAGTTGGCTAAACTAATCCAAGAAAAAGGAATTGATTTTAACGGATTAAAAGACGAAAAATTTGATGAACCGTTTGCAGGTTCTACTGCTGGTCTTATTTTTGGGGCAAGTGGCGGTGTTTTAGAGGCGGCACTTAGAACAGTTAGTGAAACTGTTACTAAAAAACCGCTTGAAAAATTGGATTTTACGGCTGTTAGAGGCGTAGAAGGCATTAAGAGTGCTAGCGTAGAATTAGACGGCAAGATATATAAAGTAGCATCAGTTAGCGGATTAGCTAATGCAAGAAAGATTTTAGACGATATTAAAGCAGGTGTTAATCCTTATCATTTTATAGAGATTATGGCATGTCCTGGTGGCTGTGTAAATGGTGGAGGGCAACCTATAAAGCCTGCTAATATACGAAATGCAGTAGATATAAGAGCGGTAAGAGCATCAGGTTTATATAGTAAAGATAAAAAAGCAACAGTAAGAAAAGCTCATGAAAATCCTGTTATAAAGGTGCTCTATTCGTCGTTCTTAGGTGAGCCGGGAGGTAAATTGGCACACGATATTTTGCATACGAAATATAAACCTAAAGACAAATACTAATAACTTATAAATATGATTTAAAAACTATAAAATTTTGATTTGTTTTACAAAATATGTAGTTTGTTATTTGTGACTGAATAAAAAAGACTTAAACTAAAATTTTTAGTTTAAGTCTTTTTTATTTTTAGAGTATGAACTATAAGCCGAATTCTGTATTTAATGGTTATCTATCTAGGCGTAGTGTTGCCACTACACTCAAGCGGCGAAAGGAGGAATGGCGGATTACCTTAATTCCTCCAGCCTTGCACCGAGTGGGGTTTACTTTGCACATAATGTTACCACTATGTCGGTGGGCTCTTACTCCACCTTTCCACCCTTACCTTGTTTATTAAGGCGGTATATTTCTATGCACTTTCCTTGAAGTCGCCTTCACCGGCAGTTAACCGGCACTCTATCCTATGGTGTTCGGACTTTCCTCAACCAAATGGTTGCAACCATTTGTTCATCTCCAATAAAAATAATATCATAAATCCATAAAATAGTCAAGATTTTTCTTGTATTTTTTATGAATCTATGATACGCTAATTTTTATGCCTATGGAAAATTCTTTAGATTTTGAAAGTGTTTATATGCAAGCAGGAGCTAGTGAAATGCGTGGAGGAAAGCGTATTTTTTATGACAATGCGGTTAAATTTCTTGCAAACAATAATAACGATAGGAATGATAGTAATACTAAAACCGTAATAGAGGGTATAGCAATAGAGGGTGAAAGAAGTTTATTACCTACGATTATTTTTGATGAGCAAGGTTTTTTATATGAGTATAAATGTAATTGTTTTGCTATGAAAAATCCGTCTAGTAATCCGTGCTGTCATATAGTAGCTCTTGCACTTAGCTATGAAGAAAAATTTCCGCAGTTTCAAAAGGAAAAGCCAAAGCAAAGTAAAGCACCTATAACAGATGTGGTAGCACATGAATTAAGTTTAAGCTATGAAAAAAAACGATTTGTAACTTCTAGCTACACAGGTGATAATAAAGCCAGCTTTACGGCAACGCTAGTGTTAGATAGCGGAAAAGTAATCCCTAAAGTGCGTTTTACAATTTCGCAAAAACGAAGGTATCAGATAAAAAATATCGCAGATTTTTTAATATCTAAAAAAAATATGTCGAGCATAAGGTTTGGTGCAGATTTAGAGCTTATTATAGATAGTACTAACTTTGACGAGCAAAGCGCTAAGGTGCTAAATTTTCTAGAAACTAGCGTATTAGAAAAAGAGTTAATAAATAAGGATTTTTTACTAACTGAGAATGATACTCTTAATGTTAATAAATATAATCATTTTGTGGATTGTTTAAGTCTGCTACCCACTCAGCTAGACGAGTTATTTTTAGTGTACGGCGGTAAGCTGATAGAGGTAGAGAGTAATTATAAAAAAGCGGGGCTAAGAGTTGTCGAAGCTAATGTCGATACTCTAAAATGTACTGTTTTAGTACAAAGTGGCGATGGCGGATATTATGTTAGCACCGATTTTGGTTTTGGCAAGCATTTGGTTGGCAAAGCGTACGATTATTTAATAACTTCGCTTCATATTTATAAACTATCTAAAAAGTTTGTGGATACTGCTTTTGAACTACTTAAAGCGATTGCGTTAGCGGGTAGACTTTTTATTTTAGAGCAGGATATGCCTTTGTTTTATAATAATTGTTTGGTGGCTGTCGAAGATAAGGTAAATATTGTTAGTAACGATATTGATTTGTCTATTCACAAAGCTCCGTCACTTAATGCTACTCTAAGGTTAGAACCAAGTGAGTATACAACAGGATTAGTTGCAAATATTGTAGCAAATTATAACGGCGAGTATCTTGATTTTATAGACGGCGAATTTATCGGCGATATGGTGCGTGATAAGGCTGTAGAGCGTCAGTTACTTGAGTTTCTTAAAAGATATTTTCCAAGATTTCCACAGCTTAATTTAGATAAAGATAGAGAAATTTTTAGATTTCTAAAACGAGGCACAAAAAGGCTGTCGGTACTTTGCAAAATTGAGTTAAGCGATGAGGTTGCTAATATTATATCTATTAAGACTGCTCCAAAATGTAAGGTGGGGGTATCGCTTAGTAGTGGAGTTATAAATTTAGGAATAACGGCTAGCGGATATAGTGAAAAAGATTTGGTTGCAATATTAAATGCTTATAAGCTAAAAGAAGGTTTTGTTAGGTTAGAGGACGGCACATTTGTTGATTTATCTTCGGCACAAATGGGTGCTATTGCGGACTTTTTTAGCTTTGTAGATAAGCCGTTAAAGACCGATACCGCACTTCCAACAGCATTTGCTCCGTTTATAGAAAGCATTTTTGATAGCGAAGATTTCGAGTTAGAAATAAAAGAAGACTTTACTAATTTGTTAGCGGAGTTAAAAAATCCAGTTAAGATGGAGATTCCCAAAGAAGTTGAAGGAGTGCTTAGGGATTATCAAATAGAGGGTTTTAGATGGCTTAGTAATTTAGCTAGACACAATGCAGGCGGAATTTTAGCCGACGATATGGGGCTAGGTAAATCGCTACAGATTATTTCATTATTTTTAGGTACTAGAAGTAGAGGAAAAAATAGCGAAATAGGTAAAAAAATTATTGTTTGCCCAACCTCACTTATTCTAAATTGGGTAGCAGAATTTAATAAGTTTGCTTCTAATATTAAAGTTTGTGCTGTTCTTGGCACTCAAAAGGAAAGAAAGTCGATTATAAACAGTGCGTTAAAAAATAGCGAGTATGAGGTAGTTATTACCAGCTACGAGTTATTAAGAAGAGATATTGAATTATATAGCGATTACGAATTTGAATTTGCCGTGCTAGATGAAGCACAATATATCAAGAACCCAACAACTCAAAATGCTAATACTGTTAAAAAGCTGAATGCGATTCATAGATTTGCTTTAAGCGGTACACCGATAGAAAATTCGTTAGCAGAATTGTGGAGTATATTCGATTTTATAATGCCGAAATATTTATATTCATACAACCGCTTTAGAGATGAGTTTGAGCGTGCAATAGTGTCGGGAGATAAAAGTACGCTAGAAAGCTTTAATGCTTTAGTTTCTCCGTTTATTTTGCGTAGGCTAAAACATGAGGTATTAACACAACTACCTCCAAAAATCGAGCAAGAATTATTGGTAGTAGCCGACAGCGAACAACAAAAATTATACGATGCTAATCTATTAGATGTTAGACAAAAATTAAATTTCGGCAAAGAAAAAAATAGAGTAGAAGTGTTGGCACTTCTTATGCGTCTTAGGCAAATTGCTTGTCATCCTAAGTTAGTCTATCCTGAATTTGATAAAGAAGTTGCAAAATTTGAAGCCGTTATTGAGAAAATAAATTTATGTATAGCGGGCGGTCATAAAATTTTGCTTTTTAGTAGCTTTTTAGGAGTTATGGAATTATTTAAGGAACGATTTAATAAGTTAGGTATTTCGCATTTTATTCTAAGAGGCGATACTCCAAAAAGTGAAAGAATGCGACTTGTTGAGGCATTTAATAACGATGATACAAATGTGTTTTTAATATCCCTAAAGGCGGGCGGTACGGGCTTAAATCTTACAGGTGCCGATGTTGTTATACACTACGACCCATGGTGGAGTGAGGCAGCAACGCAACAAGCAAGCGATCGAGCACACCGAATCGGGCAAGAAAAAACGGTGCAAGTATTTAAGGCAATAACTCTGGGTACAGTAGAAGAAGGTATGGTAGCACTGGCTAAAAAGAAATCTGCTTTAAGCCAACTTGTACTCGGTGCAGGAGTAGAAAAGCTGTCAACTGATGAACTTATCGGAGTTTTGAAAGGATAGATATAATAAATGAAAAATGTCGGATTTATTTGCTGAATAAATCCGACATTTTTAAGTTTTAAGTTTTCAATTTTAAGTATTAGTAATGTATTTCTTAAACTCTTTTAGTACCTTATCCACAACACTCAAACTTTCGTGTTCTGCCATTACTCGGATTTTTGGTTCGGTGCCACTCATACGCACAATTAAGCGCCCTTTATTGCCAAATTCGGCTGTGTACTTATCTATTAAATCATTTAATCCTTTATCGTACATAATACTTGGCTCGGCAAATTCAGCGATTGCACCTTGAGGATATAATTTCAATTTTTTAGGAGCAATTAACTTACCTTTTTTATATATGCTTTTACAAAAATATAATGCCGATAAAATGCCGTCACCTGTAGTAGCTTCGGGATAAACTATAAAATGACCGCTTTGTTCTCCGCCTAAATTATAACCCTTTTTAAACATCAAATCGCAAATATATTTATCGCCAACGGGTGTACGGATAAACCTTTTGCCCTCGCTTTCGAGTTGCTTTTCTAATCCTAAATTAGATAAAATCGTACCGACTACAACGCCGTCTTTTAATTCACGATTGAGACTCATATTGTATAGCACAGTATCACCGTCAAGCACTTCGCCATTATAAACAACACTTAGTCTGTCTGCATCGCCATCGAACGAAAATCCAATTTTTATGTCGGTACCTTCGATAGAATTAAGTACATAATCAGGGTATAACGCACCGCAACCGGCATTGATTTTTTCGCCTCTGAGTTTAGAGTTTTCGATCATCACGCTAGCACCGAGAGCCTCGAAAATTTCTTTAGCTACAGTGCTTGCTGCTCCGTATCCACAATCTAAACATACTTTAAGTCCTTTTAAGTTACTGCCTAATTTTTCAACTACAAAATCTATATATTCTTTGCCGGCAGTCATCAGCGTATTTACGGCCCCTTTAGCACGGTTTCTGGTAGACGGATTATCTATATAATACTCTATCGAACCCTCTTGTTCTTCGTTTAGTTTAACACCGCTACCGTCAAAACACTTAATGCCGTTATATTCGGCACCATTATGTGAGGCACTAATCATAATGCCGCATAATCCTTTATGTTTTTTGGTAAGATATGCCACGCTAGGAGTCGGAATTATACCGCAAAGTACGGCATTGCCTCCACCGTCGCAAATACCGCTACTAAGTGCTGATTCTAACTTAGGGCCACTAACCCGAGTATCTCTTGCTATGTAGTAATCGCCTTTGCCAAAATACTCGCTAAGTGCTAATCCTGTCTTGTAAGCTAACCCTGTATCCAGCTTTTCACCAAACTTACCACGTATGCCGTCTGTACCAAAATATTTTCCCATACCTATTATTATATGTTATAAAAGCTAGTTTGGTCAAAGGATAAAAACTCTGTCTTTATTTAAAAGTTTGGGCATAATTATAATGTATGGAAATTAATAAAATTGAAAGTACAATAAGATATAATCCTAATTTTAGTGATGGCTTAAATAGTAGTCAAGTAGAGAGTAGAATAGCAAAAGGATTTACTAACGTATCTGTGGGGCGAGTTAGTAAAAGTAATTTTTCAATTGTGCGGGATTATGTTTTTACGTTGTTTAATCTTTTTAATTTGGCGATAGGTATAGCTCTTGCGATTGCAGGTGCTTTTAGTAGTTTGCTTTTTTTGGTAGTGGTGGTGCTCAATATTACTATAGGTATAGTGCAAGAAATTAGGGGACGCAATATGGTTAATAAACTCACTCTACTGCACGCTAGTAAAGTGTGGGTTATTAGAAACGGCATAAAAGTAGAGGTTGCGACTGATGAGGTAGTGCTGGATGATATTATGGTTTTGTCAGCGGGTGAGCAAATTACTGCCGATAGTATTGTAGTTGAGGGAAGTTTAGAGGTTAATGAGGCATTGCTAACAGGCGAGAGTGATACGATTGTTAAAAATGTTGGCAATATGTTATTAAGTGGTAGTTTTGTTGTAAGTGGAATAGCAAAAGCAAAAGTAGAAAAGGTAGGAGTGGATGGTTTTGCGAATAAACTAGCACTAGATGCAAAAGTAGATAAAAAGCAGAATTCGTACTTAATAAAAAGTATGCGTAAGGTAACAAATCTTACTAGTTTTTTTATTATCCCGATTGGGATTTTGCTTTTTGTGCAAGCGTTTTTTATTAGAGATAATAGCTGGCAAGAGGCAGTTCCATTGGTTAGTGGTGCATTACTCGGGATGTTGCCGAGGGGATTAGTGTTGCTTGTGAGCATTGCACTAGCAGCCGGTGTTATAAAATTATCTAAAAAACAGGTTTTAGTGCAAGATTTATATGCTACCGAAACTTTGGCTAGAGTGAATGTATTGTGCTTAGATAAAACAGGTACGATAACAGAAGGGAAGATGAGTGTTAGTAATGTACAATATATAAACATCAATGCACAATATCGGATTAGTAATTCTGAATTAACTTTAGAGGATATGGTACGACTATTTTTGGAGCATAGCGACGATAATAATCAAACAGCGACAGCACTAAGAGAACATTTTGTTAATAAGTGCGGGCGTTCACTGAACGCCCCTACAGTAGATATTGAAAAATCATATTCGCATTTTGAAAATAATTTAATTGTAAGGGCGTTCACTGAATGCTTGAGTGATATAAATAAAGACGATAATTCTCTATTCTCCGCTTTCCGTTCTCCATTAAAACTTAAATCCAAAATCCCGTTTTCCTCAATTCGCAAATGGTCGTCGGTTACAATTCAAAATCTTGGCACAATAATTATTGGTGCTCCCGATATTTTATCAAAACACTCAAATCAAAAAATCAATCTCATTACTAGCGATCCGACTAGCAGAATGCTTTATGTGGCATTTAGTAAAAACGAACCTCTAAAAAATCAATTAAATTCCTTAGAAGTGATTGGTGGTATAGAACTTCTTGACCCTATCCGCAAAAATGCTACTGAAACGCTGGCTTATTTTAAAAAAGAAGGAGTGGATGTAAAAATAATTTCGGGCGATAGTTTAGAAACCGTGGGTGCTATCGCTAAAAAAGCAGGATTAGAAAACTGGGCATCGGTTGTTGATATGAATACTATTACTACTGAGCAAGGGCTTCAAAACGCTTCAAAAAAATATTCTATATTTACCCGTGTTAGTCCTAATCAAAAACAGCAACTAGTAAAAGCATTTAAGAATAATGGCGATACTGTAGCAATGGTGGGTGATGGTGTTAATGATGTACTTGCTCTTAGAGAAGCTGACTGCTCGATTGCGTTAGCAGAGGGTAGTAGTGCTTCTAAACAGGTTAGCAGTATCGTATTATTAAATTCTGATTTCACTCACTTGCCCGCTGTAGTAAATGAAGGGCGAAGAGTTGTAAATAATGTAACAAAAGCCGGCGGAATATTTTTTATAAAAACAATATATTCGGTACTATTATCAATACTTCTTATAATTATAAATGCACCGTTTCCATTTCTGCCGGTGCAGATAGCGTTTATAGATTTAGCAATAGAGGGTTTTCCTAGCTTCTTTTTAAGTTTTGAGAACGAGACTCAAAAAATAAAAGGGAATTTTCTAAATACTGCTTTTATAAAAGCCCTTCCTCATGCTATAATGATAGTTGTGGCGGTTGCGGTTTTATTTATTTTAAACTGGGCAACTGTAGTGCCACAAGAACAAATAAACGGAATAGCTTACATTGTTTTAGGATTTATATCGCTTGTGGCGGTATTTAGGGCATGTATGCCTCCTAATAAATTGCGAGTGTTTTTAATGGGTACTGCAGCGATTGGTTTTTTTGTAGCGGTTTATTTGTTCAGTTATGGAATTGCCGGCTTGCTTGGGATTGATTTTAATTTCTTACATCTAGTGTTAGAAAGACAATATTTATGGATTGCGATTGTGCTGTGTGTAGCAATTTTGCCGATTTTAGTAGCATTATTTATGTGGATTAGGCCAAAATCAATGAGAAATGATAAATGAGACGAATGAGAAATTATTGACTTATATTACTTTTTCACAGCTAAAACATCGCTAAATTGTAGGGGAGTTCATTAAACTCTCGCACATTAGAAAAACTAAAAAAATGAAAATATCAGGTAAAAGAGCAGGCGTTGTTGTGGCAACGGTTTGTATACAATTAACGATAGGGATAGCCTATATTTGGAGTGCGTTTCAGGGCGGAATAACTGAAGGGTTATTTGCCGGCAATAACGCACTTGCCGGGCTAACCTTTTCGCTACTACTAGCTTCTTTAACTATTTCCAGCGTTTTCGGCGGCAAACTGGCAACCCGTTTTTCTACTCGTGCTGTAATTATCGCCGGCGGAATAATGGTTGCAATTGGTTTTTTTAGTGCTTCTTTTGTTACATATAATACTCGCTGGCTATTATGGCTTACATACGGAGTAATTGGCGGTGCCGGTATGGGCTTTACATATACACCGAGCTTAGCTTGCGTACAAAAATGGTTTCCTCATAAAAAAGGTTTAATTACAGGGGTTGTTGTAACAGCGCTTGGATTAGGTACGGTAATTTTTACTCCGCTTGTAGAATTTATGATTTATAGCTTTAATGGCATAAATTTTGTAGGTATAAATACAGGCGAGAGTCTTACATTTATGATACTAGCGGGAGTGTTTTTAGTTTTTGGTGTGGTTGGCGGAATATTTATGCAGAATCCGCCCGAGGGATATGCTGATTTTGTAAATGATAAACTAAAAGAAAAACTAAAGCAATGCGAAAAATGCGACGATGTTTTAGGTGCAAAAGACGCTGTTGCTCATATTGAGGGTGAGCATGAAACTGAAGCCGGCGACGATTGCGAGGCTTGCCCAAAGCCGATTGTATATGCTTTTCATCCTCCCATTAAAAGAGCAAAGCGGCCAAAATTACCAGAGTTTGTGCCCCGTAATCTAAATGCTACCCAAATGCTAAAAACGCCGTATTATTATTTAATGACGGCAGCGCTGATGCTTGCATGCATAAACGGACTTATGGTTATAAATTTTGCTAGACCGATAGCGTATCTTAGAGGGTTTAGAGATGTAGCGTTTGTAGCGATTTTAGCGGTTGGGTTAAGTAATAGCGGCGGCAGAATTTTATGGGGAGCAATTAGCGATAAATTAGGAAGACTTAATACAATGTTTATTCTATTAGGTAGTACCGCACTTTTTGCGCCTTTTATAGTTATAGTGCCAGGTGGCGGAGTGTTTGCAATAATAGCACTTATCGGATTATGCTACGGTGGTATATTAGCGATTTTTCCTGCCTTTACCGCTGAAGTATTCGGTGTAAAAAATCTAGCGACGAACTACGGCTTTGTGTTATTAGGCTTTGGAGTAGGGGCAATAGTAGCCAGTCAAATTGCAGGGGTATTTGCTAATAGTGCTATGCCGATATATGAGATGTGCGAGACATACGGTGGATATATATTAGTTAGAGCAGGTGATATTACAAAAATGCTTCCGGCATTTCTAATTGCAATGGTTTGTGCGTTTGCTTCTGCTATGCTAATGATGACTATAAAAATAATGAACAATAAACGAAAAATCAAGCTATACATACGAGCCCTTGGGGATAAGTGGAAAGAAAAATGGAAAAACAAAAAGAAAAGTGATAAGCAAGGCGAATGAGGATTTTATGGCGAATAAACTACAAACCCGAAAATTAAATCGTTTGTCCGAATTTGATTATAGTAGTAACGGAGTATATTACATTACGATTTATAGTAAAGACAAAGCCCACATTTTTGGCGAGGTTGTGAAATTTAATCAAATTACAGAAATAGAAAATAACAGTTAAGCAATTCAAACACAGCTAACTGTAGGGGCAGGTATTGACCGCCCGAGCATTATAAAATCAAGCATAGGCAACATAATAGCAAAAGGTATAGAAGAAATCCCGAAACGATATGATAATATAAGCATAGAAAAATATGTTATAATGCCAAATCGTATACACTTATTATTAGCGATAGATGATAAAGACATTTTTAATAAGTTCGGGCGGTTAATACTCGCCCCTACAGTAAGTAATATTATTTGCTAGTTTAAGAGCTATACATCAAAACAATCAGGACAATCCATTTGGCAAAAATCATTTTATGACCATATTATAAGAGACGAAAAAGACCACCAAAGCATTTGGGATTATATAGACACAAATCCCGATAAATGGTTAGAGGATGAATATTATAGTAATATGTAGTAAAAATATAGTTAAAAGTGAATAGGGTAGCTGGTTACGATTTAACTTTGGAAAGTTTTGGAATTGCTTTATTAATGGGGCTCATAGGTGTGACAGAAATGGCATTTGGTGATAGCATAGCTTTAGTGCTAAAAAATGCTATATCTAATTCAAAAACATTAGAAAATATACTTTTACTTTGGATGATAGCTGAAATAATGAAGGATAAAGTTTAAGTTCTTAATAATTATGAAAAATAATAATATTCAAAATTCAATGATGGAGCTTGTAAAAGCATGTAGTGGAAATTTGTATGATAGCTATTTATTCATTACAAATATATCTTTGTCAAAGATTCTTGCTTTAAAAAGTGCTGGGGAAAAAGTAGCAGACGGAATAGCGGAGATTGTAGTTGGATTGATGACACAAGGTGGAACTGTTGATTATCGAGAATATTTACAGAATACTGCTATACTTACTGCAAATGAAGCGAGTTTTACTTTTTATGTATTGAAAAATGAAAATCTTGCAAAAAAAGATGGAAGTATTTTCATTATCGAAAATTTGAAAACAGTTTTTGAGGTGTCATACAATAAAATTCAAGAAATTAAAATCACAAATTTTCTTTGTTATAGTGTCAAAGTTTTTTGTGAGCATGGAGGACAAAAAAGCAAGATAAAAATTGATGTCTTTAAGCGTAAACAAAAAAAGGAAGCTTTAAAGCTTATTAGTCATCTTCGAGAACTTAAAAAGCAACTAAATACAAAAGGTAATAACTAAATTTTTCTATTTTCAGAAATTTAGTAATTAAAAATAGGATATTACAATAAGAATAATGGTAAAAAATAGGCAGAATTTTCTAATAATATAAAAATCCCCGTAGCAACTTTTTACTACGGGATTTTATATTATGTTCGGGTGTTCAGTAAATAGCTCATACAATTTTAGTGATCTACTTACGGAGTTAATCTGTCTCTATCTCTAGGAAAGCAGGTGGCATATTTGATGTTTTGTAGATTTAGAATTTTCATAACAAACCTTTCTAAACCAATACCCAATCCGCCGTGGGGGGGCAGACCAAATTTATGCATTGCCAGATAGTCGGCAAAATGTTCAGGATTCATCTCTCTAGCTTTCATTTTAGTAATCTGAGCATTATAATCATGAATGCGTTGTCCGCCCGTTGTAATTTCGGCGCCGTTTAATAATAAGTCAAAGCTCAAGGTTGTATTAGGGTTTTTTGGGCAATCCATTGTGTAAAATGGTCGCTTCTCGCTAGGATAATGTGTAATAAACACAAACGGCGAATCATATTTTTCTATAAAGTATTTGCCGATTAGTTTTTCTTCTTCTGGTTCCAAGTCAAATTCATCACGGTAGGGGCGATTATATTCTTTAGCAATAATTTCTTTGATTTCGCTAAATTTAACTTGCGGAATTTTTTCTATTTTAGGTAGAGTAACCTTTAACTCTCCCAACTCAAAAGCATATTCTTTATTAAGAAAATCGAAGATAAAAGCCATCATTCTGGTTTGCAGCGCCATTAAATCATCCATACTGTCGATAAAACCCATCTCTAAATCTAACCCCTCAAACTCGTTGATGTGTCTGCTTGTAGAGTGCTTTTCGGCTCTAAACACAGGCGAAACGCAAAAAACTTTACTAAAAATGCCAACCATAGCCTGCTTATACATTTGTGGACTTTGAGTTAGATACGCTTTTTTCTCAAAATAATCAATCTCAAACATATCGGCACCGCCCTCGGCACCTGCTTGTACAATTTTCGGCGGAATAAATTCTGTAAAGCCCTCGCTTATCATAAAATCTCTAAAGCCTCTTAGCACTCCGCTAGCGATTTTTATAATAGAACGGTAATATGGCTGACGTAGAGTTAATTGGCGGTCATTAAAAACCATGTCGTCTTGCCAGTTTAGTTGTTCTATCGATTTATAAATAGCGTATGGTTGTTCTGGTGGCATCGATAAAACTTCGATATTAGTAATTGCGATCTCGAACCCAGGGTTTATTTTACATGGGCTGTCGGGCACGATTTTGCCTGTAATTTTAACACTGCTTTCCTCTAACAGAGTTGTTAAATCAAACGGGCAATCGCTAGGAGAGAAAAAGCATTGAAAAATTCGTTTTTGATTGCGTACTAGCACAAACGAAAAATTGGCTTTAATTCTTAGATTAAAAATAAATGCCTTAAATGTTACAATATCGTCTTTTTTAAGTTTGCCGTTTTGATAATCGGCAACAATGTTTTCTAAACACTCGGTATCTTTAATTTTTTTAGCTGATAAAAATTTCATAAGTAGGAGTTCCTTTAACGAGTATTATACATATAAAAAAAAATATTGACAAGGAATTATTTTTTAATATATAATATAGTTATATTAAAAAGGTGTGGCAACTAATATACATACGGTAAGTATATTTTGCTAACCAATAACTAACAAAAAATAAATTTTTAAGGAGAAATTTATAAGAATGAAAGAATTTTTTAAATCCCCCCGACGCATTATTGCCATAGTTGGTTGTGTGCTACTGTTATCAAGTGCTGTAATTTTTAATTTGCTGTTCAATCACTTTGAAAACACTATTCGAATCTTTTTTGGTGGTGTCGAGGTGTATTGGGAAAGCGAAAGAATGCAGTTAGCATTAGAACAAAGTGGAAATCTAGCAGAGGAAATTGCTAGAGAAGGTATACTGTTACTGCATAACGAAAATGTAGGCGGTAGACCTGCCCTTCCGCTATCAGAAGCAGAAATTGCTAACGGCAACATCAATGTATTTGGTTGGAGAGGTAGCGGATTTGGTTTTAGTCCTAGCACAAGTCAAAGAGAACAGGGTATGCGAATACCCCATTGGGTTGGAGAAAACGATGCTATATGGAATGGTGGCTGGATAATGAGTGGCTCCGGCTCTGGTATGGCAGTTTCGGGCGTAGCACCGGTTAGGCTTTTAGATGCTCTATCATATCACGGTTTTAACTGGAACAGACAGCTAATGGATATTGCTAGGGCATATAGAGAATTTATTCCTAGTGGTTGGGGTGCAGGTTGGGATAATTTACTTAACTCTCATCCAAATCGCTTTTTTAGAATTTGGGAGCCTCCTGTAACTGATTATAACCCTACCGTTATGGCAAATGCTTTAGCCCACTCCGATATTGCTATGGTTGTTATTGGCAGGTTAGGTGGCGAGGGTAGAGATATTCCAACAATTCAAATGCTCGCTGATAGACCGTCAGGAGCTGGTACTCCAGGAACGGAGCACTTTGTAGTAGATGGTACAAGGCATTATTTGCAACTAAGCGAAAGAGAAGAAGAATTATTAGAGCATATTGCTAACGGCGGCTTTAGAAAAACCATTGTGGTTATGAATACTTGCAACCATTTCGAAATGGATTTCTTAAATGATCCGAGATTTAATATAGATGCAGCTATTTCGGTTGGAGCTCTAGGAACTAGAGGAGCACTTGCTATTCCAGAGATACTAAAAGGGTATAGATATAATCAAACTCCTGTTTATGAGAATGGTGAAAGAGTTATGAGATATGTATACGCAACTGGTAGTGGATCTAGTGGAAGATTTCTAGCAAAAGGAGAAGAAGGAGGAGAAAGAGTATTAGTAGAAAGAGGAATAGGTGGTCAGGTTTTAACATCAGCTCAAGAGCATTATCTACAAGAGCCGGTTTTTAGCTCAGAAAGAGAATATTTTAGTCCAAGTGGTAGAACAGTAAATACTTGGGTTAGAAGAATGGAATACGACCCTGTATTTTTATTAAGCGGTCAAAATTATACACATATTATTGACGGTACCGGACTGGGTGCAAGAGTAAGGGCAAATGTAGGTCACCATGGTGCTATTCCACATACAAGTCCCGGAGTAGCAGGAGACAATTATATAGATTACGAAGAAGGGATTTTTATGGGTTATAGATACTTTGAAACTAGAGCCTATGAGGAACGGCGTATAAATCCTAATTCCACTTGGTATAGAGATCATGTCCAGTTCCCGTTTGGATTTGGACTTAGCTACACCGAATTCGAGTGGGAGGTTTATGAAGTATTGGCAGACGGCGTGTGTATGATTGAAAACAATATAACAGTTACTCGTACAACTCAATTTGAAGTTAGTGTTAATGTTACAAACACAGGTAACTGGCCAGGGCAAGATGTTGTTCAAATTTATATAAATGCACCTTTTCATAGAAATAATCCTCATATAGAAGGTCCACTACCTAAGGCTCATGTGGTGCTTGTAGATTTTGCCAAAACTTCTATACTACAGCCAAGAGAAAGTAGACTTTTAACTATGAAATTTGATGCTTATTCATTTGCTTCTTATGATGCTTATAATCAAGCGATGGGGCGTACTGATACCTGGGACGGTGGTTTTGTATTAGAGCAAGGACAATATAACATCTTTATTCAACATAATTCTCATGATATTGCTAATATAGATGATGCTATAATTCCGTTTTATATCCCTTCTACAATAGTTTTTGACCAATATGTTATTGTGCGGTGTGAAAGAGGCGGTGCAGATAGAATTTTAGAACCCGCCAGAAATCGTTTTACAGGAGTGAATGCCGAGGCCGGTATTCCGCTAGACGGTAGAGCTGGTTATGCTTGCCCTAGAACAGGCAGAGCACCTAGAACAGCCGGTATAAATGGTGGTGCGGGAATTAGGGTAATGTGTAGATTAGACTTTGAAGGAACTTTTCCAAGACCTACATTTACTGTTTCAACTGCTTCCGGAGGTCTAGGCGGAAGAATAAGAGCGGATAGGCGAAGTCCTCATTACTCTATAGGTGCAGGTTGGTTTGACGACGCCGAGTGGGGTTTAGATTGGAACAGCCAAGCTACGCTTGATATGTTTTCAGGAGAACACCCCGAAACTCCAGCTCCTAACCATGCGAATGGTGGACTAAGTATGAGCGACCCCGAAACTCTAATGCGTTTAGGAGCAGATTTTAATCATCCAGATTGGAATCGAGTTTTAGACCAAATGACGACTCAAGATTTATACGACTTAATTCAAAGAGGCGGATATATGACAGCACCAATAGCTAATATTAACCTTACAATGAGGTGGAATTTAGATGGACCGAGTGGACTTAACTTTGGTAATCAATCTGTTAGAAGAACCGCTTGGACAGCTTTCCCTGTTTCTACTGTAGTAGCTCAAACTTGGAATCGCAGGCTAGCTTTTTTTAAGGGGCTAGCGGTAGGAGAGGAAGCTGGTGCTTCAGGTGTTGGTGCTTGGTATGCCCCCGGAGTAAACTTGCATCGTGGTGCATTTGCAAGCAGAAACTTTGAATATTATAGTGAGTGTCCTAGACTAACCGGTATCATTGCCGCTTATTTGGTAGAAGGAGCACTGCAAAATGGACTATATTGCTATGTAAAACACTTTGTCGCAAACGATAGCGAAACCCACAGGGGAGGTATTAGAACATGGATGACGGAACAAACCTTAAGAGAGTTATATCTTAAACCGTTTGAAATCACCGTTAGATACGGAAGAGCCAGCGGTATGATGAGTGGTTTTAATATGCTTGGTGCTCTTTGGACTGGTGGTTCCAGATCTATGAACACCTATATCCTTAGAAACGAATGGGGCTTTAGAGGTGCAATGGTTACAGATTATTTTGATGGCGGTGGTGGAGCAAACCATATGAGTGCATCTCAAGGTTTAAGAGCGGGTAATGATTTGTGGTTAAGCGGTGTAGAAGGTAGTGCTGGGGGAGGCATAGACGGTGGAGGTAACTGGCTTCCGGCCGGAAGTCGAGGTTCTCAAGTATTTTTTGCCACATCAGACAGAACCGGAGCTGCAACTCATACCAACACAAATGCAAATGTTACAAGAGTTGGACGAATTGTTATGAGAAATGGTGCTAAAAATATTTTATTTTCTATTGCCAACTCATATTGGTTTGCTAATGTTTTAGATGATGAAACACTTAATGAGGTACTGGAAGAACGATTCGGTGAAGAGGTTATTAACCTTATTTCAAATGAAAGGTCGGCAATTATAGAAGGTGAAGAAGGCCCTATGCCATGGTGGGTATGGTTGGTCTTAGTTGTGGTAAATGTATTACTTATTGGCGGACTTTTAGTGTTGTTATTCTTTCATGTTGTTAAATACTTCATAAAAAAATCAAGACAACAAGGCGAACCTGCAGTAGAATAGATTTAGTCTAAAAAGAGCATCTTGCAAAATAAGATGCTCTTTTTTATGTTACTCAAATTTTTTTTAGATTTTTGCAACGAAATGACATTCTAAAGTGTATTAGATGTGTAGGCGATTATTAACAGGTGTTAAAAGTTATTTGACTGGTTATAATTGCTATGTTACAATAAAGGTATCATAATGAAATCCTCTAACAAAAATAAAATTAAAAAACGATATGCCATAGTAGCAAAATTTCTAGCTTTAAGTCTTGCTTTATTTATGATGATGTTTTTTGTTACAGGCTGTTCATCTCCTAGGCTTAGAGATTGGGGTCCTGTACCAAATAGAGAAATTGGAGAGCAGTTTGCTAGCTTTAGAATATATATGGCCGGTGTAGATCCACGCACGGGCAACACCTTTAATTACCTGCATCGCTACGACTGGAGAGGAGCAAGATTTTATATGACTGACACTCTAGAGCAGTATACTTTCGAGGATGTTACTGGTAGAATCAGAGGGCGTGGCAACTCAACTTGGAATGTATCGGCAACTACAGGTCCTAATGCCGAGCAAGAAGCACTTATTGTGCGCCCGCCTACTTTAGGCAATAGCAGAATAAATCCTCATTTAAGAAATCACTGGAACCATGAAAGAAATCCTGCTACTCCAAGGATGCAAAAGTGGCCGTTTAGAATAAGGTTTGATGAACCTCGCAGTATGCTAGGCACATCAAGCGTTTCTACCGATTGGAGTTTTATAGCAAATCATAGCGATTATACTCAGCTTCGTAACGAGGCGGCCACGATTTTAGCACATAGCTTATCAGGCATGGAGTGGCAGACAAGAAGTCGCTTTGTGCATGTTTATTGGAACGGTGACTATCGTGGAGTGTATTGGATGGCAGAACAGTTAGAGGTTAGCAATTATGGTTTTACCCGTCAGCAGGACGAGGTTATAGGCAGAGTGCCATTAAGATACGATCCAAATCCGGCTTATAGCGATTATTTTATAGAGTTAGATCTTAGAGCAGATAGACTAAATACAAATATAGAAGCAAGACATCATAGCGACTTTAGACAGTCGGCAGAGTATCAAAATTTAGCACCTAGAGAAGGACGGGACTTTCTGCGTGTTGGCGGACGCAATTATGATATAAGATTTCCTGATGACACTAGAGAAGTAGGAGTAGGCAGAAGTGGCGAGAGTTTTACGGCAAGAGCCAACACACCCGCTCATGTAGCATACCTTAGACGCTTTATTACAGAGGTCGATAATGCTATAAATAGTCATAATTGGAGGCGGATAAATCAGTGGATAGATGTTAATTCGTTTGTGGATTATTTTATAGTGCACGAGTTTTTTAACAATATGGATAGCGGTGGGCTTAGTGTTCATAAAACGATTCAAGGCATTGGTGACGAGAGGAGAATGCATATGGGACCTATTTGGGATTTTGATTTATCTGCTGGTAATACTCATCCGAGTACAAGTTGGGGTACTTATAATTCGTTTATGAGGCGTGGCGGTTACGGCTACAAAGGCGTTTGGAGTGGTTATATAAACAGGTGGTTTAGAAATCTTCTTAATGTTCCGCAGTTTTTTGAAAGAGTTGGATACAGATTTGCAATGATTAGAGATAACCAAATCCAAGATATGATGGACGAAGTTTTAGAGTTTGCAGTTGAGCACGAGCTAGAGTTTGAACGCAATTTTAGGCGTTGGAGTGAAATGCATGGCAGACGCACCTGGACACAAAGCCCTGAAATTGTGGCTTTAGGCAGTGGTACAGGTGCTTTTATGCGTAATGTGGAGCATTTAATAGGCTGGTTTGAAGGCAGAAGAGACTGGATGACACAGTGGCTAACTTACGGCAGCGGAACAAATACCGCACCACTTACTTTTAATTAAAAATAGCTCATATATTAAGCCTTTCATTCATATTGTAATATAAATGGGAGGTTTTTTTGTGCTAAATGAGATAAAAAACGAAAAGAAATTAGTTAGATTTAATCCTTTGGACAAGCGATATAAGTCGACTATAGGGGTGATGACTTTAGGTAAGAGCATTAGTTTTATGATTGATGTAGAAGAAAGCATTAAGGCAAAGGCTGTTTATATGCTATTAGCTAAAGCTGGCGAGGTGCCGATTAGGTATGAATTAGAGAAATTAGAGAAAGGCACTTATAAAAGCGAAGGCAGTGAGTTGTGTACTTTAGACGGAGAATATAATCAATATACAGTAAATACTTCTGTAGATAGTAGCGGAATTTATTTTTATAAATTTGAAATTAAAGCAAAAGGCGGTGTGTTGCAGGTAGGTGCGGGACATAGACTTATTGCAGAGGAAAATTCGACTAACGCTTGGCAGTTAACTGTAGTTGAAAACAAAAAAGTAAAGCATCCTATAAAAGACGGCATTTTATATTTTATAAAAACAGGCGATGGAACTAGACTTAGTAATACTGTAATTGAATATATCAACAATTATCCAAAAGTTATTTTGGAGAGTGCGTTTATTATGATTAAACTGCATGATGCTACTAAGCTAAAGTTAGCTAGTGTTTTGGCATATACTTTGCCTGGAGTTCCTAAGGTTGATTTTTTGAGTGAATTAAAAAATGGTAAAAAAGATTTTATGAAACATTTTAGAAATCTTAGTAAAATCAGGTTAGATTATAAAGATATTTTTAGTAATTATGAATTTGAATTTTTATGCGACACAAACGGAGTTTTTGCGTTTGAAAGAAAGGTGAGAAAAAAAAGTAGCGAGAGTGAGGCAGAAGAATTGATTACAATTATAGTAAATAACAGCCAAGAGGATTATGGTTTTTGTGCAGGTAAAGGGTGTATTGATTTACTTAGTGGTGAGATATTTAAGAGAGTTGTGAAGGTTGGCGAAGCAGTCATCTTAAAAAATAGAGATAACAATTTTAAGATATAATTATAGGGGCATTCACTGAATGCCTAACTACAAAAAAAGGACACTAAACAGTGTCCTTTTTTTGTGATGATGCTTTATATTTGTTTTCGTTTTCTTTACGATTTTTCAGTTTCTTTGTTTTGCTAAAAATAATTGCCGAAATACCTAGTCCCGCTAACATACCAAGTAATGTAAACATATGAAAAGTCCCGCTAGCTAAAAAAATAGTCAATACGCTAAAACCGCTAAAAGCAATACCGCACCATATTATATCAAATATATAATTCATAGCTTTTAGCTTTGTGCTTTTGGCTAAAAGATTAAGGAGAAAGTATATTCCGCCTAAAACCGAGCCGAGTGCTATAGAGGTTGTAAATAATAATAATTGTTGAAGCATAGTAGTTTATTAAGAAAACATTCTTTTAAGTAATGGTTGTTTGGTTGCAGTATATTTTAGTGCATTTGGTGTGCCCTCAAAAGATAAATATCCTTCGTCTGCATTGAATTTTGTTATTCTTAAACCGGCTCCTGCTAAAAATAACCCACCTGCATGAGTTTCTAACATAAGTTCCTTATCGTTACTGCTTACAACTTTAGTTACTCCTGTTATGTGTCCCTTTTCTCTATTATCAAAATGCACACTATGTGGCTTAGCTAGATTTTTTTGCGTTTCTATCATATCTATATTTATGATAAGCAACTAGATTATATTACTGTAATTAGTGGACTTGTGTACTTAAAAAATACTATAATAATAAAATGGCAGTAAATTTGAAAAAAGCAACTATTCAAGATGGCGAAAAAATACATGAAATGCAAATTGTAAGCTTTAAACCACTTTTAGAAAAGTATAAAGATTACGATACTAGCCCTGGAGTAGAAACGCTTGATAAGGTTAGGTCAAGATTTGCTTTTGATAATGTAGACCACTTTTTAATTTCTTTAGGCGATGAAAGTATAGGATATATTCGCATTCATCGCATTGAAGAAAGCACTTGTAGACTTTCTCAAATATTTATTATTTCTAGCTTTCAAAGTAATGGTTATGCACAAACTGCAATAAAGCAAGTAGAATTATTTTATCCAAAAGCTAAAAAATGGATATTAGATACTATAAAGCAAGAGGCAAAATTGTGCTATCTATATGAGAAGATGGGATATAGAATAACTGGAATTGAAAAGAACATTAAAGAGAATATGGATTTAGTCTATTATGAAAAATGTAGGTTGTAAAGAGTAGATAAGTATGTTATAATTTTGATGTGGAGAGTTCTAAGGCAAAAAAAATTTTTGAAGTTTTAACTAAAGCGTACCCTAATGCTAGGTGTGAGTTAGATTATAGTTCTAATTTTGAACTTCTTGTTGCTACTGTTTTATCTGCTCAGTGTACTGATAAGCGGGTAAATATTGTTACTACAGAATTGTTTAAGCTAGCAAACACTCCTATGGCAATGGTAGAGTTAGGACAAAGTGCTTTAGAGAAAATCATTCGTTCGTGCGGATTTTATAGAGAAAAATCAAAAAATATTTTAGCACTTAGTAATGATTTAGTAGCTAAATATAATGGCGAAGTACCAAGTACGCTAGAGGAATTAACCGCTCTAAAGGGTGTTGGCAGAAAGACAGCTAATGTTGTATTAAGTGAGGCTTTTGGGCAGAATACTATAGCGGTAGATACTCATGTGTTTAGGGTTAGTAGACGATTAGGATTTAGCGAGGGTAAAACTCCGTTAGCGGTAGAAAAGGATTTAATGGAATTATTTAAGGAAAATGCTAGCAAAATGCATCAGTTGCTGATTTTTCACGGAAGGTATTGTTGTAAGAGTTTGAAGCCGATGTGTGGAAAATGTGCAGTAAGAGATGGATGTTATTTTGAAAAATAAGTATAATTAAAAGATGGAAAACAGAGAGAAAACTAAAAAGATTTTTGGCTTAGTGTCATTTATTTTGGGACTATTATCTACTATTTGGCTTGCCGTAATAGTAATTAGCGGAACAATCTTTTTGGCTAATCCAAGTTGGCTAAGACCCGCTAATGCACATTGCTGTGAAATGACATCGGTTGGTAATTTCATTTTCAGTGTTTTTTTAATATCGGCAATTTCAGCTTTTATTCCTCTAGCGATGTCTATAGCTGGAATAATATTCGGTGCAAAACAAGTTAAGAGAGAAAAAACAAAGATGAGTATTGCGGGGATAGTTTTGTCATGCCTTCTTCCGTTAGCGGGCATTGTGGCTATATTTGGTTTTGTTATAATACCTTATTTTGTATGGCTAGCACGATGATAAAAAGCTAAAGGTAATACGAGCAAGGTAGTAAAATAGTTGGAACTGATAAGTAACTAATGCGATAGCTAGCACGACAGTAAAAAAGATGTTCATAGATAAAGTAAAAGTATTTATAAAAGCCGGCGACGGCGGTGACGGGGTTGTTAGTTTTTATACCGAGAAGTATATTTCTAACGGTGGTCCAGACGGTGGTGACGGCGGAGCAGGTGGCAATATTGTTTTTGTTGCTGACGATAGAAAGACTAGTCTAGGCGATTTTAGGCATGGTCAAGTTTTGCGTGCCGAGCATGGTGCTAGGGGAGAACCGGCGTATTGTATGGGTAAAACAGGCAAGGATTTGTTTGTTGCTGTACCAAGAGGCACGATTGTAAGGGATTTTGAGACGGGCGGAATTTTAGCGGATTTATTTGACGATGGTGCTAGAGTGGTGGCACTTAAAGGCGGTAGAGGCGGTAAAGGTAATGCTAGGTTTAAGACTAGTAGAAGGCAAGCACCGAACTTTGCTCAACTAGGGGTTAAGATAGAGCAAAAGGCGGTTGTGTTAGAATTAAAGACAATTGCGGATGTCGGCTTAATCGGCTTTCCTAATGTTGGCAAATCAACATTATTGTCGGTAGTTACTAGAGCTACGCCTAAAATTGCTAATTATCATTTTACAACTTTAAGTCCAAACTTGGGGGTTGCTAAGTTTTATGATATGCACTTCACAGTTGCTGATATTCCAGGTCTTATCGAGGGAGCTTCGCAAGGAGCAGGCTTAGGGCTTGATTTTTTAAGGCATATTGAACGCACCAGAATGCTTGTACATGTAGTAGATATATCGGGAGTTGAGGGGCGAGACCCTGTGGCGGATTTTAAGGCTATAAATAAGGAGCTTAAAGAATATAGCGTTGTGCTGGCGAGTGCTCCTCAAATAGTGGTGCTTAATAAATGCGATATTTTACCCGAAGAAGAGCTTAAAAAAGCGATTACAAATTTTGCTAAAAAAACTAGAACAAAACCAATAGCAATAAGCGGAATAACTAGAAACGGTTTAGATAACTTATTAAAAGAAGTAGTAAAAACGCTAGAAAAAATTCCTCCGCTTGCGCCGCTAGAATACGAACCGTTTGAGTATGCTCCTAGAGACACAACAGAATACGACATTATAAAAACTGACGACGGTTTCGAGATAGTCGGCGGTATGATGGATGAGCTTCAACGCAATGTAGTGCTGGATAATCCCGATAGCGTTAGGTACTTCCAAAAACGCTTAAAGGACCAAGGAGTTCTAAAAGCGTTAAGAAGAGCTGGTATTCAAGAGGGCGATACCGTACGGATACTTGATGTAGAGTTTGAGTATAACGAATAAGGAGAATAAAAATGAAATTATATAGACCTGTTGGTCAAACAGAATATGATTTAATAAAAGAAAGCGGATTTAAAAAGTTTCCGCCAAGACTAGATTGGCAACCGATATTTTATCCTGTACTAAAAAAGGAGTATGCTTGTCAAATCGCTAGTGAATGGAATACGCAAGACGAATTTTCGGGTTTTGTTGGATATGTTTTAGAGTTTGAAGTTAATGACGAATTTATAAAACAATTTGATGTTCAGGTTGTAGGAGCAGATTACTGTCAAGAATATTGGATACCAGCCGAACAATTATCCGAATTTAACGATAATATAATCGGCAAAATTAACCTAGTCGAAAAATTTGTAAAAGACAATTAAAAGACCGATAAATTGTAGGGGCGGTAATCTGTCGCCCGCACCTTAGGAAAAAATGAAAAACGAAAATATACAAATAGAAAATAATGCACTGGTGCTTTTTGGCGGAAGTTTTGACCCTGTTACAAAGGCTCACGAACAAATTGTAAAGAATCTTAAAGCACGCTTTGCCACTACAATAGTTATGCCGAGCAATATTTCTCCGTTTAAAAAACGGGGTAGTTTTGCCAGTAGTGAAAATAGATTAGAAATGCTAAGTTTAGCATTAAAGCCCGATGGCGATAGCTTACTAATTAGCGATTTTGAAATAAAGAACGAAGGTATTAGCTATACTGTAGATACGGTTAGACATATTAAAACTCAATATCCTAATCGCCCTATGTATATCGCAATTGGTAGCGAAATACTTAAAAAATTGCATAAGTGGTACGATTTTGATGTACTTAAAACCTTTGTTACATTTTATATTATAGAGCGACCAAACTTTGCTTTAGAGAATAAAAAGATTGTTAGATGGGCAAAAAAACATGAGGCAAATATAATACTAGCCGACTTTGTTGGTGAAGATTATTCTTCAAGCCAAGCAAGGTTGGATATTGCTTTTAAGAAGTTTGAAAGTATTCCAGAATCGGTAGCAAAATATATTCAAACGCATAATTTGTATAATGATTTCAATTTTATTGTAAATAGATTTAAGGAATTTAATCTTGGCGATAAGCGGATTACTCATATTTATAATACAGCACTCGAAGCGATAAACCGTGCTAAAACTCATAGTGCCAGCGAGTACGAAGCCACACTTGTTGCACTCCTACATGATATTGCTAAAAAGATAGAGCATGATGACTTAATTCAATACGATATAAATGTAGCCGATATATATGGTTTTAGCGATAAGCCCGATAAAATTAAGCACGCATTTGTTGGTAGCGAGGTAGCAAAAGTTGTTTTTGGTATCCGTAAAAAATCGCTGTTAGATGCTATAAAATTTCATACAACAGGTGCTCCTAAAATGGGTAAGTTAGCTAAAATTTTATTTGTGGCAGATTTTAGTGAGCAAGGCAGAGATTGGGAAATAGATAGAGAAACTTTGCTTTATGTTCGGAGCGAAAAAAATCTCAATAAGGCAGTAAAAGCAATTTTAGAATGTAAAAAGTTTTTTGTAGAAAAAAAGGGTAAAGAGATATATCACTTAACAAGAGATGCGTTAGAATTTTATACGCCGAAACCGAAAATAAATAAGGACGACAGAATATCGCCCGCAAATGATAATAACAAATCTACACAAACTAGAAACGAAAAAATACTTTCATTAAATCAAACTCATCTCGCTTATACTATCGCCCAAGTCCTAGATGACAAACTCGGCAAAGACATCACACTTATAAACATCGCTAAAAAGACAATTATTGCCGATTATTTTGTTATTGCTACTGCTAACTCTACTACAGCGGTGCGAGCGCTTGTCGACCATGTAGACGAAGAGCTTTCTAAAAAACATGGCATAGAACCTCTCCGCCGAGATATCAACCGTGATTGGTCGGCAATAGATTACGGCAGTGTAATATTGCATGTCCAGCTACCCGATACCCGCCAATTTTATAACCTCGAGCGACTTTGGAGCGACGGCGAGAATATAGAAAAATACTAAAAAATAAAAATCAAGGATTTTACCGATAAAGACTAATTTGTTTTTGTCGGTATTTTTTATATTCTTTAAAATAATATCTTTAGTATTATTTTTTTACAAAAAACAACTCTATTTACTAGTACTAAAGTACTATTTTTTAAACAAAATGCAACCTTTTGCCCTTTGAAGCACCCTCATAATGTAGAAGGATAAAATTTAATTTCTACAAGGATAAAAACAAAATTCCCCCGAATTTTAGTTACGGTATTGATGTTTGCGTTGCAGTAGTTTAGGAATATTCCTAAATTATTTACAAATCAGTCCCCATAGTTATTAATCTAAAACAATTAAAACCAAATTTAGCTATCTCGCATATAAGGAGGATGCAGTGATAGTATGGAGAAAATTGCGATTAGGATTAAAATAAAATACAATAAAAATACAAAAGGAAATTTATTAATCATGGAATACAAAATAAATATTAAGAAAAACGGCAAACTTATTACATTTGCCATAGTAGCAACTTTATTTTTTATGGTTGCAGTATCAATTTTTTGCATTCAGTTTGTCGGACAAACTAGTGCAAATGCAATGCAAGAAGAAGAACAAAGCATTGTAGCAACAGTTAATCAGTCGGGGGAATTTTTATATCAAATCTTACCCGATAATACTGTTGAAATTATAGCTTCTTTTCATACTTCTGCTTCGGTTACTATACCCGCTACAATAAACGGCAGACAAGTTACCCGTATAGGTGATAGTGCGTTTAGAAATAGATTTAATCTTCAAACACTGACTTTTCCGGAGAGTATTGAATCTATCGGTGCAGATGTATTTTTTGCCGCTATAAATCTTAGAACCGTTATTAGTTTAAGACCCGGACCGCCTGAGACTGATTGGAGAACATTTAATGGTATGTCTTCTAATGTTAGATTATATGTACCTTACGGTTCTTGGGAATGGTATATGAGAGATTCGAATTGGAGACAATCCTTTAATTTTAATATAATAGAAATGCCTCCACCAGTATTGTTTAATTATCGTATTCTTTATGATAACACAGTTGAAATTTTGTCATCTTTTGACACTTCCGCTTCGGTTACTATACCCGCTACAATAAACGGCAGACAAGTTACCCGCATAGGTGATAATGCATTTAGAAATCGAACAACTTTAAATATGCTAACATTTCCAGCAACTATCAGAAGTATTGGTGCATATGTGTTTTTCGGTGCAACAAATCTTAGAACCGTTGTTAGCTTAAGACCTGGACCGCCTGAGACTGATTGGAGAACATTTGAGGGGATGTCTTCTAATGTTACGCTATTTGTGCCGCGTGGCTCATGGGAATGGTATATGAGAGATTCGAATTGGAGACAATCTTTTAATTTTAATATAGTAGAACTATAATGAGTATCAGTAATTATTTTTTTATAATATAACTGTAAACTGTTAATTTGGATTGCAGTTATATTATAAAAATGTAAATTTATGACTTTAAGGAGAAAAATAAAATGAAAAAAACAAAACTTACCCGAATTTTAGTTGCTGTATTGATGTTTGCATTTATCGCAATGCTCACAGCAGCTACGCCGGCTCCGAATCCGCATGCAGAGGCAGATGTTTCTTATTGCCATGCATCTACCGGAGCGATTAGCCATCATATGGTTGATCAAGATGTTATGGATAATCCATTTTCAGTTATACAGCCCAGCACACAGCATGCTGTTATGGCGGTGCCGAATTTCCCTGAATTGCCGCATTTTAGGAGAAGCGGTAATTTTGCACCTGCAAACTGGATTTCAGATTTAATGTTTGACAGATTGCTTATGCCCGAAATGGTAGGACCTGAAAACACTTTAGTTTATCAGTGGAATTACTATTATCAAAGTAATATACTTGAAATCACTCTTTTACCAGGTACTACTTTTACGGATCGTACACCTTTAACTGCATTGTCTATTGAGGAGCTTGTTAATTATTCCAAAAATTTCCCAGGTACAGATATGTATAGAGTATGGCGTGGTGTTTCTGCTGAGGCAATTGATTATAATAGAATCTATTTTCATTTATACGGCATAAGCCTATATCAATTTTGGCATAATATGTCTATGCCTGCTGCGGGTATAACTAGAATACATAATTTGAATACTGAGTTGTCTTGGTCTAATGTCGTTGGTTCGGGACGATTTGTAATAGAGTGGGAACATGTTAATGATTCAATGATGTTAACCTTTAATGGCAATTATTGGCGTGAGGAACAAGGACTTCCTTCTTCTGAAATAAAACTAAGTGCATCTACACTTGAGGTCCAAGTGGTGAATTATAGATCTACGCTTATATCGATGGTGGAAACCGGTGCGGTCGATATGGGGTATTTAAGCGTTGTAACATGGGATGAGCTGCAACGGTTAAGAAGTGTTACATGGGCATCAGATAATTTTATTACAATGAATTCTTACAATAGAGAGCTAGTTAGAGGGCTTTCATACTTAATAGATGGCAATATTTCTTGGCATGATTTGATTCCCCCCTTTATATGGTGTCCTCCTTTTTGTATGTGTTGCTTTCTTCCACCACCGCCAGTGTTGGATATACTTAATATTGACAGAGGTGCACAAATTTTTGCCGAATTAGGAATGACAGAGAGAGAGATAAAAATTGTTATGCCAGATAATTTGGAGTATCGTAGATTTGCTGAAAATAATTTACTTCCGAGTTTATTACCTTCGTTAGAAGCATTAAATGCGTCAGATGGATTTAATTTACAAGTTAATATAGATTTTATTGAGTCGTGGTGTAGTGAATGGATTAGAATGAATTTTATGGCTGGAACAATTGATATTTTTATTAAGAATACAGACTTTTCTTTTGGGCTAGAAGCTTACAGGCACAATTTTAATAGTCAAGGATTGGGCAATATTAACTGGTTTTATAACTCTAATGTTGATTATTTAACAAATCGTCTACTAATAGAAAGAGACTCTGATGTTAAGCAAGCAATGTTTGCAGAATTGAGAGAACGAATTTGCAATGAAGCTCCAGTAACATTTTTAACTAATAGATCAAGTAGTGTCATTTGGCATGATCCTTGGTTGTAATAAAAACAGAGTTGGTACATAATTATCAAAAATAAATCGAAGATTTTACCGACGGAGGCTATTTTGTCTCCGTCGGTTTTTTCGTTTTTCAAAATATCTTATGTTTTTTTGATAGTATTTATAAAGTAAAAGACAATAAGCTATATTGTTTTTTGTATAAAATAGATATATTTTGATACTTTTTATAACTAATTTAACCATACAATTAAAAATAGGCGAAAAAAATGTTAAAAAACTAAAAATTTTTATTGACAAAAAAATCTTTTTAGTATATAATAAGCTAGCGTGTGCGAAAACTCTCAATACTTTTTCGTACATAACTTACATATTTATGCAAAAATACTTATAAAATCTTATAATTTTATGTATAAAAGGCATACATTGCGTACTACGTAGTGATATGTTCTTTTTTGGGCTTCTCAAGCGTATTATCGAAGTATACATAATTAAAACAACTCTACATAAACATTAAGAGGAAATCAAATTTGAGCGATAGTAATCGTTTATAAAACAAGGGCATATCCTTAACTAGCCCACAAAAGAAAAGGAAAACAAAGTTATGACAAAATCTCCTATGAACAAACTTACAAAAATTATCTTTACATGTGTATTCGCAGTTGCAATTTGTGCAATTGCATTCTCTGCGATCATGGTTGCAGGCATTCTCAATAACGATGTGCCGGATTATGACCGACTGCCCGGCGGAAATCATATGGCATTCGAAAATATGCCATCCACCATGTGGAACGATGCTGCTAATATAGCACCCGGTTTTGCGGGCGGAACAGGTACAGCCGCTAATCCGTGGCGAATACATACGCCAGAGCAGTTAGCACGCTTTGGGCATTTAGTTAATACTCAAGCGGCTGCAAGAAGTCAACACTTTCTTATAGAAAGGCATCTTAATATGGGGGCACATAGGTGGTTTCCTGTAGCTCATAATCAAAATATCGCTTTCACGGGTAGTATTAGCGGAATTATAAGTCCTGTCACTAACGGCAGTAGAGTAACTATTAGTAATCTAAGAATGAATACCGCTCAAGCTTTTATCGGATATGCCGCTAACAATGCAAGGATTGGTAGAGCTACTCCTGAAATGGGTGGTCATGTTTTTTTTAGTGGAATTGATTTTGTTCGTTTAGAAGTAGATACTAATTTACAGACTTCCAGTTTTATAGTAGGTCGCACCGCGGGTTCAGGGCCTATCGGAGTAGATATAAGTAATATTAGTATAGATAGCACTAGTACACTTATTTCTCGTTATAACGGTACTTTATCAAGCATACACGGTGTGGGCGGTATCATTGGTACTGTAGGTTCAAGTAATTTTCCGGTAAATATTAGTAAAGTTGATATGAACGGTACCGTAGGTAACACACAGGGTAACAATGCTGTTGGTGGTATTATAGGTTTTTTACGCACTGATAATTTAACAACAAACATCACCGATGTTAATGTAGGCGGCAATATTTCTAGTTCAGTAAATAATACAGTAGCAGTAAGCGGAGCTAATCATGCAGGAGGAGTAGGCGGTTTTGTAGGAGAAATGGGTGCAAGTAATATGAGTGCCAATGTGCTAAATATAACTAATTCGACTGTAACGGCAACCGGTAATATAAGTGCTACAAATCTTAATAATAAGCCTGTCGGTGGTTTTGTCGGCAGATTATCAACGGGGCTTGGTCAAAATGCTGTTACAGTTAATTTTAATAATGCAACACTAAGGGGAGCTGTTAACAATACAATGAGGGCGGGTATCACCGCAGGATCGGTTGCTGGTTTTGTGGGTCATGTAGAAGGTAGCGGCGGTGTTAGCGTAGCAAACAGAAGAATAGATGTAAGAAACTCTCTTATAGCTCCTACAGCTACTGTAACTGCCGGATCTGGTGTCACAAGTGCAGGCGGTATTGTAGGTAGTGCAATAAACGGCCAAGGTGGTAATGCTAACAATGTAGGTTTAGAAATAGTTGTTAGAGATACTACGATAGGCGGTACAATAAATGGAGTTCAAACATCGGGAAGCCATGCAGGCGGTATTGTTGGTAGTATAAACCGCAGCAGATATACTATTGATGTACAGCAAAATGTTGTTATTGCCGCTACTATTAGCGGTGGCAATGTAGGCGGTGTTGTTGGCAACATAAATGTAGGCAGTAATCCTTTTAGAAATGTTAATATAAACGGCGTTACAATAACCGGTAACATTAGAGGAACAACTCATGTTGGCGGAATAATCGGTACATATGTTGGTACGGTTGCTCCTACTGCTCTTCCTTCTAGTATTGTTGCTAATATCAATAACATTACAGTTGCTGCTACAGGAAGAATCGAACCGGTTGGAACAAGTGCAATTGCTGTTGGTGGGATTATAGGTAATCTTGCTGTTCTCGGAGGAGCTCAAATAATAGAGATTGGCAATATTAATAGCGGTAGTAATATTGCAATAAGCGGAAATATTAACAATTCGGGTACTAGTAGCAATGTAGGCGGATTAATTGGTAATGTTGGGGGTAGTGCGGCAACAACTTTAACTGTAAACAGAGTAACAATGGGTGCTACTATAGTAGGCGGAACTGGGTTTGCAGGCGGGATTATAGGTGGTGTAGCTTCGATAGGAAGTGCCAATACCATAAATATAGGAAATATAAATATAGGCGGCACTACGCATACGGTTACAGTTAACGGATCGGTTAGTGGTAGTTATGCAGGCGGAGTAATCGGTAGGTTTAGTGGTAGTGCGGCTACTACAGTAGATATAAACAGAACAGTAGTAAATAGCAATGTAAACGGAACAATTAATGCGGGTGGTATTGTGGGTCGAGTTACCGGCGGCGGAACCGATACTAATCATGTGCTTAATGTTGGTAATCATTTCGTTGTTACAATAAACGGAAATATTAGTGCTAACGGAGTCACAGCCGGCAACGGTACCGGTGGTGTTATAGGTTCTTTGGCGGCAAGTACTATCGGTGGTATTAGAACTGTTTATATAAGAAGAGTAGAAGTTAGCGGCAGTATAACGGGAGTTTCCGCTACGGGTGGTGTAATAGGCGCTATTGGTGAGCTTCTTCCTGCTACCAGTATAATAAATATAAATGATACTCACATAAGAGGCGGTATATTTGCTACATCAATTACTTCTAATAATCCTAACCATTCTGCCGGAGGCATAATAGGTACGGTTGTAGGTGCTAATCCTGTTGGTGGAAATAATGGGCATGTAGTAAATATAGGTACCAATCCTATACTTGGTGTTGCTCCAAGAAACGGTATTCGTGTTCATAATAATGCAGCCGGTACATTTGTGGTAAACTCTGTAGCAAATCATGCAGGTGGCATAATCGGCTATGTTTCAAATGGTACAAATTCACATATTCCAAGACATCAAATTGATATTAGGGGTGCAATAGTAGAAAGAGAGGTTACGACTAGTAGTAGTAACACTAATTTTGCAGGCGGTATTATTGGTGCTATGCAAGCAAGAGGCAGTAATATTGCTATCGGTACTCCGGGCTTGGCTATGGTTAATCCTTGCGTTCGCATAGAAAACTCACACTCTACTAATCATCGAGTAGTTACAGGCGGAGTGGCAGGCGGAGTAATCGGCGGAATAAATACAGATGGTTCTAGTCTTCCGAATTTAAGTAATGTAATTGACATAAATAATACGAATGTTGTAGGTGTGGTTAGCAGTACTGCAAACAATTCTGCCGTAGGCGGATTTATTGGTAGATTAGGTGCTGTATTAGCAGGAACCTTTACTGGTAATGCAGTTTCGGTTAATAACAGTGGAATTATAAGCCGTACCAATAGATACGGTGATATTCTTTCGACTACACAAACCACTACTCAAAATATGGGTGGTGTAGTTGGTGAAATTAACACAGGCTCTGGAAGCGGAACACGCTCAAGTGTTAATTTCGAAAATGTTGTTGTTATGGGTAGATTTTCGCGAACCGGTATGACGCATAGCGGTGCAAATGCAACCCGTGCAGGGCGTCTTGTAGGTAATGTTGCCGGAAATTTACTTCAGTTAGGAGTTGGCAGAGTTGATACTCAAGATATAGTTACCCCTACTACATTTGATTGGCAACTAACAGAAGCACAAACATTCACTTTCCCTGCAATACCTACCTCGTTTATAGGTAACCGTCCGGTGCCGAAAGGAAGTAATGTTTTCCATATATATCATAATTTAGCATATGTTCAGTTTAGTCCGGCTATAGGTACTGCACCTAATACGATATCCTCTATTAACGGTTATGGTCCTACTATAGTTAACGGCAATGTTACATTTGCTTTGCCTATGGAGATACCTGAGCTTGCAGATAATCAAAGATTTTTATATTGGAGTGGAGGAACCGGTCAATATCAACCTGGTGATGATATAACAATACAAAGCAACAATAGTGTAAGTTTAATTGCAATGATTGAAACATTGCTTGATGCACCTGTAATTTCACGAGTTGGCACTACTACCACAATAACTTGGGATGCTGTACCAGGTGCAATCGGTTACGAAATAAGCGTTAGCGGTGTTAATGGCGGAGCATGGATGTTTATAAGTTCGGCTATATACAGTAACGGTGTATATTCGTACAATGTAATTGCTCATATTAGACCGGCAGCTACACAAAATTTTAGAGTTAGAGCATTGCCTCTTAACCCTTCTACTCATGGAACATCTAATCCAAGTAATACTGTTAGCTTTAGATATATTCTTCCTCCGCCTGCTCCTGTAATTAGTGTCCAGTACGGTGCTCATACTGCAACTATACACTGGAACGCAGTGTACCTTAATTGGTCGGCTGCTATTGGTAGCGGCAGTGCAGGTTTTGCAACGCATTATGCTGTATATCGTAATGGTGTCCGAGTATTTACTTCGGATAGACCTTGGGCAAGTAATCATACTGGTGCTGCAGAGAGTTTTGATATAACTCCACATTTAGTGGCCGGTAATAATATAATTACGGTTAGGTCGGTTTGGCAGGCTGATTTTAATTCACCTTGGTCGGCACATAGTAACGAAATAACTATATACCGACTTGCTGCACCGGTTGTAACTAGAACCGGAGGCAATTCAGATTCGATTGCAAGATGGAATGTTATACCAAACGCAACAGGTTACGAATTTAGATTCGACGGAGGATTCTATACAACATGGACTCCTGTAACAGGTCATACAATCGAGAACGGTGTAGTGCTTTTTGATGTAACACCTTATAGATATCCTTGGGTAAACGGTCATAATCTTTTAGTTAGAGCAATCAGTAGTGTAACCCAAGTTGTAACATCGTTATATGATCCGGTAATGTTCCCGGTTTGGTGGGCACCTCCGGCTCCTGTAATTAGTCAGCAAGGAACTACTACTACAATACAATGGCAAGCAGTAGATGTTACGCATTGGCAAGGTTTTACTTGGCTACAATTTGTAAGAAGCTATCATATATATAATAACGGTGTTCGTGTAGCTACTGTAGGAGATCCATTAACAAGTGGCGGTAATGGGCCTGGTCTTAATATACTTTGGGAATTTGATGTAACTCCGCATTTAGTAGCGGGTAATAATAGATTTACAGTCACAACGCATGTCCAAGACCCTAATATGCATCCGTCTTCGGCACATAGTAACCATATAGACATATGGAGATACGGCGTTACTTTTACTGGACATGATGATGGTGCTGCTCATAATGTTTTAGTGGTATCAGGTGGTAGCTTTACTTTACCTGAAATTATAAATAACAGACTTCCAAATCAACGCTTTAGGGGTTGGTATGTTCAGGGTGATGCTCAGAGGCGTAACCCAGGATTTACAGTTACTAATGTAACGCAACACCTTACAGTTACTGCCGATTGGGAAACTTTATATGCAGTTACTTTTGTAAATCACAACGATGCATCAGTAAGTAACTTAACCGGTATTTATGTTACCCAATCATTTAGATTACCTACTTTCTCTAACTTTTATTTAACAGGTGATAGAGCTAACCAAAACTTTGTAGGCTGGTGGGCACCTATCCTTGATATGCGTCCCGGAGAGCCTACGCTAGTATGGACTTTATTGCTGGAGGGCGAGTATGCCTTTATGGAAGGCGGCAACTTGACGATATCGGCTGTGTGGAGTATTAATGTTACTTTTACAGAGCATCATTATCCTCATCCTAACCATCTAAACTTTACTTGGATTCTTCCATCTACACATCATACTCAAGCAGTAGATTTTATTTGGCCTACTATTTCGGCGGCAGGTATGCGTCCGGGTCATACTCATCACGGTTGGGGATCTCAACCGTTTGGCGAGGGTCCTACCTTTGGTACTCCGGGGCAGAACGCAGGGCAGCCTACAGGTTTAAATGCTCATGCGAGCTATATGGCACAGTGGCAACGCTATGCTTATCATTTTACATTTACTAACCACGCACAAGGAACAGATTTAGACGAATGGGTTAATATTAGTAGTACCTTTACTTTCCCTATTCCAACTGCAACAGGCAATAGAGAAGGCTATAGATTTGATGGCTGGTATTTTAACAATGCACCTGTAACCGGTCATACAATGTCTGTACCTAGCGGCACAGGTGATAGAGAGTTTGTAGCACAATGGACACGAATCCATATGGTTATTTTTACTAATCATGATGACGATACAGATTTTGATATGCAAGTGCCTCATGGTAACCCTATAAATGTACCTAGTAGTGGCGATTTAACTCCAAGAGCATTTTTAGAATTTAGAGGTTGGCGTATAAACGGAACAGGCAATATAATTCAGCCGGGTGCTGCAATAACTAGTATTACAGCAGATACTAACTTTGTAGCTCTTTGGACACCTCTATTTACTTATTATGCTCCTGTTTGGAATCCTTCTTTTCCGGGTAATGCTGTAGCTGTCCAAGAACAAAGAATAAGCATTACAGGCAATGTAATCGGCAACAGTATTACACTAATGAATCCAACGACAATTGGTGCGATTCCTGGCTCTCATATGCATAATGCGTTGCAAGTTTGGGAGTTTGAGGGCTGGTTAGTTGGCGGAAATCTTATGCAACCTGGCGAGCAAATCACTGGTCTTGGTGCAGATGTATTGGGTATAGGAATACACGGACAATGGGTATTCCGTAGCTTTACAATTACTTATAATAATTTAGAGTCGGGTGATACAAATACAAATCCTAACACATTTGGTGGCGGAAACTTTACAGAAGTTGGTGGAGTTTGGGGCTTGCATTTAGCTAACGCTAGCCGTAACGGTTGGAATTTCTTAGGTTGGTACACAACCCCTAACTTTGCTTCAGGTACCCGTGTAACTGTTTTAACTGCGTTCCAAAACCACATTTTATATGCAAGATGGAATCAACTTGTATTTAATATAACTTTTACTAACCACGATAACGGTACAGTATTTAATACTACTGTAAATTATGGCGATTCAGTAACGATGCCTGCTGTAACCGATATAACAGCTAGAACGCTTCAAATGCTAAGAGGCTGGCAAATAAATGGTACAGGGCAAGTTCATGCACACGAAGCGACAGTAACAAATATTACAGCAGATACTAATTTTGTTGCAATTTGGACTCCTTCTTTTAGATATTATGCTCCTAATTCAAATGCTCCTTTTACAGGTCCTGATGTTTTTGTTGTAGCACATAGCTTATCCTTAAATAGCGGAGATGGTACTGTGGCTAATCATCTATTGATTAATCCGGCTACAAGTAGCTTATTTGATTCGGTTATGGCGATTTATAATTTCCATGGCTGGTATATTCATAATGGTACTCAGTATGTACTTAGACAACCTACCTTTATGCTTACTGCTTTTGTTTCAGGTGATACAGGTATTTCTATACGCGGCAGCTGGTCTTTCCGTAGCTTTACAATTACTTATAATAATATCGAAAGCGAAGATACGAATACTAATCCTAACAGCTTTACAGGTAACGACTTTACAGAAGTTGGTGGAGTTTGGGGCTTGCATTTAGCTAACGCTAGCCGTAACGGTTGGAATTTCTTAGGCTGGTACACAACTTCTAACTTTGCTTCAGGTACTCGTGTAACAGTTTTAACTGCATTCCAAAACCACACTCTTTACGCTAGATGGCAAGAAATTGAATATACTCTAACCTTTAATAACATTATAGCGGGTGATACTAATACTAACCGCACTACATTTACTCTAAATGATTTGCCGTTTAATTTAGTAGATGCTTCTAGAGATGGTTACGCATTCCTAGGCTGGTTTACTAATGCTGCATTTACCGGCACTGCTGTAACGCAAGTAACAGCGGCAGGAAATCAAACCTTCTACGCAAGATTTGTACGCAATTTTACGATTACTTATATTGGTTTACCTACAGGTGCTACCAATACTGCTAATCCGACTACATTTAATATAACTAATACGGGATACACTACTTTTGTTGCTCCTGATTTGCCTACGGGTCTAACATTTGTTAGCTGGCAGATAGTAGGGCAGCCTCAGGATACTTTTATTTTAGAGTGGTTTGATATAGTATCTCTTCCTTTGTCGCTTTTAGCACAAGGCGATTTGGGTACTCCTGGTGATAGTGGTAGTACAGTATTCTTTGGTGGTAATTTAATTCTTAGAGCACTTATAAGAGAGGCTACTATTACTTACTCTAATTTGCATGGTGCTGCTGCTAATAATCCTACAGGCTTTTACAATTTTGCTAGCAATCAATACGATGGTCTCTGGAGTTTCCGCCCTATATTGCCTCATACCTTGGTTGCTCCTGCTAACCGTGCAGGCTTTAGTTTTGCGGGTTGGTACTCTACTTCTACATTTGACATAGGAACAGAAGTAACCGAGATAACTGAAATAGGTATTCGCACAATATGGGCAAGATGGAATGTTATTTCGTTTACAATAACCTATAATAATTTAGTTTATACATATGGCGGTCACACATTTACAGGCACTCATAGTAATCCTGCTACTTTTACTATAAATAATTTTGTTAATCACGCATTCTGCCCTATAGCAGACGATGATTTATTTGGTATGGAGCTGCTTCCTGCTAGTCGTGCAGGTTGGACTTTCTTAGGCTGGTATACTAGTTCTAACTTTGCCAGCAACACAAGAATATATGTTATAACTCAATTAACTAATCATACTCTTTACGCTAGATGGCAAGCTAATAATTTTACAATACAATATAATTCTAATATACCTGCGTTGGCTAGCAATAGCATTACCGGCTCTACAGCAAATAGTAATCATGTATTTGGTGCAGGTTCCGGTGCGGCTAGTAATGGCTTTAGCTTATTGGGTTGGACATTCCAAGGCTGGGCAACAACTCCTACAGGTACGATTACTTTTGTACAACCGGGCGATAATGTAGACTTAGTTTTCCCTAATGTTACAAATGGCTCTACTGTTACACTTTATGCTAGATGGGCGGCTAACGAATGGTTATTAACATTTGTATATAACGATGCAACTAGCGGTTATGGTACTCCAAGTATGTATGTGATTTTTGATGGTCAATACGGCTGGTTACCTGAACCTGAAAAAACAGGTTACACATTTGGCGGCTGGTGGACACACGACGGTACAGGCGGAAACTGGGGTACAGAAATTTTAACTACAACTGTAGTTTCTATCAATAGTAATCACAATGCATATGCTAGATGGAATTCTGATGCTTTCTTAGTTAGATATAACGCTAACCAACCTAGCAATGCAAGCCGTAATGTTACCGGCACAATGGCTAACAGTAACCATATGTACGGTACAGCATCAGCTTTAAGAAACAACACATTTGCTTTAGAAGGTTGGGTATTTATGGGCTGGGCTACTACGCCTACAGGCTCTGTTGTTTACCAAAACGGTGCTACTATCTTACGCAACTTTGGCGACATACCGGCTATCGATGGTGATATTGTAGATCTATATGCAGTATGGCAAGCTAGAAATATTATTATAACTTTTAGCTCTAATATACCTGCTACTGCCAGCAATTCTATTGTTGGTACAATGGGGCAATCTACGCATGCATTTGATACTGCTTCTAATTTAGCTAATAATCAGTTTACACTTGCTCATTGGCAATTTGTAGGCTGGTCGTTTAATCCGTCTCATATGCACCCAAGAGTTCCGTTTGTTGTTAACGGAGCAAGCTTAGCTCCTACAATTTTTGATTGGGCATTAGAGCATGGTTCACTTCATACTGACGAAGTATCTCTTACGCTAACACTTTATGCTATATGGAGACCTACTACCTTTGTGATGGTAGAATGGAATTACAATGGTGCAGACCTTTCTGGCGATATAGAGATGGGTAGAACTGTAATGTTCGACCTTAGATACGACCAAATAAGTCATGCTTCCACGGGTGCTATTCTTACTGCGCCAACTCCTATACCAATTCCGAGCAGAACAGGCTTTACATTTGCTGGCTGGTGGACTCAAGATGGCACAACTAACGGAGAATGGGGCACAGAAGTATTGCCTAGCACTATGGTTACTACTACAGACGACCATACCCTACACGCTAGATGGACGCCAATTCCATATACTTTAACCTTTAATAACATTATAGCAGGCGATACCAATACAAACCGTACTACATTTACTATAAATGATTTACCGTTTGATTTAGTAGATGCTTCTAGAGATGGTTACGCATTCCTAGGCTGGTTTACAAATGCTGCATTTACCGGTAATGCTGTAACGCAAGTAACAGCTATAGGTAACCAAACATTCTACGCAAGATTTGTTCGCAATTTTACAATTACCTATACTCTAGTACCGGATGGTGCTACTAATAATGACCCTACAACATTTAATGTAACTACAGGCACTATATTGCTTGCTCAGCTTACTAATCTTCCTACCGGTTGGGAGCATATCAGATGGGAAATTTGGGCTGTTAGCGAAGATTATTTAGAGCCAGGATGGTTTAGCTTAGGCGAGCTTCATTTAGGTTTGATAGCCGGACTTACAGCAGGCTCTGTTCATCATGCAGGCTTTAATATAACCGTTGCTTTAAGAGATGCAGGTCTGCAAATTAGAGCAGTAATAAGGCAAGGTGTTGTTACTTATAACAACCTACAAGGTGCTACTCATACTAATCCTACACAACTTTATAGCACTCATGTATTGCCGATAACTTTAGCGACACCTACAGACCGCACAGGTTGGAACTTTATAGGTTGGTTTAATCACCTAACAGCCGGTACAGAAGTTACTCAAATAACTGCCTTTAGTAATCAAACAATTTATGCTAGATGGCAAGCTATCGAATATACTTTAACATTTAACAATATTATAGCGGGCGATACTAATACAAACCGTACTACATTTACTATAAATGATTTACCGTTTGATTTAGTAGATGCTTCTAGAGATGGTTACGCATTCCTGGGTTGGTTTACAAATGCTGCATTTACCGGTACTGCTGTAACGCAAGTAACAGCAGTAGGTAACCAAACCTTCTACGCAAGATTTGTACGCAATTTTACAATTAGTTATGTTGCTTATCATGGCAATAATAGGCTGACAGACTTTACTTTTACGCCTAATAATCCTACCACATATAATATCACCACACTTCATACAACATTCGCAGACCCTACTAATTTACCTAACGGTTGGCAATTTTTTGCTTGGGAAATCTGGGCACCTAGTAGCGATTATGGCATTAACGAATGGTTCCATTTTATTTCACTTCCTTTATCAGATATTGCAGGATTTGCATCAAATCAAGCATACGATAATGGGCAATTTGTTATAAATACTATTATGCGTAATGCAGGTCTACAAGTTCGTGCATCAGTAGTTCCTATCCCATATAACTTAACATTTAATAATGTAGTAGCAAGTGAACATAGTAATCCTAGTACATTTAATATTACTCAATTGCCGTTTAATCTATCTGATGCTTCTAGGGTTGGTCATACTTTTAGAGGTTGGTATACTACTTCTAATTTTGCTGAAGGAACTCGTGCAACGCAAGTAACAGCAATAGGGCATCAAACTTTTTATGCTAGATGGACTGTTAATGAGTACACCATTAGCTTTAATACTCATGGCGGCACAGCGGTATCTCCAATAACTCAAGACTTTGGCACGGCTGTAACTCAGCCAGCCGATCCTACAAGAGAAGGCTTTACCTTCCTTCATTGGTCATTAACAGCTGACGGAACAGCGTTTACTTTCCCTACTACAATGCCAGCAGGCGGCTTAACGCTTCATGCAGTTTGGGGGGGAGATTACTCAATTACTTGGTTTAATAGAGATGGTACAGTGCTTCTTGTTGTAAACGCGAATCGAGGGGCTGTGATTACACCTCCTGCTACTGTACCATACATTTCAGGTTACCGCTTTGTTCGTTGGGACGGCTTTACACCTGGTATGCTGGTTCTTGGCGACCATAGCTTTACAGCTGTGTACGAAGAGTACCCAG
>Ga0123352_10000081_pt1 | contig 101316 bp, 92 predicted proteins | sample TergutLab28metaG_FD_89700 | JGI IMG/M metagenome (GOLD analysis project Ga0123352, IMG submission 89700) | Labiotermes labralis P1 segment gut microbial communities from Petit-Saut dam, French Guiana - Lab288 P1 | ecosystem: Host-associated > Arthropoda: Insects > Digestive system > Gut ...
TCCCTAGTACGAGAGGACCGGGATGGACGAACCTCTGGTGTACCAGTTGTCAACCAATGGCATTGCTGGGTAGCTACGTTCGGTTTGGATAACCGCTGAAAGCATCTAAGCGGGAAGCCAATCTTGATTAGGCGGTTGACGCATAATTCGCCCTTGTACTAACCACTTTCTCACGCACCTAAAAGCTAGAGTAAGCCTTGATTATTGATTTGGTTTAACGCTGATTTTTGCGTGTTTATACCAGAGGTATACCTAATATTAACTTGTTCAGAAACGATTTGTTGTGTGGATATTTAAAGAGGGACCCATATCCACACTAGACCGATTATGGATATGGTAAGAATCAATATTCTTGCAGAGGTATCACGCCTAGTGCCAGAGGCTCCTCCTTTTCCTGACAGTGAATCTGCTTTTGCTAGAAATATGTCTGGTAAAACATGTGTTGACTGGTGCTCGTTGTCTTCATTGTCACTTGCAGAAAAGTCGATTGTTTCCATGGAGCCCGAGACAATCTCTGTCTGCAAAGCTAGGCTAGCAGCTACAAAATCTGCAGCTTTATGTCTGAGCCTTGTTTGGGTATTAATATACCGAAGAACAGATATAGTTAATACAAGGATTGTTGTAGTGGCTAATAGCTTATGAGTGATTGACTCTGTATTGGGTAGTTGAGTGAAGAGTACAGGTACGAGGGTAGCGAATAGTGCAATTCCTGCCCAGCCTAAGGTTTCTTTCTGTCCATGATATGCAGCGTAATTTTTGTGAAGGCCTTCAAGGTAATTTAAGGCTTCTCTACGACCTGTTGGTTCCTGATTTTTTGCGGAATTGCACTCTGTAACGTTTTCTTCCATTGCTTCTCCTAGGTAGTCTAATAGATTACTCCTTTACAAGGGGTGACCTTTGAACTGCGCAAGCCAGTCCATTATAGCCTCCTGCAGTTGAGAGATATAGACTACTCAATCTGTTTAATGAGGTGTTTAACTTTAGGGTTAGTTGTAGTGCTCCAAGATTACTATCACAACAATATGTGGTGTTATAACCACTATTAGTGGTGATGGGAGTTGAGATGGAATGGTTCTATATTTTGTTTGATAGTCACTCTGCTGCCGAGACACCTCCGGTCTATGAGACTGGTTATGCATCGCGCATTGCTGAGCAGGGAAGGGGTTGTAGGGTGTGATCTTAACGCGCTTTTGCAGTGCCAATCTGCCACCCCTATGCTGGAACCTCTGCTTTCCAGCGTTTCAGCGTAGGAAGGTGCTCTTTCAGGATGGCGCGTGCTTCATCTTTTGTGTAGTTAGTTCCCTGCTCCATGTTCCAGTGATCAAGGTAACCTAGGTTAGTCTCAATCATCTCATCCATGCTTGGGTCGCCTGTGAAACTCCCATCTTTGTAGCAGTACACGCAGTAATCAGTGCTGATGCCAGCATCTGTCTCTGTGCCGAAGTCCCCAATAGCACGCAGGTGCATGGCACAACTTTGGCAGAAAAATTTGTCCTCGGTCGCCCCAAGCAACTCATCAATAGACACACTAAATGTATTCGACATAAGCCTGAGAGTATCAATGCTGGGTGTAGTCTCTCCCGTTTCCCAGCGAGAAATTGCTTGACGGGTTACAAATAGCTTTTCCGCTAATTCGTCCTGAGTCAAATCGAGGTTTTTACGAAATTGAGCAAGGGCTAGTTTGGTTTCCATGGATGCCACCTTAGGTCTAAATGACGTACTGACGAGCAAGAGCTACCAGAATAGCAGGACTGTCTTACACTAACCAGCAACTAGTTGTTGCTATTGTTATCTTTATGCTCGGCATCCTTCCCCTAAGCGCGATTACCTCGGTACTCCATAATCCAGGAGTCCCGCAATTTTCCTTCGTGCATTTCATGTTCTTTCACTATGTAAAGCTTTACAAATCCAGCTTTTTCATAGGCTCTAATCGCCCTTTTGTTTGTTGTCAGAGGGTCAGTAATAATCGCATCAGCACTCTTTGCATTCATCAGATATTCAAAGAGCAGTCTTAAGTACTCTGTCCCTATTCCTTTTCCCCAGTACTCAGGCTCACCAATAAATTGATCCATTCCATACACGGTCTCGCCCTTGTTCTCATATTCGTACGCTTTGTAAAGATCATCATAAAGACGGTAGACCTGCCCATAACCAATTGGCGTATCATCAATTTCGATTATTGTTCGTATTACTTCATCTTCCCAGTCAGTATAAAATTCCTCACTGATCATTTCTTCGGTAAAATGCCTGTCCCGACCTTCGTACCATTCGAGTACTCGGCCGTCATTCATCCATTTGCGCAGTAGTGTCCTATCTGATGGCAGTAGGCTTCTAACAGTCATAGTATCTTTTCTTAAAAGCATTACTTTTCACCAAATTGCTTGACCCACTCCGCGAAAGCATCTGCAAATTTGCGCAGTCGCCTTTGAGCACTTTCATCATGAAAGCCGCTGTCATCGACAAGGGCCGCAATATCGCTCAGGTACATTTCTGGTTGATTCATCATGCAGATATTGAGGATTGAGGTAACCTGGCGCAAGTGATGGTTGGCACCAAATCCGCCAAGTCTGCCAGGGGAAATGCTTACGATTGCACCAGGCTTGCCATCCCAGCCGCTCTCGCTTCTAGGAAGTGATGCAATGTCCAGAGCATTTTTCAAAACAGGAGGCACAGACCGGTTGTACTCTGGGGTTACGAACAGAAACGAATCCATGGCTCTAACTTCTGCACGTAAATCCTCCCACGCTGCAGGAAGGTCATTTTCGTTGTCTAAGTCCTGGTTATAAAATGAAAGGGGAGTAAGGTCGAAAACCTTCACATTAAACTGCTTTTCCAGCAAGTCCGCCAGATAGAGTGCCACTTTCTTACTGTAAGAGTCCTGGCGAAGACTGCCTGCAAAAATCCCAATCGTTTGCTTTGCTGGAATTGTACTCATAGTCTGCTCCTCTACACTTGGATGGAATAATGGTAGCTCAATGCGCCTATTGGGAGCATTGCAGTAAATACTCCTCAGAAGATTCGAAGCCTGACTCAGCGACTGGTAAGGTGCCACTTTCCGCAAAGGTCACAGCGGTATACGCTTAGCTTAGTATAGCGTTCAGCCTCAATATAGCGGACAGCTTCCTCTGCAGCATATTGAGAGTCGTATGCTTGTTTCCCCGTGGCTGCGCAAAGTAGCACGCCTTGGGCAGAAAACCGAAAAGTGCGAGCTTGTTTCTGCGCGCCCTGCTCGCGTGAGACTTGCCTAGTTGCCTGTCTAGCCGTCCGTTTCACCTTCTGCTGCTGGACATGCTTCGTCACCGATGCATCAATCATTTCACTAATTTCGTCGTTAGATATATCTTGACTCTCGAACCGAATGCCAAAATCACTTCTATGGTCATCCATGCGACCATCCGTACGGCTATTCATAGGATATCTCTAGGCAGGATTTTTCACGCTATCATTCAGCGCTACCATCAATATTCGCCCTTGATGACAAAGAACGATCCTCGAATCGTGCCAGCCAGTTTAGACTTTTGGTGGGCAAACTTGAACTTGTCAGCCAGTTCACTAGGCACGTCCATGCCTTCTGAAAGCTTGAAGCCAACGGCACGTTTCTTGGTGTCATCAACAGAATACATAACGTTCAAAGCCAATCCATCTCGATAAAAGACATAGGTAAACTTAATTCCATCAACCTCAAATTGCGCAGTCTCTAAGGGTTTTGCTGAAAGTACAATTTCGCGCTCAGTCTTTAGAATGCGATCAACATAGGCAAGCACGTCAGAGCTTTCACTAGCAGGAATCGTGACAAAGTCTTGACTGTATTTGTTATGAAAGTAGCGGGCCTCATTTGCGCGCAAACCTGCTAAAGCAGTAGCGACAGGTGAAGACTCTAGTCCAGCAGTAGAGACCTTAACAAAATCAACAAGATAAGACATGGCATTTCTCCCTTCATTCTTTTCGTTATTGCCAGACTTATAAAATTTGCAGAGTGGTCAAAAGTCCTATGCCACTCCAAGCAAGGAAGGTGGCGACAAGGGGGAAGGCCATATGGATTCTGCCCAGAGCAGTAGCTACAACACTCGATATGAGTACCGCTAGAATATAGGTACTTCCTATGATGGTCACCGTCCATGACAGATGAATAGCTTCAGAAGTAATCATTATGACAAAAACTGGATACATAAAGGTCATGCCTACGACAAGCACGCCAAATAGAATCTGCAACTTCGTATTAAGGGGGGCCTGAACCTGAACCTGAGTCCCTGCAGTCCCCGTGGTCTCTGTATTTTCGATAGTCATTCTACCCATCCTTTCAAAGCGGCATGACAACATATTTCAAGAAATAGCGACCCATGCTAAATCATGCCCATCAAGGTAAAGGCTGACCTTTGCAAGATGAGGAGAAACATCAAGCAGGAGGCGATAATCGCAGGTATGCCAGATTGACCTAAGACAGCTTTGTATCTTGTGTAAACGAGGATAGACGCTACAATTCCTGCAACCGTCACTATAAGGGCAAGGGCAGTCAGTGGATAGATAAGACTCGTCATCCAGAAGGGCAGATTAGGATAAGTGTAGCTTGTGGTCCACATATTGGTTGCTGCATCGAAGCTTCTCGTCACGGTAGGACTGGCGACAAAAGTAGTCCCCAAAAGCAGGAAGTACATAAGAGCCTGCACTGATAGTATAGCCCCGAGCTTAACTGCGACACTTTTTCGCGTATTCATTTCTTCCACGGAGACCTCGTTTCTTTGAGCGAAATGAAACCGTTCTATGATTAATAGTCTACCGTACGCTTTGTGCCTTTCGCACATAACAACTCAACCGCTTTGATAGAATACTTATCATAAAGGTGTTTGCTGTCAGCAGCCTGTTCTCCGAAGAAAGGGCAAGGTCTATGAATAACGCTATCTACACTGTCCCTGTTCCCGTCAATGAGCCCGTCAGGTCCTATGCTCCTGGATCCCCAGAACGTGCTGCCATTAAGAAAGAACTTGACCGCCAGACAACGGCACGCCCCATGAAGATCCCCGTAGTAATCGGCGGAAAAGAAACCTTCGATGGCGCAAAGGGACAGATCAGAATGCCCCACGACCACGCCCATATCTTGGCAGAGTTCACTATGGCAGGCACAGATGAACTGAAGCAGGCGGTAGAAAGCGCTCTGGCAGCTAAAGAGGCATGGGCCGCCATGCCTTGGGAACATAGGGCCTCGATCTTCCTCAAGGCCGCTGACCTCGTAGCAGGACCGTGGCGCGACCGCCTTAATGCAGCCACAATGCTTGGTCAAAGCAAGACAGTCTATCAGGCAGAAATCGACTCTGCCTGTGAATTTGCTGACTTCCTGCGTTTTAATGTGCACTTTGCTCAAGAGATATATAAAAACCAACCTGAAAGCGCGCCCACTATGTGGAACAGGATGGAGCACCGCCCCCTCAGCGGCTTTGTGTTAGCTATAAGTCCCTTCAATTTCACAGCTATCGGTGGCAACCTGCCAGCGGCCCCAGCACTTATGGGTAATACGGTGGTATGGAAGCCCTCCTCAACAGCGATTCTTTCTAACTATATGATTTATCAGATTCTGCAAGAGGCTGGCCTTCCTGATGGCGTTATTAACTTTGTACCCTCAAGAGGGGCAGATGTCGATGCCGCAGTTGTGCAGGATCCGCGCATGGCAGGTTTCCACTTTACAGGTTCTACCCAGGTGTTTTCGCAGGTGTGGCGCGTGATTGGCGATAATATCTCTGCCTATGAAAATTATCCGCGCTTAGTGGGCGAAACAGGCGGGAAAGACTTTATTTTTGCGCATCCCACGGCAGAAACCAGAAAGCTTGTTGTCGCAATGGTGCGTGGAGCCTTTGAATACCAGGGACAAAAGTGTTCAGCTGCCAGCCGTTGCTACATTCCGCAAAGTCTGTGGCCAGCTGTTAAAGATGAACTTCTAGATGAGGTCGCTAAGTTGAAAACAGGTGACGTGCGCGACTTTACCAATTTCGCGGGTGCTGTTATCGACAAAAATGCCTTCAAGTCCATTACGTCCTATATTGATTACGCCCATCAGTCTGCAGATGCTGAAGTGCTTTGCGGGCACTATGATGACAGCAAGGGTTACTTTGTGTATCCTACGGTTATCCAGACGACTGATCCGAATTTCAAAACTATGGTGGAGGAAATCTTTGGTCCTGTTCTTACCATCTACGTTTATCCCGATGAAGAGCTTGACGATGCCCTAACCAGCTGTCGCGAAGCTTCAGTGTATGCGTTAACAGGGGCGATCTTTGCCCAGGACCGGGACGCAATCATACACATGGACATAGCTCTAGCTGACGCAGCTGGAAACTTCTACATTAATGATAAACCAACCGGTGCCGTTGTTGGACAACAGCCCTTTGGCGGGGGGCGTGCATCTGGCACCAATAACAAGGCAGGAAGCACGCTCAACCTGCTTTGTTGGACCAGTCCTAGAACCATAAAAGAGACCTTCCTTCCTTCAGAAGTGGTGGAATATCCCTTTATGGAAGAGGAATAATTGCAATTTTCAATTATTTTTGGCTAATGTTGTAGATATCTATCTTGATAGTAGTGATAATAGTGCGCACGGGTAAATGCTACATAAAAGAATTGATTAGAGACAGGGATACTGCTGCATGAAAGATAAAAAGGCAAGCGGGCAAGGAATTGGGTCGGTTGACGATCTGAATGTCAAGATGGATAGGGTTCGCAGGGCGCAGGAAATTTACGCGACCTTCTCTCAAGAACAAGTAGATAAGATCTTCAAGGCTGCGGCACTTGCGGCATGCAAACAAAGAATCCCTCTTGCGAAAATGGCAGCAGAGGAAACGGGAATGGGTATTGTCGAGGACAAGGTGATAAAAAATCACTACGCCTCAGAGTACATTTATCACCAATACAAGGATACAAAGACCTGCGGACTGATCGAAGAAGACCAAAGTGCTGGAATTAGAAAAATTGCAGAACCTATGGGCGTCATCGCAGCGGTTATCCCAACAACAAATCCTACGTCGACTGTAATCTTTAAAGCCCTGATAGCACTAAAAACGAGAAACGGGATTATCCTTATGCCCCCTAAAAGGGCCACACAATGCGCAGCAGAAGCTGCCTTTGTGGTGTATGAGGCCGCGGTTAAAGCGGGTGCCCCGGAAGGGCTTATTGCCTGGATAGAAACTCCGTCCCGGGAACTTTCCCGTGAAACAATGCAGAGTTCAGATTTGACTCTTGCGACGGGTGGTCCTGGCATGGTCAGGGCAGCCTATTCTTCAGGCAAGCCTGCAATCGGGGTTGGTGCTGGAAACGTGCCTGCAGTATTTCATAAATCAGCAAACGTACGAATGGCGGTAAGCTCGGTACTTATCTCAAAGACCTTTGACAACGGCATGATTTGCTCATCAGAGCAATCTGTGATTGTTGATGATGCCATCTATGACGCGGTAAAAGAAGAATTCACCTATCGCGGTGGCTACTTTCTTAAGCCCGCTGAACTAGAGAAGGTCAGAAAGACCATGGTGGTAGAGGGGTCGCTCAATACAGAAATTGTAGGACAGCCCGCAACAAAAATCGCAGAACTTGCTGGAATCACGGTTCCTGCAGACACAAAGGTGCTTATAGGTGAAGTAGAAAGTGTAGAACCTTCGGAAGAGTTCTCGCGCGAGAAGCTCTCGCCGATGCTTGCAATGTACCGGTACACTACTTTCGACGAAGCTGTTGAAAAGGCTGATAGGCTTATCCGTGAAGGAGGCTTTGGGCACACGACATCTCTTTACATAGATACGCACGAAAATAAGGACTTGGCAAAGTTTGAGAATGCTATGAAAACCAGCCGAATCCTAGTGAACACACCTTCGGCGCAGGGGGGCATTGGAGACCTGTACAACTTTAAGCTTGCGCCTTCTTTGACCTTGGGCTGTGGTTCCTGGGGCGGTAACTCGGTGTCAGAAAATGTTGGAGTAAAGCACCTATTGAATATCAAGACTGTTGCTGAAAGAAGAGAAAATATGCTGTGGTTCAGAACACCTGAAAAGGTCTACTTCAAAAAAGGCTCACTTCCTGTTGCACTAAGTGAACTGAAAGACGTCTATGATAAGAGAAAAGCCTTCATCGTCACTGACGAATTCCTCTACACAAACAACTACACAAAGCCCCTTACTGATAAGTTGGACGAAATGGGCATCAAGCACTTTACCTTTTTTGACGTGTCCTCTGATCCGACCTTGAAATCGGCAAAAGAGGGCGCAAAAGCAATGTGCGACTTTGAACCAGACTGTATCATAGCAATAGGCGGTGGTTCGCCCATGGACGCAGCAAAAATAATGTGGACACTTTACGAGCATCCTGACGCAGACTTCCATGACCTAGCGACGCGTTTTATGGACATACGTAAGAGGATTGTGTCCTATCCAAAAATGGGGGAGAAGGCAAACCTTGTAGCGATCCCCACCACTGCCGGAACGGGTAGCGAGGTAACGCCCTTTGCCGTTATCACTGACGAAGAGACAGGAATAAAATATCCCATAGCTGACTATGAGCTGCTGCCCAATATTGCGATTATCGACGTTGGCCTGATGATGGGCATGCCGCCGTCACTGACTGCCGCGGCAGGAATTGATGCGCTGTCTCACTCGTTGGAAGCCTACGCATCAATGCTTGCAAGTGACTACACGGATGGTCTTGCGTTAACTTCGATTAAGAACATAATGAAATATCTACCCGTAGCCTACGCAGACGGTAACAATGAGGAAGCAAGAGAGAAGATGGCAAATGCTTCTACTATTGCCGGCATGGCTTTCGCCAATGCCTTTCTGGGTATCTGTCATTCGATGGCACACAAATTGGGAGCCTTCTTCCATCTGCCGCATGGTGTGGCTAATGCCCTGCTTATAAGCGAGGTCATCAGGTTTAACGCAACAGAAAGACCTCAAAAGATGGGGGCGTTCTCTCAGTATGAATACCCCAAGGCTACCGAGCGCTATGCAGAGATCGCGTCGTTCCTTGGGCTGCCCGGTGAAACAAATGAAGAAAAAACAGAGCACCTTATCGCTGAGGTAAATAAGTTAAAAGAAAACATTGGCATTGAAAAATGCATCAAGGACTATGGCATTGCAGAAGAGGACTTCCTCGCGCGTCTTGATGAGATGGTAGAGCAAGCCTTTGATGATCAATGCACGGGGGCAAATCCCCGCTATCCTCTGATGAAAGAATTAAAGGGAATATATCTAAGAGCGTACTACGGTACGCAAGCCGACTAAAGATAGGTGGTATACATAATGGCAGGCAGTCTTAAATTCTTTAAATGTGAACACTGCGGTAATCTGGCGGAGCTCATCCATGACTCAGGCGTACCAATGGTTTGCTGCGGTGAAAGTATGCATGAACTTGTTGCAAACACGGTAGATGCATCCTATGAAAAGCATGTTCCCGCTGTTACGAGAATCGATACGTGTCCCTGTGGGTGTACGTGCGAAAGTGCACTTCGCGTCGAAGTGGGTAGTGAGCCCCATCCGATGACGAAGGAACACCATATTAGCTTTATTTGTGTTGAAACAGAAAATGGCGCAAAAAGGCGTAATCTACAAGTTGACCAGGCACTGGTAGCTGAATTCTGTTGCTGTGATGATAGACCTGTGGCAGTGTATGCCTACTGCAATTTGCACGGCATGTGGAAGACAGAAGACATCGCCACCTCTTAATAGGCTTACTGCCTAGTGGGCCTGTAGCCTATGCTACTAGAGAAAATATGTCTCACATTAGGACTTGCGCTGATAGGATCAGTGCTTGTTAATAGTGTTATCTTGTCGCGAGGGGGAACGCGGGCAATCGTTTTTGGTGAAACAGACAAAACGGACTTTCTGCTCATTCCTCTCATGGCTACTTTTGTCTACTTGCTGCTTGCGCAGACTTTTAATCTGCCCGCACCTGCCTTCCTTGTTGCTCGCCTTTGGGGTGTGGGTGCTCTTGAGGAAGGTGTGCCGACCACAGGAAGACTTGGCATCGGCTTTTGTGCCTTTGCCGTAGTGGGTCTTATCGCGACCCTCATATCGTTTGGATCATCGTTTCGTATAGGTATTGATGAGCGTCATCCCAGCAAGCTTGTGACGACAGGTATCTTCGCCCTAAGTCGCAACCCTATTTATGTCTGTTTTGGCATATTTCTCATAGGGCTTACTCTGGTGTTTGCCTCGCCCTTTATCATCGTGGTGCATACCTTGCTCCTCTTACTTTTTCACAGGCAGGTCTTGAAGGAAGAGCAGTTTTTAAAGGATGAGTATGGTTCAGCATTTGAAGAGTACCGCCAAAGGGTGCCGCGGTACTTGTAGCGACTGCAGCAGCGACAGCTCACACTAAGAGGTTATTGTGACATTTCTTCTGAGTGGTAGACTTAAGGGTAAAGCCAATTCGTGACGACAGAACTTCGAACGAAGGAGGAAGCATGGGTTGTACGGTTAGCAGAATCGCACCTTTCCTAACATTTCAGGGAAAAGCTGAAGAGGCGATACATTATTACGCAGACACCTTGCCAGGCGCAACAATCGAATCCCTTGTGTTCTTTGAAGAGGGCCAGGGTGGTATCCCAGGGACTGTGATGAATGGTACGTTGCTTTTCGCAGGTCAGCGGATACTGTTCATGGACATGGACCCTGCGACAAATCCTCCAGCGTTTAGTTGGGCAACTTCGCTCTATCTTGACTGCGAAAGTGAAGAAGAATTTGATACCCTTTTTAAAGGCTTATCGCAGGGCGGCACAGTCATGATGCACGAAGGTCCCTTCATGCACTTCAAGCAGGTTGCTTGGGTCATAGACAAGTATGGAGTCTGCTGGCAGCCCGTCCTAGAGTAGGTTGAGTCAATCTGAGGCAGTCAGCCCTATCTGTCAGTTTTCTGCAACAGACTTTAAGTAATTGTCGATGGCTATGTGATCTTCTTCAACTTCGGCAATGGCTGTAAAGACTATTTTCACGCGTGGCGTAGTAGCGCGCTCTGCAGCCTCACGGTAGAACTGTGCCGCGATTTCTTCATGCTGATGACTCAGTTCGATGTTTGCCGTCCAGTTATCTTGTACTGTAAGTGCCTGTTTTGGCTCGGTCGGTACAGGCACTTTAAGAAGCTTGCCAAAGACAGATAGGTGTTCATGTTCAATCTTTCCTAGAGCCCGGTAAGCACTGGGAATAAGGCCATTGCGGTCTCCCATTTCACCCAAAGCTTTGTAAAGCGTCAGGTTAGTGACCTCAAGATCGCAGGCATACTCAAGGTCTGCGCGCTCACTTTCTGTTATCTGAACATCATTGACCCTCAACGGGAAATTCGAAGAGGGAAGAATATATTGTGCATGCGCGCCACAAAATGGACAGTTGGTGGGGCGATCATAGCCTAGATAGCTATCTCCGCAGATACAACAGCGCCATACTTTTGCTTCTGTCATGATTGACTCCTTTCATAGATGTGAACGAATTGCTCTGTGTTTTTCATTACGTACCTTGAGAGTCCAAGAACTCTTTGAGCACAATCGCGTGATTGATTTCTGGACTTCTTGCCCCGTAGAGCAGGGTAACCATACCTTCTTTACCCAGAGCAAGAGCCCGGGTAATCTCCACCTGTTTATCCTCGTCATGATTTAGTTCCATCAGATAGCGCTGACGAAACTCTACAAAGCGGTCTTCTTGATGATCGAACCAGATGCGGAGCTCAGGACTGGGTGCAATATCTTTGAGCCATCCGTCCAGTGCAGCGCGTTCTTTTGACACTCCGCGAGGCCATAGGCGATCAACAAGCAGACGCTTGCCATCACTAGGCTCTGCAGATTCGTAAATGCGTTTGATAAGAAATGGCATAGCTAAGCTCCTTTCACGCTTAGAGCGTTAACTACCTAGAGCGAGCAAAGCGCCTGCCACTATAACGATAGGACAGGCGCCGGTACAATAGGGTGAATGACTATAAGGGGCAACCCAACTTAAAGGGATCCCACCTTAAGAACCAGTCACCGCTACGCTACTTTTTGCCCCTAGTGAAGAAGTAGATTCCCGCGGCAACCACAGCGATTACGACAACTATAATGATGATAGTCACCCAGTTCTGACCTGCGTCATCAAGCTCTTCTTCAGCATCTTGGTAGGCGTCTGTTGCTGCAATATCATTACCCGCATCGTCAACGTCAGCTTCTGCATCGTCGTAGGCTTCAGCAATGCCTTGACCTGCGTCATCCAGTGCTTCTTCAGTATCACTGTAGGCGTCACTTGCGTCGGTGCCCAAATCATCAGTTACTGCATCCACATCGGCTTCTGCGTCAGCTGCTGCAGCAATGCTTGTTGCTGGTAGGGTGGTAAAGCCTGGAGCAAGTGCTGCAACTGGCAGTAGAGCTCCTACAAGGCATAAGGCTAGGACAAGTGCAAAAATACTGACGCTACTTTTTCGAGAATTCATAAGAACCCCTCCCTTTCAATAGGAAACAAGACGTCTTCAGTGGGTATATTGTAGCATTATGTGAAGAAATGCACACATTATTTGATTATTTTTTGCATATTAAATCTATATTTACCATAGAAAATCGTACAGGAGGTTTTTTAGAACTCACTTTAACTTGTGGAGATTTGTGGCATATTTGACAATGTATGTATCAATTCCTGCTGACTAAGGTATTATTAATAGCTTGTGAAATGGTTAGTGTGCAATAGTAAGTTTTAATGAAAGGGTTTATCCAATGTCAGAAACATCCGGTAAAAGTAAGATAGCTGCAGGCCTACTTGGCATTTTGCTTGGTAGCTTTGGTGCGCATAAGTTTTATCTAGGTTACACAACACCTGCGGTCATCATGCTTGTCCTATACCTATCATCATTTGTCTTCGCATTCCTATTCATAGGTTTTCTTTGGATGTGGATTCCGGGACTAATTGGTATTATCGAAGGAATCATCTATCTAACAAAGAGCGATGAAGACTTTCAGCAGACGTACGTTATCGGCAAAAAGCCTTGGTTCTAGGCCACAATCTACAACCTACCTATACGTACATAGTACAATGTGAAGCGACGGGATATCCCGTCGCTTTTTGCTTGTAAAGGACACCGTAAAGGGGAACTACGTGAAGAAAGAGATTATCAATTCTGAAAAAGCATTCGCAGCAGTTGGACCGTATTCACATTCGGTTTTGGTGGATGGCAGCCTGCAGTTTATTTCTGGACAAATCGGAGCCGACCCTAGTACAGGAAAGCTGAAAGCAACTGTCGAGGATCAAACAATCCAAGCATTCGCTAACCTAGAGGCAATTTTAGAAGAGACAGGCATGAGTTTCGAGAATGTAGTAAAGACGACAGTGTTCCTGAAGGACATGGATGACTTTGCTGCAGTTAATCAGATATATGCACAGTATTTTCCTCATGATCCACCTGCGCGTTCTTGCGTGGCAGCTGCAGCGCTGCCCCTAGGCGCGCTGTTTGAAGTAGAGGCAATCGCTGTTAAATGAGCCTTGTTCGAAAAGCTCTCATCGTCCTACTCATTTCTGCTGCCAGTTTGCTGGTGGTAGGTTGTCAGTCAGGATCGCGCGTATTTGATCCTCACGTTGGGACGTGGGAGGGTCACGTTAGTAAGCTGTCTATGTCTGCAGCACCAGCGGATGAAGAGTATTATATCCAGGTGACTGTCCTTCCTGGGGGGATTCTCTCTTTTTCTAACCTTACTACAGGCTATGTCGATGACTTTGCCTATTTTGCCTGGTCTGATGATGAGGAAGAGGGGTGGAGCCTGCGATTAGATATCTACCCTGTGGATGATTCCTCAGGACAGCAAATTGCTACTGCCTACCTCTCGCATCAAGCAGAGGATGTTATCTTGTTTTCTCCCCGTCCTGCAGGACTGGCTTTGCTTAATTTTTCAGAAGTAGAATTGTGGCGTGTAGAGTAACCACAGAAATGCGCCATCTAATCTTAGATAACGTAGTAAAATTGCGGGAGAATAAATTGGCGCTTACGTAGGAAAGGACTGCTCTATGCAGGGAACAATACTCAACGTCTCGTTCCAGGACAATGTCGGGATGATTTCTGGGGATGATGGCAATAGATACAACTTCGACGCAGGACAGTGGCGCACAGGCACTGCCCCAGCTGCAGGACAAAGAGTCGACTTTATTCCATCAGGAACAACAGCGACAGAGGTTTACCCCATGGTTGCTCAGGTCGCAGCAAGCACATCAGGAGAGAAGAGCAAAATAGTTGCAGGACTCCTTGCTTTTTTCCTGGGATCACTGGGGATCCATAAGTTTTATTTGGGATATAATACAGCCGGTGCAGTCATGCTCACGCTCTACCTAACGGGATTTTTATTCGCATTCCTGTTCATAGGGTTTCTCTGGCTTTGGGTACCTATGCTTATCGCCTTTATAGAATCAATCATTTATTTCACCAAAAGCGATTATGACTTCGAGCAGACCTATGTGGTCGGCGACAGACCGTGGTTTTAAGGGGATTATCATGCAAAACACTCGTCCATTATCTAAACTAATTGTTCTGTTGGTGGTAAGTCTCTGTGCTGTTGCCCTGCTTTTAGGGTGTGCAAATGACGAACAGCCTGCAAGTGACGCTGCCCAGAGCTCTGCGCAAGGTAGTGACCAGGAAGTACTTGAAGTTGAAGACATTCATACGACCCCTGCTTCTTTTCAGCATGACGTCATTGTGACGGGCACCGTCACCACGTTCTCAGAGCGTGACGCTGTAGCGCTGATCGGAGTTGTCGACAATCAGCACATCCTAGAGTGCCTAAATCTGGAATGCCCAGGCTATAAGATTTATGCAGTTAACGTGAGTGGTAAAGATCTTCCAGATCCAGGAGACGTGATAACCATGGTTGGTAGCTTTCAGGCCATGGGGGACTTCTGGATATTTTCCATATCTGACTATGTGACTAACAGCAATATTATGGACAGACTACAGTAGGACTTTAGCGTGAGCACACACCTCAATTTGATGCAACATGTGTTATCATTGCTAAATACAAATATGAACGAAGTATGTTGCAAAAATGGAGCATGAGCCCATGCTTGCAAGGTGAGCACACGGACAGGTGCTTAGACAGGAGCGTAACCCATGGATGTGAAGAAAATCCTCAAGGCAATAGGCCCCCTGCTGCTACTCGCGATTCCAGCGATTATTCTGTGGGCAATCTTTTCAGATTCGCACTACGATACAAACATAGGGGCATACGAAGCAGAGGGAGAAGTAACCTACAGTCTGACTGACCCAGAAAGATACGGCTTAACGGGGGAGGAAACTCCAAGCCGATAAAGGCAGACACTGGGACAAGGGTAAACTGTAGAGACAGGCAAAGATAGCAGTAATAACAGTAAAAAGGCTGAGCACTATGAGGTGCCCAGCCTTTTCTTTTGCTTCGTTAGTGCTTACTAGAACTATTCTATGATTTAGTAAGCCTCAAGTTGACGCATAAGGTCATAGAATTCTGGCGATGAAGTCGCATCCCCTAGTGCAATAAGGAAGATTATCATTGCAATTATTCCAACGACAATACCAACAGATCCTAGTACGATACCAGCTATTGCCATACCGCTTTTCATGCCTACAGGTGTCTTGGTTCTGCCAACGATACCGCAGACCAGTGATCCGATTGCCATTGGGAGTCCTACCCACCAGAGAAGGCTGACTGATACGCAGGAGATAAGAATGCTTAGAATACCTAGGACTAGGGCTATAATGCCCCAAACTTGTCCAGGGTTGCTTTGAGGGGCAGCAGGCTGTTGGTGAAATTGCTGCTGCGGTGGTTGATGATGAGGGGCGGGTTGCTGTGGTACTTGCTGTTCCATGGTGATCCTTTCGTTGCTGAGCGCATACGCCTATAACTGTTACACATAAGGTAAATAATAGCGCATTACACAGAGTCTTGTCATGACAAAAGCTTATGCGGTACCATAGTTCAAGTTTTTTAGTCAAAATATTTGAACCATGACTGCAATACATGACCGCAGCAAAAGCCATGTTTCTGGCAGGAGCCGTGTTCTTGACGAGCATTGGCCTCAAATAAGCTAGCACGAACCGAAGGACAGATATAAATCGAATCAGTAAAAAGAAGGGAGGGCAAAGTGGTCGACAGTGCTTTCAATGAGGTATATACAAAGTTTAAGCTTAATTTTTACAGAGGCATATTTGAACGCATCAAAGAACGCGAGGGTAGTCTTAGCGCGTCAGAAGCCTATGCGGTGGAGGTTATCCATGCCCTGGATAAACCTACGATTAGTCAGTTTGCTCAATTTCTACAAGTGTCAAAGTCAAATGCAACCTATAAGGTGAATACTCTCATCAAAAAGGGCTACATTGAAAAGATTCAATCTGACACCGACAGACGTGAAGCTCATCTGCATACAACGCCGAAGTTTATGCAGTACTACGCAATCAATCAAAACTATATAAATGTTGTGACGCAGCGTATCAAGGAACATTTCTCCGTCGAAGAATTAAAGCGATTTGATGAAATGCTAAGGATCATATCAAGCGAGCTTATGCCAGAAGCTAATGAAAAACTTCAGCTTGATAAAGCAGGCAGAGAGCAAAATCAGAGGGAAGAGGAATAAATTACATGGGAGTAAGAATCATCACCGACTCTACATCAGAGATCAGTCAAAATCAGGCAGGTGCTCTGAACATTTCAGTTGTGCCTATCAAGTCAGTTTTTTCAGATCGCGAGTACCGTGACGGAATAGATTTGACGACGGAAGAATTTTACGAAAAACTTGAGGAGGCAGAAACCTTACCTACAACAAGCCAGCCCTCCCCAGGCGATTTCGAAGCAATCTACCGCGAGGCCTTAGCAGTAGGAGATCAAGTCGTAGTCGCTACTATTTCCTCGAAACTTTCGGGAACTTGGCAAAGTGCCTGCATTGCAAGGGACTCCCTTGCAGGCGAAGGGACTCTAAAAGATGGCGACATTCATGTTGTTGACAGTGAAAATACCACTATTGGGCTAAACATCTTGATGCAGCGCGCCCTCCAGATGCGCGATAAAGGGATGAATGCGAAAGAAATTGCAGATGACCTTGAAAAAGCAAAGAGCGAGATTCGTCTCTATGCTGTGGTTGATACCTTAGAGTACCTGCACAGGGGTGGACGTCTCTCGACTGCTTCAAAAGTTGCGGGAACTCTGCTTAACGTTAAGCCACTTATTACTGTGGATCAGGGGGAAGTAAAGGTAGTCGGCAAGTGCCGCGGACTGAAGAAGGCCTACGATGAGATGTATGATCTTGTGGCAAAAGCTGGTGGGATTGACTTTGGTGCACCCTTTGCCATGGGTTACACAGGCGACAGGCACCGTTTCGCTCAATTTGAAGAAATGAGCAAAGAGCACCTAGGAAAGCACAGTCCAACTATTGTGGGTATTGGTTGCGCTATTGGTACTCATGTAGGACCTGGGGCTGTAGCAATCGCATTTTTTGTACAATAGACTTCTTTGTTTCTCTATTTAGAAGGGTCAAGGTACATGCTATCAACGCTATCAACGGGAGAAGTGTTTGAAACGCTTAAAATGATTGATGAGGAGCATCTTGATGTCCGAACGATCACCATGGGAATTAATCTACTGGACTGTGCTAGTGCAAATCCGGAACGTGCTTGCAATAAAATCTACGATAAGATTTGCCGCAGGGCAGATAAATTGGTGCAAGTGGGCGAGGATATCGAAAAGGAATACGGTATTCCCATTATCAATAAGCGCATCTCAGTAACACCCATATCTCTTGTTGCAGCTGCTAGTGATACGGATAACTATCTTCCCTTTGCAGCCGCCCTTGATCGCGCTGCCAGTGAAGTTGGGGTAAATTTCATCGGTGGATTTTCTGCTCTCGTACATAAAGGTTATACTGACAGCGACCGAATCTTGATCAAATCTATTCCTGAGGCATTGGCAAGTACGGAAAAAGTCTGTGCCTCTGTAAATGTGGCCTCTACCACAGCGGGTATTAATATGGATGCGATTGAACAGCTGGGGCGCACGATAAAGTCTGCTGCAGAACTTACTGCCTCTACAGGAGGCCTTGCCTGTGCAAAACTTGTTGTCTTTGCCAATGCTGTAGAAGATAACCCCTTCATGGCAGGAGCCTTCCACGGAACAGGGGAACCCGAAACCGTTATCAACGTAGGAGTAAGTGGTCCTGGCGTGGTAAAGGCTGCGCTAACGGGCGTCAAAGGCGCAGATTTTGGTGTGGTTGCAGAAACTATCAAGAAGACGGCTTTTAAAGTGACTCGTATGGGACAGCTTGTAGCACAGGAAGCCTCGAGAAGGCTAGATGCCCCCTTTGGGATTGTAGACATCTCGCTTGCTCCTACGCCAGAGGTAGGGGACAGCGTCGCCTATATTCTAGAAGAGATGGGCCTTGAAAAGTGCGGAACTCATGGCACAACAGCAGCACTTGCCCTACTTAATGATGCTGTCAAAAAGGGTGGCACTATGGCTTCTGGTTATGTCGGAGGCTTAAGTGGTGCCTTTATTCCCGTCAGTGAAGACGCGGGCATGATTAGCGCTGTTCAAGAGGGGGCACTTTCCCTGGATAAGCTGGAAGCCATGACTTGTGTGTGCTCTGTGGGTCTGGACATGATTTGTGTTCCTGGGGATACTCCTGCTTCCACCCTGTCAGGGATCATTGCAGATGAAGCTGCGATTGGTGTTGTTAACAATAAAACTACTGCAGTAAGGATAATTCCAGCCCCGGGCAGAAAGGTCGGCGACGTTGTAGAGTTTGGGGGCTTGCTAGGCACAGGTCCTGTCATGCCTGTCAACAAGTACAGCAGTGAAGGTTTTATCGCCAGAAAAGGGCGTATTCCAGCACCTATGCATAGCCTGAAAAATTAAGGAGAGATCACGTCATGCAAAAAACAAACGCTGTTATTACGGTAAACGGACAGGATAAAGTAGGAATAATATCGACGGTGAGTGGCATTTTAAGTAAGAACAATGTCAATATTGCCAATATTACACAGACCATTATGCAGTCCTTTTTCACCATGGTTATGATGGTAGATATCTCAGAGATGAGCACTGATTTCGAGGCACTTACAAAAGAACTAGAGATCGCAGGTGAAGATCTGGGGGTTCAGATAAGAATCCAGCACGAGGCTATTTTTAATTCGATGCATCGTCTCTGAGTGACTTTGAGGGCACCTAGTCGCCTTATCGAACGACTCGTGTAAAGGGGGCTTATTTTCAAAATTAGAGTGGCCGCCGCAGGAAAGAAAGGGGGAAGACCTGCGACGGCTTGGAGGGAAGTAATAGAACAATAAATATAATACTCCTAGTCACAATTAAAGTCAAGTTTTCCAGTCACATATAGAAGAAATTCTTGACCTCTTCACAATTCATCGATATTATGAGGGATTCTGTTTAAATCGCGTTATCTTAAACGATAAGGCGCAGCAGAATGGAATTAATTTCTGCTGCTCAGGCACTGTTTCGGTATAATAAAGGTCGCGAATATGCTGGGAGGGCTTGGACGGCGATATACTGCCAATCTGGTCAGGACCGAAAGGTAGCAGCCATACGTGGTCACTGTCGAGCGTCCGAGTCCACCCAGCATATTCCATTGGAAATAGAGTAAGCACTGCGGCAGTTTCAGGTGGAGGAATCTACTTCGTGAGTCATCAATCACTTTATCGCCTCTATAGACCAACTACCTTTGAGGCAGTGGTTGGGCAAAATCATATCGAGCGCACACTAAGAAATGCTGTGGCAACTGACAGCGTTGCGCATGCCTATCTTTTTTCTGGTCCGCGCGGAACGGGCAAGACTACTACTGCGCGTATTTTGGCGGCAGCTCTTGTCTGTGGTCACACTAAAGAGGGGGAGCCCGACGGTGACTGTGAGCAATGCCAGCAAATCAGCGAGGGTAGGCACCCTGACATTATTGAACTTGATGCTGCGTCCCAAACGGGCGTTGATAATGTGCGCGAAGAAATCATTAGCAAGATGCACCTTGCTACGGTACACGGTAAATCAAAGGTGTACATTATCGATGAGGTCCACATGCTTTCAAAGGGCGCATTTAATGCCCTGCTTAAAACTTTAGAAGAGCCTCCGCAACAAGTTGTTTTTATTCTCTGTACCACTGATCCTCAAAAAGTTTTAGGGACAGTTCGTAGTCGCTGTCAAGAGTTTGACTTTCACCCTATTTCCGTAAGTGATATTGCAGGCAGGTTAGGTTATATTGCAGATAAAGAGGGTATTAAGGCAGAGCCTGCTGCGCTTGAGTTGATTGCACGTCATGCCGCGGGAGGCATGCGTGATGCAATCACTCTGCTTGAGCAAATGAGCGCCTATTCGGGCGGAGACATTAAAGCAAGTGATGTAGAGGACTCCATGGGTGGGGTCAGCGGGGATTCTCTTGCAGATATTATGCGCATTATTGCAAGGCGCGATACTCCGGCATGTTTTACCTGGGTAGCCAAACAGGTAGGTGCGGGTGCTGATCTTGTAGAGGTTACTCGCGCGCTACTAGACTATGCGCGTGATACCTATGTGATATCAGCCCTTAATCTAAAGAGTGCAGATGCTGGGGGCGTGAACCGTAGCGGTGATGACCTGAAGACACTTGAAGAGATCGCAAAGACCTTCTCTGGTTCAGGACAACTTGAACGACTGCTTGACTTACTCTTTGAGCTTAGTGACAAGCTGCGCTGGAGCACCGAGCCTCGCATTTTGATTGAACTTACTTTGGCTAGGGCGACCAATGTTCAGGGTGAAGTAAGCTTTGAGGCCTTGGTGGAACGCATTGAGCGCCTTGAACAAGAGGGGGTAGCATCGGCAGCGCCGCAGACACCAACATCACAGACGGTACCTCAATCCCAAGCATCCGCTTCTGCGCCGGTAAATCAAGCTCAGACTCCTGCGCCAGCTTCAGAGCCTGCGACCGTGATCACGTCTGTTGACTCTGCGCCAGTGTCTGGCTCAGATTCAACTAGCAAGAAGCCTGCTCTGAGCACTGATGAGGCATCCCTCAATCGCAATTGGGCAGAAATACTTGAACATATTAGGCAGGTAGGTCCATCAAGGTATCCACTTTTTGCCGATGCTCGGTTGAGTGTGCGCCCAGATGACCAGGCGCTCATAATCGAATTTGCTCAAGCAGATTCCTTTAAATACAAGCAGGCAAAGCGCGCCGATAATCAAGAGATCCTTGCAAAAGCGATTCATGCTATTTACGGACAAGAGATTAGTTTCTCATGTAGGGAGGGAAGTTTCGAGGCTACACCTTCTGCGCCTGCTTCATCCGCGCCAGGTGCTACACTAGGCGTACCTGCCCCCGCGCCAACTCTAGCTCCGGCTCAAACAAACAGTTATGAGCAGCAGGCACCTGCTTACGAGCCCGTGCCTGATTCAGCTTACGAAGATGGCGGGGTACCTCCAACAGTCACAGAGCTCATACCGCCAGCATCTATATTGGAGCCAACTCCTCTGCCTGATAGCCCGCGCAGTAGTGGGGCTTTGGAGGTCTCAACCCTACTGGAAGAGTTGGGTGCAACTAAAATCAAAGAAACAAACGAATAAAAGCGCAACAATAAGAAGAAGGGATATTCCACGTGAACATTCAAAAACTGATGAAGCAAGCACAGCAGGCGCAAGCCCAGATGGCAGCAGTTCAAGAAGAGCTCGCCAACGAGACCGTTGAGACAAGCGCCGGCGGTGGCATGGTCAAGGTTGTTATGACCTGCGACAGAAATCTTCAGGAAATCAAGATTGACCCCGCTGCTGTTGATCCGGAAGAGGTTGAACTGCTAGAGGATATGATTCTTGCGGCAATCACTGAAGCAACACGCACCGCAGAGGCAACTGCCAGTGCGAAGATGGATGAAGTCACGGGCGGAATGAATATCCCTGGCCTCTAGTTTGGCTTATAGGTAGATTGCTTTGAAATATCCGACTGCTATCCAAAACGCCCTAGATGAATTAGGCAGACTTCCGGGCATTGGCCCGAAGGGCGCACAGCGTATTACTTACTGGTTGCTTGCGCGTAATCTGGATGATGCTAAGCGTCTTACTGACAGTATTCTTGAACTTAAAGAGAGTATCAGCTTCTGCCCTGTGTGTTGGGATTTTGCAGAAGGTGGGGGACTGTGCAGAATCTGCGAAGACCAGCGTAGGGACGTTTCGCTTCTCTGTATTGTGGAGGAGCCACGTGATGTCATGGCGATAGAACGCACAGGGGAGTTTCGCGGGCGCTACCATGTTTTACATGGGTCAATTTCACCTATGGACGGTGTGGGACCAGAGCAGCTTCGTATCCGTGAACTTCTTGAACGCCTTGCAGGGGACGAGGTTGAAGAGGTTATTCTGGCAACCAATCCTAATGTGGAAGGGGAAACCACAGCAATTTTTCTTGCAAAGACTCTAAAGCAGTTAAGTTTAAAGGTAACAAGGCTCGCCAGTGGACTACCTGTTGGTGGGGATCTTGAATTTGCCGACGAATTAACCTTGGGGAAGGCTCTTGAAGCTCGAAGAGATATGTAATTTGGAGGAAGTATGAACGCAGAAGTCAACACAAGCACCGTAACTGCACTGATTCTAGCTGCAGGGGCGGGAACACGCATGAAGTCCGATAAGCCTAAGGTGGTACATAAGGTTCTTGATGTTCCGATGATTCAGTTAGTTATTACTGCCGCTGAAGAGGCAGGATGCGAGCGCATTCTAACCATTGTAGGACATAAGCAAGAGCAAGTACGTGCCGTTGTTCCTGACACGGTAGAGTGCGTCCACCAGCCTGACCAAAAGGGTACGGCTGATGCTGTTGTTGTTGCTGCAGATGCCCTAAAGGGCAGCACAGGTTATCTGCTGGTCATGTGTGGAGACATGCCCTTACTGCGTCCCGAAACCTTACGTCAACTTATCGATGTTTGTCGTAATCGCAGCATGGCTGTGCTCACGGCGCAAGTAGATAACCCCAGCGGCTATGGTCGTATTGTCCGTGACGAGACAGGCAGCATTGCAGCCATTGTAGAAGACAAGGATGCAAGTCCTGCAGAACTCGCCATCAATGAGGTCAACACAGGTATTTACTGTTTTGCTCTTGAGGGGCTCTTTGAGCGTCTGGAAAAGATTGATAGTGATAATGCTCAGGGGGAATACTACCTGACCGACATGGTAAAGGTGTGTCGCGCAGAAGGGGAGGCCGTCATTGGCCTACAACTTACAGAGGCCGAGGAAGCCCATGGGGTGAATTCCCGCGTACAGCTTGCGCAGGCTGGCCAGTTCTTGCAGAAGCGCATCAATGAAAAATGGATGGAGAAGGGCGTAAGTATTGTTTCATCAGAGATGACATGGATTTCCCCTGACTGCGAGCTAGAGCATGATGTAGAGGTTCTGCCCAATACAACCATCGCTAAAGGAAGTACGGTAAAGCGTGGCTCGGTAATTGGCCCTAACACGCGCATGTATCAGGCAACTATTGGGGAAGACTGCGCCGTGGAAGAATCAATAGTCCATGGTTCACGTATGGGGGACCGTTGCACGATTGGACCCTATTCTTATATTCGCCCCGAGGTTGACCTGGGTAATGATGTGCGCGTAGGTCCCAGCGTAGAAGTAAAGAAGTCGAAAATTGGTGATGGCAGCAAGATTCCACACCTTAGTTATATTGGGGATGCCACTTTGGGTGAGAAGGTCAACGTGGGTGCCGGAACTATTACCTGCAACTATGACGGAACGAAGAAGTCGCACACAACCATTGAAGACGGCGCCTTTATTGGTTCAAGTACGATGCTTGTAGCTCCCCTTACAGTAGGGCAGAATTCTGTCACTGCTGCTGGTAGCACTATTGGTGAGGATGTTCCTGAGGAATCACTCGCACTTGCGCGTGCTCGCCAAATAAATAAAGACGGTTGGGTCAAGAAGAAAAAAGAAGGTAGGTAACGCACTATGTCACGAAAGATGATGGTCTTTTCTGGTACTTCTCATCCAGAGCTCTCGCAGGAGGTTGCAAGTATTCTGGGTATAGAGTTGGGCAAGGTAAAGATTGAAAAGTTTGCGAATCAAGAGATTTACGTTCGCTTTCTTGATAGTGTTCGTGGCGCAGAAACCTTTTTAATACAGTCCTTGTGTGGGGACGTAAACGAAGCTCTGATGGAGCTACTTATCATGATTGATGCAGCAAAGCGTGCAAGTGCTGCAAGCATTTGTGTTGTGATCCCTCATTTTGCCTACGCAAGACAGGATAAAAAGAGTGCTGCCCGTGAGCCCATTTCTGCAAGGCTTGTTGCTGACCTGCTGACAGTTGCAGGAGCTAACCGTATTATCACTATGGATCTGCACCAAGGACAAATTCAGGGCTTCTTTGACATGCCGGTAAACCACCTAACCGCTTTGGGGATTCTGGCAGACTATTTCGAGAGCCTTAACTTAGAAGATGCTGTTGTAGTGAGTCCTGATGTAGGCCGCGCGAAAGTGTGCAAGAAACTTTCAGACATGCTTAATGTTCCTCTTGCCATCATGCATAAGGAACGTCCAGAACATAACGCGGCAGAGATCACCTCTATTATCGGAGACGTAAAGGGGAAGACCTGTATCGTAACTGATGACATGATTGATACAGCAGGAACGATTACTGCAGGGGCGCAAGCCCTTGTAGATAAGGGTGCAAAGGCAATTTACCTAGGGGCAACCCACGGTATACTGTCACCCCCAGCACGCGAGCGTATTCGAGACTCGATAGTTGTGGAGTGCGTGGTTACAAATACTGTGGCAATCCCTGAGGACAGGACCTGCGATAAGCTAACTATCTTGAGTGTTGCCCCCATGTTTGCAGCAGCAATCCGCAACGTCTTCAATAATGGAAGCGTAAGTGACTTGTTCGATCCCGACTTCGAATTTTAGAAATAAGTGCTCTTTCGTCGTAAAAATAAGAAGCAGACTAAGCAGGAATCTGCTGACTTCTTGATAGTTGGCCTGGGTAATCCTGGGCCAAAATATGCCCATACCAGGCATAACGTAGGGTTTCTTGCAGTTGACGCACTGGCAGATGAGCTGGGCGGCAGTTACTGGAAGGATGAAGCGGGGGCTGCCACTTGCAAGGTTAGTGATAAAAGCGGCGATAGTGACCTAAAGATAGTACTTGCTAAGCCTCAGACCTTTATAAACCTTTCAGGTAGTTCGGTAAAGAAGCTCTGCGAGAAATATGGCATTAACCCAGAAGAAAATCTTATCGTCATTGCTGATGAGCTTGACTTGCCTGCGAGTGAAGTGCGCCTAAAAAAGGGAGGCGGCCATGCAGGACATAATGGTCATCGTTCGATTATTGACAGCTTAGGCACCCGCGAGTACCAGCGTGTTCGTGTGGGGGTGGGACGACCTCCGGGGAAGATGGATGCGGCTGACTATGTTTTGCAGCCTTTGCGTCCGCAGGCTTATGACGATTTGGTCGGGGATGCCTTGACAGCAGCGAGGCTTGCGCAAGAGCACTTCAGGTAGGATGCAGACAGTGCCTTCGAGCAGCCCTCTAATCTCTAATTAAAAATACTCCCTAGCGAACTGCTAGGGAGTATTTATTTCTCATATGTATGTCTTGTATGTATGGCTTGGTTAAACTTTAGAACGTCATGGGGTTTCTGGGCTGTCCATTTACGCGAACTTCCCAGTGCAGGTGGGGGCCAGTACTCCAGCCTGTGCTTCCTACAGCACCAATGCGCTGTCCGGCAGTTACCTGTTGCCCGACGCTTACGTTGATGCCTCCTGCAATGAGGTGGGCATACAAAGTAGTTACACCATCACCGTGGTCAATAATGATAGTGTTTCCAAAACCACCACGCCAACCAGCAGCAATAACACGTCCGTCTCCTGATGCCACTACAGCGGCTCCATTGATCCCAGGTCCAGCAATATCGATACCAGTGTGGAATTCGTTGCCGCCACCAAAGGGCCTTGCTCTATTACCAAAGGGCGAACTTACGCGGGTAAATCCAGGAACAGGCCATGTCATGCGACCCTGGAAAACTCCACTACCCGTACTTCCTCCCAGGCTTCCGCCACTTTGCAGTTGGCGTGTAAGTTGTGCCGCGGTCGCTTCATGTTCTGCGGCAAGGGCGCGTAGCCTTTCAGCGTTTGCCTGTGTGTCTGTCAGCATGGCAGAGCGTTCATTTTGCAGTCTTGTTGCCGTGTCAGCGGCTGCTTGCGCACGCTGTTGTAGGCTACGTAGCTCTGCTTCGGCTGCTGCTGCCTCAGCGCGTCTCTCCGAAACCTCTACCAGAATAGTGTCGAGTCGCTCTCTCTCATTCTCAAGACGTCTGGTAAGCACCTCAAGGTCAATAGAGATCTGACTGTTATGATCTAGAACTACCATGATGTTTTCAGCGCGGGCGATAAGGTCACTTAAGTCTTCGGCGCCAAAAAGGATGGCAAGCAGGGCATTACTTTCGCCCCGATACGTACTTACAGCACGCGCGTTAAGCAGTTCTTGCTGATGGGCAAGTTCTTCTTCGGTCTCGCCAATCTGAACAGTCAGTATATCTATTTCTTCTTGCAATTCGTTAACTTCGTTCGTTAACTCTGTAGTTTGCATAGTGGCGCTTTCTACCTGGGGCGCAAGCTCTGCGGCCTGATCGGTGTAGCGCGAAATACTTGCATCAAGGTCACGAATCTCAGCCTGCAGTTCTTCAGCGCGCTCATCTGCGGCGGCGGCACGTTCACGTGCTTCAGCTGCACGTTCGCGCTCTTCAGCAGCGGTAGCTGGATTAGCGTAGGCTGTTTCGACTGCCATCCCAAGGACACCGCTGAAAGAACAGACGGCCAGTAGGACAACCATAAGGCTGGCTATTGAGGTGCGGCGAACACGGCGGCTAAGGCCGATAACCCCAGCACCCTTGTGTGAACAGAGACTTTTTGAATTGCCGTCAGATGACAGCCTGTGTGAAATGCATGAGTTATACTTCATAGTGTCAGAAATTATACGGAGCCTACTTACGCATTACTACCGCAGGTATAACCTGGTTGCACATTCGTAAGATTTTCGAAAGGGAATCGTTTCAGTGTTCACAAATACTTCAAATCGCATGCCACAAATGAACGAGATTCTGGCTAAACGTCAACTTTCAGACGGAATCATTGAACTCACCGTGTACGAACCACGCATAGCAGCAAAATGCCAGGCAGGTCAATTCTTCATGCTTAGGGCTTGTCCGCGCGGCGAGCGCGTCCCCTTCACCTTTAGTGACTGGTCTCGTGAAGAGGGTTGGATCCGTTTCATCTTTATGGTGGTCGGAAAGACAACTTCACTATTGGCAGAACAGAAGGTGGGAGAGTACGTCCAAGACTTAGCAGGTCCCCTCGGACGACCTTCCCTGTCTAGTCATGATACGCGTAGGCCCAGACTCGGTAGCGACTTTGAAGGTCTAGCCCCAGGGGGCAATGTGGTCGTCGTTGGTGGAGGCGTTGGAACTGCTGTAGCTTATCCCGTTGCCCGGGCATTATGCGAAGAGGGCTACCAAGTTCAGGTTATTATTGGTGCGCGTACTGCTAGCCTAGTGATACTGGAAGAAGAGCTACGTGCGCTTCCTCTAGAAGGGTTGCATATTATGACTGATGACGGCAGCACAGGTGAAAGGGGACTTGTTACAGCCCCCTTGAAGCAGATTTGCGAAGCTAAGCAGGTAAGTCATGCAGTAATCATCGGTCCAGCAGTTATGATGAAGTTTGCCTCTGCAACAGCGCTTGATGCTGGGGTTCCGGCTACGGTTAGCCTGAATCCTCTTATGATAGATGGTACGGGCATGTGTGGTGCGTGCCGGGTCAGCATAAATGGGCAGACAAAGTTTGCTTGCGTGGATGGACCAGACTTCTCTGCAGCGGGGGTTGACTGGGCAGAGCTTATGTCAAGGCAGCGATCTTACACTGATGAAGAGCGTTTGGCACATGGAAGTTGGCTAAGCGAACACAGGCACGATGATTGCGACTGCTTTGACGAAAAAACAATCTGGAGAAAAGAGTCAAAGGGTCCGGTAGGGGGCAGTGCATAATGAATGAGCGCGACTATAACCAGGAGGGGAATAATCAAGGTGAGGGTACCCTCCAGCCCAGCCCATCATCACCTGCCTCCTTACCCAACGATCTGCCTAGGACACGTCCTGTCACACGTGCAGCGAAGCCAACGCGGCATAGACCTTCACGTGAACCGCGTCATGCTATGGCAAATCAGCCGGCAAGCCAGCGTACTAACAACTTTGATGAAGTTGCTCTGGGGTATACCTTAGAGCAGGCCACGGCAGAAGCTCAACGTTGCCTGCAGTGCAGGAATGCTCCCTGCGAATCTGGTTGTCCTGTAGAGGTGCGTATCAAGGATTTCATAGCTGCCATGATTGGCAATGACTTACCTGCGGGTGTTGCGGCACTTAAAGAACGCAATGCGCTGCCGGCAGTTTGCGGTCGGGTATGTCCGCAGGAAAACCAATGTGAAGCAAAGTGTGTACTGGCAAAGCGCGGCGAACCTGTTGCAATTGGTAGGTTGGAACGCTTTTTGGCAGACTGGGACCGTAGTCGTCCCGAAAATGAACGTAACATGACAAAGTTACAGTCATGTAAGCATAAGCGTGTAGCAGTTATAGGATCAGGTCCAGCAGGATTGGCCTGTGCAGGAGAGCTCTCTCTGCGAGGTTATCATGTTGAAGTTTTCGAGGCTCTGCATGCACCAGGTGGTGTACTGGCCTATGGAATCCCTGAATTCCGCCTGCCTAATGACATTCTTGAAGATGAGGTTGCAGCGCTTCGCAAATCGCGGGTTACCCTGCACATGAATGCACCCATCGGCGCGCTTGCTAGTTGTGAAGAGTTATTGGAAGAAGGTTTTCAGGCTGTGTTTATAGGGGTGGGTGCCGGGCTACCACGCTTCATGGATATCCCGGGCGAGAACCTAAATGGGGTGTACTCTGCCAATGAGTTTTTGACGCGCGTTAACCTTATGCATGCCCATGAATTCCCCAGTTGGGATACCCCTGTGCAACGGGGACGCAAGGTCGTAGTTGTTGGTGGGGGCAATGTTGCAATGGACGCGGCACGTACTGCCCTGCGTCTAGGCGCTGAAGAGGTTACCTTAGCCTATCGCAGGACTCAAGCAGAGATGCCTGCACGCGATGAAGAGATCGAGCACGCTATAGAAGAAGGTGTTAAGCTGCTAGAACTGGCTGCGCCTTTAGAAGTAGTCGGGGAAGATGGCTGGGCTACTGGTTTGCGCCTGCAAAAGATGGAGCTGGGTAGAGCAGATGCGTCAGGCCGCCGCCGTCCTATACCACGGGAAGGGGAGGAATACACCCATCCCTGCGACACGGTAGTAAGTGCCATAGGAACCTTGGCTCATCCCCATTTGCGTGAAGTAGCTGACGTGGAAGTAAATGAATGGGGCTATCTGGCTGTAGGCGAAGACGGACAGACATCCAATCCGCGTATATTTGCAGGGGGCGACATTGTTACGGGCGCTGCTACCGTAATAGAGGCAATGGGAGCAGGAAAATCAGCAGCCATTGCTATCGATGAAATGCTAGATGCCTCAGGTAGCCACTAACCATATTGATCTTTGATCATCGAGTACACAATATTGCTGGAAACCTATTTAGAGAAGCGGGGAGTTAGCTTATGTTAGATGCAAAATTTGTTCGTGAGAATCCTGATGTCGTACGTGCTGCTATGCAGTCACGTGGCTCAAGTTGGGATGTGAACGAATTTCTTGCATTAGATGAGAAGCGCCGAGCAATAATCCCTGAGGTCGAAAGCCTGCAAGCTAAACGTAATGCAGCATCAAAGCAAATCGGCGCCCTGATGAAAGAGGGGAGACGTGCTGAGGCGGAGGCAGCCAAAGCAGAGGTTGCAAACATCAAGGATAAGACAGCGAGTCTTGATGCACAGCGTGCAGACCTCGACATGCAGGTTCGCCATTTGCTGGTCACAGCCCCCAATCTGCCCGATGCCAGCGTGACGACCGGGCAAAGTGAAGATGACAACCCCGAGGTTAAGCGTTGGGGCACACCACGCGACTTCGCCGCAGAAGGCTTCGAGCCTCAGGCGCACTGGGACTTAGGGCCAGCTTTAGGGATTGTAGACTTTGAGCGTGCAGTAAAGTTGGCAGAGAGCCGCTTTGCCGTGCTAGCAGGAAAAGGTGCTGCCCTCGAGCGTGCGCTCATTACCTTTATGATTGATCAGCATCTTGATGCAGGTTACAAAGAGTGGTGGCTGCCTGTACTGGCAAACACCGATACTTTATTTGGTTCAGGGAATCTGCCAAAGTTTGAAGATGACCTGTATAAGACTAAGACAGAGTGCAATATTAGCGAAGAAGAAGGCGGCGTTACTGCAGGTCAACTTTACCTGACCCCAACTGCGGAGGCTACTCTAACAAGTCTGCACCGTGATGAAGTTCTTGAAGGTAAGCAGTTGCCGCTGTATTATACGGCTTACACCCCCTGTTTTCGCGAGGAAGCAGGAAGTGCTGGACGTGACACGCGTGGACTTATCAGGGTACACCAATTCGACAAAGTTGAAATGGTCAAGCTCACCCGTCCAGAGGACAGCTTTGGTGCACTTGAAAAAATGACCCTGCAGGCAGAAAAAATTCTAGAATTGCTAGGGCTGCCGTATCGCCGAATTGAGCTGTGTACAGGTGACATGGGCTTTGCAAGCGCAAAAACTTATGATCTTGAGGTTTGGTTGCCTTCTTACCGTGACTACAAAGAGATATCTAGTTGCTCTAATTGTGTTGACTTCCAGGCACGCCGTGCAAACTTGAAGTACCGTGATCCGGAAAACTTTAAAGGTTCGCGTTTCCTACATACACTCAATGGAAGTGGCCTGGCAGTCGGGCGCACCTTTGCCGCAATCATTGAAAACTACCAAAGCGAAGACGGTAGCGTAACTATTCCAGAGGTGCTGCGTCCTTACATGCGCGGATTAGAGGTAATTACGGCAGATGAGTAGAGCACAGTACAAAAAGGACTCAGCAAAGCTAGCGAAGCCAAAAAAACCCTCGAAACCAAAGCAAGCACCAGAGCCGGTTCACGGCCCAGTGCTAGCACAGGAATCAGAGCCAAGCCGCATATCGAAGTTTCTTCGTGTGCTTTTCTATGTTTTTGCCGTAGCACTTTCTGCGGCATTTCTTTACTTTGGAAATATCATAGCGACGGGCGATGGTGATTTTAGGTCTGAAACCGAAGATGCTACCGTCTACAATGCGAGGGTTATTGACATTGTAGACCGTACGGTAGACGATTTCGAAGTATCTCAGGACTTCTCCCTTTCTGAGGTAATGCTCATTTTGCGTGCCGAAATTACCAGTGGGGACAGGCGCGGGGAAACTGTTTTAGTAGAGCATCACATTTCTGACATGCTTGAAGTCTCTGACTACGAACTTGCAGTAGGGGACAGAATCATTATTGGTGACATGCAGCATGCTGACCATTTTGTATTTATGGATTACCAAAGAATCAACTACATAGCGATCCTTGGAGCCATCTTCTTTGTTCTGGTAGTGGTTCTAGGCAAGATGAAGGGCTTTAACTCGATTATTGCCTTGGGCTTCACTTGCCTGGCTGTCTTTATGGTGCTTATTCCTGCGATTTTATCTGGACATAATATCTATGTGGTCGTGCTGATCATTTGTGCTTACACCATAATTTCTACCTTTCTCATAGTCATTGGACCCAACAGAAAATCTTTGACCGCTATCATAGGTTCGCTGGGAGGGGTCTTGCTCGCAGCACTTCTTATGTTGCTTATGGATGGCATTATGCATCTAACAGGACTTATTGAAAGTGACTCACGCTCGCTTCTTTACTTGCCCGTAGAAACTCCCATAGACTTAAGAGCAATCCTTTTTGCTGGGGTGATACTGGGCTCGGCTGGGGCGGTTATGGACGTCGCGATGTCAATATCTTCTGCATTGTGGGAGATAAGACTAGCTGACGCAAAGGCGCACTTCAAAAGTTTGCTTAAGTCAGGGATAGAGATTGGCAGAGACACCCTTGGTACCATGCTTAATACGCTCGTTCTTGCCTACATAGGTAGTTCGCTCACCCTAATTCTGCTTGTGACAGCTTATGCAACCTCATTGACGGAACTTCTCAATACAGAGATGATTACCGCAGAATTCCTTAGAGCACTTATCGGAAGCTTCGGAATGCTCTTTGCCATTCCCCTGACAGCAGTAATCTGTGCATGGTGGTTTTCTCGAAGCAGGGGGACAGGGGATACAGGCGGCGGAGCAAGTCCAGAGTCAGGGATTGCCGCACAGGATGAAGTCCCACCGTCACAACAGATAGATCAAGATTTTGATCCAAAGCATTATGTAGAGCTGTCTTTGTAAGTGCATAGTAAGTATGCGTTCATGTTTCTTATTCGCAAGTGCAGATTGTTGTGTCCTTGCCTAGAAATACCTGGAGTACTGGTTGGTGGCTTCGCCGGGTCTTATACGCTATTGCTAGGAGGAGCCCAAATTCCGTAGTGCAGCTTTACGACATCGATAAAGGATTGCCCCTTATCTTCTGTTGAAGGAATAGGTAGAAAGTAAATGGGGTCGCTGGCGAAATACCAGCATCCGTCTAGACGAATAAGTCTTGCTGCAACCAGTCCCGCATTGTCTTCTATACTTTGAGATGCCGTGGCGTCACGAACCTCGAAGTGTGCATCTGTGCTGCATTCTCTTAGGGTAAGCATTTGACTTTTTGTATCAACCTTCTCAATCCAGAAATGACTCACATAGCTGGAATCATTGGCTTGTTGCATTAGGTCGAGCTCTTGCGCATCAAGTTCATCAGGATTACGGTAGATATAGGTTTCGAGCGCAGTCTTTCCTGTCTTTAGTCGAAAGTCATAGGCTAGCCATTCGTTGAAGAGTTGCTCGATCTTTTCCTTTGGTACACGCTCTTGTGTTGCTTGCACGTAGGCGAAGAATTCCTGTCCTGCACGGTCAACAACCTCTGGGTGCTGCTCGTAAAAATGCTGCAAGACGAGGCCCATCTGTGGGCTAGGGTAGTCAAAGCTTTGTCGTTCCTGCATGAATCCTCCTACTCTTCGATTTGTCTGCGACTGCGCTTCTTGTCTGAAAGACGCTTTTTGGCATCAAGCCTTCTTTTGGTGGCGGCCCTGCTAGGACGTGTCGCTACGCGCTTTGGGGGACGATAATTGGCAGCCTCTAGTTGATAGCGCAACCTTTTCAAGGCAACACGCTTATTCATAAGTTGGCTGCGTTCATTGCGCGCGACAACAGTGATTCCGCTAGGCTCATGTATCAGTCTGACAGCACTGTCAGTGGTGTTTACCCCTTGACCCCCAGGACCGGAGCTACGAAATACTTGCACTTGGCATTGACGCAGAAGGCTTTTGTCATCTTTCGGGATAGCATGCTTCATATCAATTAAGTGTAACGCATGACCTTGCAGAGGGTACTGTAGTAAGTCAGGATCATGACTACTGCATCTTTAAAATATTTTATGTAACACTTTGTTACATAAAATATTTTACTTGAATTTTGCTCTATACTAGTGCAAGTGAAAAGAAACTACCACGATAACTACTCTAGAAATTTAGGACACAAAAAAGGAGAAAGAAATGGAATTTAGTACAAAGTGCTTGCAGGCAGGATATGAGCCGGGAAATGGGGGCCCGCGTCAAATCCCTATCTATCAAAATACAACATGGTATTTTGATTCGGCAGAACATCAGGCGAAAATCTTCAACTTAGAAGAGGCAGGCTACTTCTATTCACGTCTGTCAAACCCTACCTGTGATGCAGTGGCGGCTCGCCTTGCAGCTTTGGAAGGGGGAGCAGCTGCGGTACTAACCTCTTCAGGGCAGGCGGCCTCGTTTTATTCGGTCTTTAATATCTGTCAGGCAGGGGATCATCTAATCTGCGCCCATCAGGTTTATGGGGGTACCTATAATCTATTTGCGGTGACTCTGCCAAAAATGGGTATAGAGGTAAGCTTTGTTGACGCAGATGCACCTTTAGAAGAGCTAAAAAAAGAAATTCGTCCTAACACGAAAGCTATTTTCGGGGAGACTCTTTCCAATCCTTCTTTAAAAGTACTTGACATCGAAAAGTTTGCGGCTCTTGCAGATGCAGCAGGTGCGCCTCTTATTGTAGATAACACCTTCCCAACACCCTTTAACTGTCGACCCATTGAACATGGTGCCGATATCGTTGTTCATTCAACGACAAAATACCTAGACGGACACGGGGCACAACTAGGTGGTGTAATTATTGACAGTGGCAAATTCGATTGGGCAGCACAGGGCGATAAGTACGCCGGACTGACTCAGCCTGATCCTTCCTATCACGGACTAGTATTTACTGACCACTTTGGTCAAGAGGCAGCCTATGTCTATAAATTGGTAACATGGCTGTTCCGTGATTTGGGGGCACCATCATCGCCGCAGAATGCGTTCATCCTAGGGATGAATATTGAGTCCTTGCCGGTGCGCATTGAACGTCATATAGAGAACGCCCAGGCTGTTGCAGAGTGGCTTGATGCAGACAGCAGAATCGCATCTGTTAATTATTCAGGCCTCGAAGGTGATGACCAGCATGTCTTAGCTAGTAAGTATTTTGACCATGCTGGCGGGTGCGGTGTTATTTCCTTTGAGCTTAGCGGGGAATACGACAATGCTGTGAGGTTCTTGGACGGACTTAAAGTGGCGCGCATAGCGACGCATGTAGCCGACGCTCGCACCTGTGTCTTGCATCCGGCCTCTACTACACATCGCCAGTTGAGCGACGCACAAAGAGCAGAGGCAGGGGTAGCACCTACCTTAGTTCGCATAAGTGTAGGAATTGAGGATGTACGTGACTTGATCGCTGACCTTGATCAGGCTTTGGAAGGTGCGTTTTCTTAAGCGGCCTTGTGCCCTGCAGTTCAACACCACGGGGTTGTCGAATTGTCACGTAGTCGGCAAATTAAAAGGAGCACCTACTCAAAGCAGGTGCTCCTTTTTGCTTCATAGTTGTTCTTGCTATTAGACTGCTCTTAATCTTCTCTTAGTGAGCCTACAATTTCCCTGGCGTCATCAGCATCTTCTGGACGAACAAAAACCTTCATGCCGCCCGCAGCAGGACTTTGTGAGATAACTTGGCCAAAGCCTGTAGTTAGCTCATTTTCGACATAGTATTCAATGTCAGCCGATTGAAGCATTGACTTTACTAGTGCAATCTCACCCATGCTAATGCTGTTAAAGATACATACAGGAGCATCACTCATAATCGTCCGTCCTCTCTGTGCGATTGATAGTAAATTGCATTGTCTTAACGGCATTGACTCAGTCAATGCTCTGACCTGTCTTCAGGTAAACATTCTATCAGTCAAAAATTCAGTTAGAAAATGCCCTGCTGTCTCTGCGCTACAATATTAGGGCTGTATGAAACTAATCACTACATCAAGGAGAACCCTGTGAATTACGACATTTTAGATATGAACTTGGCAGAAGCAGGAAAGGCTCGTATTGAGTGGGCAGAGGCAGACATGCCCGTGCTTAAAGAAATTGGTGAGCGCTTTGCAAAAGATCAGACTTTTGCAGGTGTTCGAATTGGTTGCTGCATGCATGTGACTACTGAAACAGCAAATCTGATGCGCGCGTTGGTTGCAGGTGGGGCGGAAGTTGCTCTATGTGCATCGAACCTGCTCTCAACTCAAGACGATGTAGCAGCAGCACTGGTCAAGTACTATGATGTGCAGGTCTATGCTATTAAGGGTGTTGATACAGAAACATACTACAGGCATATTGACAGCGTAATTGACTTCAAGCCACAAATCGTCATGGACGATGGTTGCGATGTGGTAAGCCGCGTACACAGTGAATATCCAGAGCTTCTGGACGGCATTATTGGGGGTACCGAAGAAACCACCACAGGGGTCATTCGTCTAAAGGCGATGGCAGCTGACGGCGCACTGAAGTATCCCATCGTTGCGGTAAATGACGCTAATACAAAGCATATGTTTGATAATCGCTACGGAACAGGTCAATCAACTATCGATGGCATTGTGCGCGCTACCAACCGCTTACTTGCAGGACGCACGGTAGTAGTGTCAGGTTACGGGTGGTGCGGTAAAGGTGCGGCAATGCGTGCAGAGGGCATTGGTGCAAATGTAATCGTGTGTGAAATAGATCCCCTTATGGCGCTTGAAGCAGTCATGGACGGTCATCGTGTTATGCCTGCGGCAGAGGCGGCCAAAGAGGCAGATGTTTGGATTACGGTAACGGGTAATATCAACGTCATTGATGAGGCCATGTTCGCCAACCTTAAAGATGGTGCGATTCTTTGTAATAGCGGTCACTTCAACTGCGAGATTAATATTCCGTGGCTGCGTGAAAATACGGTATCTTCGAGCACAGTAAAGCCCTTGGTGGAGGAGTTTGTCCTGCATGACGGACGTAAACTTTATCTATTGGCTGACGGTAGGCTCGTCAACCTAGCCTGTGCAGAGGGTCACCCTGCAAGCGTAATGGATATGAGTTTTGCTAATCAGGCTTTGGCGGCTGAGTGGATGCTTGCAAATCGCGACAATCTGGAGCCGAGCGTAATCGACATGCCACGCGACATCGATGACGAAATCGCGAAGCTAAAACTGGAATCCATGGGCGTACGTATTGATGTGCTTACCCCAGAGCAAGAAAAGTACCTGGCTAGTTGGACAGAGGGTACGGTATAGGCTATACTTTTCGGTGCGCTTAAGCGGTGTGGACTAACCCGTCGCATAAGCGCATCTATTCTTTACTCTTGTGGGCCATTAGCTCAGCTGGCAGAGCAGCGGACTCTTAATCCGAAGGTCGCAGGTTCGACCCCTGCATGGCCCACCACATTCTTGCAGATTAGAGCTTTATACGCTCTAACTTTTATACTACCGAATATTACTTCCTCCTCTTGAAATACAAGCTTCGCTTCATTTTCACAATCTAAATATATACACAGAAATAACATAATTGTTTCATTGAAAAGCGTAAAATATATGGAAATTAGTGCTAGCATGAGTGCTATGAAACATGTGTTATATAACACAATACATACAATCTAAGGAGGGCTTTCAGCGTGCGCTTATCGATTATCGCCGATAAGGCGCTACTGCATCTTATAGCCTTCTATAAGCCTTGGCGCTAGGACGCAAGGTACTTTCTGCCGTTCTTAGCGCACAGTCTTCATTCCTGCAGTGGAAATTGGCTTGAAGTAATAATTTATCCTATTTATGAATATCAATAATCTACAAGATAGGGAAGATAATGAAATCTAAAACCGCAAAACTATTAGCAACTGCATGTTTAGCAATTTCTCTTTTGCTTCCTTCAGTCGTGATGTTTCCCGTATCGGGATATGCATGGATGCTTTCGGGAACTAATCAGACGGTAGCACGATCTGGACCTTCCCAGAATTGGAATGTAAGAGGTAGACGGGTAGGTGGGCATGCGCTTGGAACAAACAGCTCTTCATCGACTCCGATGCAAATACGTATCCAAGCATTTAGAGCCAATGGAGCTCTCTCTTTCTCAACAACCACTACACTTGCTTCGGGACAGAGAAATATTCGTACGGGAACACAATTGGGATGTACTGCCCCTTGGACCTTTGGTAACCATCCTTTCCGTGTGTGGATCCAGCCAGTGAATGGAAGGGCGTGGACCGGCTCGGCAAGTATTGTTAGAACTCAGTAGTAAATTGCTTTACCCGTAAATAAGTGGGACTGGGGCAAGTCAAGCCTTGCCTCGGTCCCGTGGAATATTTGCACAGAAAAGAGTGAGCGCTGTTACAAGCTTGAGGTGTGAATGACGCGGAGGAAGGTATAGCATGGAAAAGAAAAACTTATGCAGTCAAGCTATTATATTAGCGAAGCAAGAGTTTACAAAAAAGCACAGCATACTATCAAATACTTTACGAACATTTGCAATTCAGGGAGTTGTTTTAGTGGTCGCCCTACCGCTTTTTGCATTTTCCTTTACCAGCATGATTCCTGTGGCACTTGCAGGACTATTGTATGTACCTCTTGGATATAAGTTCCTGCACCCTTTTTTAAGGCATAACTGGTTATCGGTATTGGGGCTACCAATGTTTCTTGGTCTTCTCTTGGTCGCTTCTTTTGCCTTGGGTCATTATGGGGACAATAATCTCACTAATGATGCTATGCAATTTAGTAATCTTCCTTTTTTGCTCAATTACCAGGCAACTATGTTTGTCATAGTAGTAATTGGGTACCTTGAGTATTTCGTTAATTACCTTCTTCTTGGGAATATCATGTTTGTGCCTAGAGATTTTTTTTGGAGATGACCTTACCTTAATGACTGGAATTGCGATGATAATTCCGTCGCTTCTAATGTACTTTGGGATGTGCTTGAGATCGCGGAAGCATCGTAAAGCTTTAGCAGAAAGTGCAGGATAATATTTATGAGAATTGCAGAAAGAGCAATTAAAGCCCTGTTTAGAAATTTGGGAAAAGCAGTGATTCTTTTGCTGGTCATCTTTGTATTGGGGTGTGCTATTTCTGGAACAATATCAATCAGGCAGGCTGTTCAAAACACAGACACCAATTTGAGGCTAGACCTGCCAGGGATTGCCTCGGTACAATCTGACATGGCAGCAATAGAAGAGCAATATAGGATAACGGGTGAATGGCCAGTACTTGAACCTGTGAGCATGGATACACTTCTTAAAATTGGCACTCTTCCGCATGTGAGAAATTACAGCATATCAACCCACGCAGGTCTACTCGGCAGGGATTTAGAGCAAGTTACCGTAGATGAAGGTATTTTTGAAACTGACATTACAGGAGAAGGGTGGACGTCCGTCAATTTGAAAGGTGTGCACGGCGAAGGTTTGCTTGATGCAGATGAGGGTGTTGTTGAGATAATCTCTGGAAGGTTGTTTACTGAAGTAGAAGCAGATACTTTAAGCTATTTCGCCCTCATATCTCGAGAATTCGCCCGACTTAATGATTTGGGCGTTGGTTCAACCTTAACCTTGGAAAATATTGTGTGGGATGAGGATGCCTTCAACAGAAGTTCTTTTAGTGATGATGATATATTTGCGCAACAATCGTATGACTTTGAGATTATTGGTATTTTTTCTCCAGTGGCAGAGATTGACACAGGGGATGAATGGACTGACAAGGCGTTAATGGAAGACATAGAGAACCGAATCTACACTTCGAACGCAGTTGTCTTTGCAGCAGCAGGTTTTCAGATAGAGCAAGCTGCCAGAATGCGTCCTAGCGAAGGTCAGATGATAGAGGCACCCGAAGATGCTCTTTTTTTAGAAAGTATTTACACCCTTTATGACTCTGATGATTTAGTTGACTTTAAAGCATCTGCTACCGAAATTATTCCTGAATTTTGGATGGTGTCAACCGCAGGAGATGCTTTTGATGATATTGCGGCATCTATGAAAACATTAAACAATTTAGCGACCACTGTCCTGTGGATTGCTATAGGAGCCTCCGTACTTATAGTAAGTTTACTTACTACCCTTTTTCTGCGGGAGCGAAAAAAGAAATTGGTATCTACTTAGCTCTTGGAGAAAAGAGAAGTAAGGTGGCAATCCAAGTGATAGTGGAAATACTAGCGATTTCACTATTTGCAATAACTCTAGCTCTCCTAGTAGGAAATATTCTCTCAGCTAACATTTCATGAAACCATGCTTCGAAACGATATGATAGCAGGTCAAAGCATAGAGGGAAGCTTGACTTTTGGCGTGCTGGACCAGATGGGTGTAATCAATGCAATGTCGATAGACGAAATGCTTTTGGGATATAGTACGTCTCTAAATGCGTCAACAATTCTTACCTTTTATGGGGCAACCATAACAACTATTCTCACCTCCATCATGGTCCCCATGTTCTACATTTTGCGTTTAAATCCTAGAAAGATAATGATGTAACATATATGATAAGTTTACAAGTGCCCAAGTTATGGCATGTTCAAGATAAAACAAGGTAAGTTGCAGCTTCATGCGAAAGGTCCACAAAGGGTCATTAGGAGGCAGCGTGAATATAGTCAGTAGAGCAATTGCGGGCATAGTCAAAAACCCACTCAAGGCACTGATACTTCTACTTGTGATATTTATCTTGGCCACAGTAATATCGGGTGCTATTTCTGTGCAGCTTGCCATTCAAAATACAGATACCAACTTAAGGCGTGAGCTTCCGCCTGTTGTAAGCCTTGAGGAGAACCATACTGCAGCCATGGAGTGTGAGCAGGAAACAGGTGAATGGCCAGAAATTGAAAGACTCTCCCTAGAACAACTTTCACAAATTGGAAAATCATCCTATGTAAAAAACTATGACATTTCTGTTAACGCACACCTTTCCTCTGCAGATATTGAGCGTATTGTTGGCGATGAAGAGATGCGCTGGACCGAAGGTGACTGGGAAAGCTTTAACTTGTCAGGTGTTCACAGTAGCAACTTAGTGGATATCGAAGAGGGCATTATAGAGATAACTTCAGGAAGAGCATTTACCGAGGAAGAGGCTACTGCACTTAGTTATGTAGCTCTCATATCTGAAGAACTCGCCGAGGCAAATAGTCTTCATGTTGGATCCACCATAACACTCGAAAATCTCGTGTGGGATTTTCCTGAAGATGGTGAAATTCTTGACAGCTTCTTCATCGAAGAAAATATATTTGCAAGACGGTCATACGACTTCAAGGTTACTGGCATATTTAAGTCACACGCAGAATTCAATACGGGGGATGAATGGAACAATCGGTCTATGAAAGAGGAACATCTTAATCGGATTTATACTTCAAATCCTGTTTCCATGGAAGTCCAAAATTTTCGCCTTGATAGCGAAAGAGAGCGCACTCCAGATGATGAATGGTTGCAGAGTGATAATGAAGATCTCATGTGGATTACTAACGTCTATGCACTTAATGACTCAAGTGACATTGAGGCCTTTAGAGAGTCAGTGGAAAATGATCTTCCCGAATTCTGGATAGTGGTTGATGCGGGTGATTCACGTGGAGACATTGCTTCTTCGATGGAAAACATTCGTAACTTAACAGGTGTTGTACTGTACGCTGCTATTGGTGCCTCAGTCTTAATCTTAAGTTTACTAATCTTTCTGTTTCTGCGCGAGCGTAAGAAAGAGATAGATATCTACTTGGCACTAGGCGAAAAAAGAGGAGGAGTTATTTTGCAAATGATGTCTGAAGTCTTAATTATTGCACTCATTGCTATTACTCTTGCACTCTTTGCAGGGAACCTATTGGCGGGAAATATCTCTGAGACGATGATTAGAAATGATATGGCAACTGGTCAGGGTAGTTCAAGTGAGCAGCACGTCGTCATTACTAATCTTGATTGGATGGGCTTTGGTGCAGAGGATGCGTCTACCGAAGAAGTGCTGGCAACCTATAATGTGGCGCTTGATTCCGGTACCCTGTTCTTTTTCTACGTGTCTGCCATTAGCACTGTTGTCGTGGCAACTACCATACCCATGCTCTACATCCTCCGTCTAAACCCTCGCAAGATACTAATGTAAAAGAAATAACTTACTCAAAAAAAGAAAGGACTCACTGCTTATGACCTTTTTAACTGCCAAAGACATCAACTACTTCTATCCAGATGGGGATACTAAGCGCTATGTTCTCAGCGATGTATCAGCCACTTTTGAAAAGGGTAAGTTCTACACCATACTGGGTGAATCAGGGAGTGGTAAAACTACATTGCTTGCACTTCTTGCAGCTCTTGACACCCCAGAGAGTGGCGAAGTGCTTATTGAAGAACAAACCATAGGTTCTATAGGACAAGAAAGATACAGAAGAAATAAAGTGGGTATTATCTTTCAGTCCTATAATCTCATAAGATATATGACAGCATTAGAAAATGTGCTCGTTGCCATGTCTATTACAGACAATGAACTCCCTTCTGATCACAAAGAGATAGCCTATAACTTACTAGACTACCTAGGCATCACCAAAGAAAGGGCAGACAGGACAGTTACTAAACTCTCTGGCGGAGAACAGCAAAGAGTGGCTATTGCTAGAGCCCTTGCCACTAACGTAGACTTAATACTTGCTGATGAACCTACGGGAAACTTAAATGAAGAGATGGAAACTGAACTTATAGACATCTTCAAGAAACTTGCGCACGAGCACAATAAATGCGTAATAGTAGTTACTCATTCAAGTGCTATCGCGGCTCAGAGTGACGTAAGCTATCGCCTCTACAAAGGAAAGTTAACCTTAAACGATGAGTGATTTCCTAAAACAATTTTCTGACGATGCCTACAAGGCAGGTAAGACAATAGAGGGAGAAGAGTCTAGGATACCCTCGTTAGACCCTTTTGAACCTGTTTCTTCTGAGCAGGATGCTCACGAAACTGCGCAGTTGCCAGAAGAATTTAGCAGCGACCTTTCAGAAGACTTAGAAGATAATCCAGTTGAAGGCTCAGAATCTGATATTCCTGGGTACGAGCATGAAGGGCAAGACCAGCAAGAAATCATTCAGCAGTCCGTAGCTCCTACGCCTACAAAAAATCCTAGGCAAAAAATTACAGGCGCTACGCACGTTGTTAAAAAAGACAAAGCCTACGATAAGAAAAAGATTGTACGTTATCTAGCAATTGCAGCCTCAATCCTTGCCCTTGCAGCGCTCGCTTTTGGGGTTTTCTTCATTACTAATCAGGTGGAGGTAAGAGGCTTTGTAGGGGTGCAAGTCACAGAAGCCAGGACCTGGGGTATCCAGAACAGAATTACTATAGAGGTTAGAGAAGTCTATAGTCTTGATGCTGAAAGCGGGGTCGTGCTTTCGCAAAACAGAGAACCTGAGACCCGTATATCAAGGGGGTCAGTTCTCTCTTTGGAGGTATCAAAAGGTCCTGATGTGACTGAAGTTATTGAACTACCTGACTTTGAGGCTATGACTACTCAAGAAGTCAGGGAGTGGAGGCAAGAGGTAGCAGCATTAAATGCTAATGTAAACGAAGAGTACAGTGCAGAAGTAGAACAGGGTCGTTTTATTAGGCTCGAGTTTACTGATTCGTCCGTGACAAAAGACAACTACACCAGAGCAGACGGACTGCTTATCTATATGTCTCGTGGTGTACAGGTCTTCGAGAGAAATATTGTTGTTCCTAATTTTGTTGGAGACCCTCTATCAAGGGCGCAGGAATGGGCGCGCGAGCAAGGAATAGAGCTAAAATTAGAAGAAGCTCCTCATGACACAGTTGAAACAGGAAATGTTTCTGCACAAAATATTGACGCAGATGAGCGTATTGCCAGAGGGGACGAACTTACTCTTACGGTGTCTCAAGGTCCTGCAATAACAGTGCCGAACTTTTCAACAATCTCTTTTGAAGATGCTACTGAAGTAATAGAACTAAATGTTAGAGTACAAAGAAGATACAGTGCCTCTGCTTCCTTTGGAAGGCTTATGTCTCAGTCAATACCTGCAGGCACTGAGCTTGTAGGGGAAGGACACGTCATTACTGTTGTCTATTCGCTTGGTAGACCTTACATGGATAACTTAATCGGACAATCTGAAAGTGTGCTTGCTGAACAGTTTTATAGTTTTACCTCTCAAGGTGCAAACATTACCTATCAAGTCTTCTATGTAGACGGGCATGAACCTAGAGGCACTATTGTGGACATGTCTCGTCACGGACAATTCTTAAGCATGAGTGATCATGTTCGCATAGACGTAAGCCGCGGAAATCGAATCCCTCCTGAAGGATTTGAACCTTCTGTAGGTGGTATGGAAGGCGGAAGTGTGAACTAGCATATCAAAGCGATGAGTCCGAAAAACTTACCTCATTCAAAGGTACTTTTACCAAAAGTTACAACTCAATAAACTCCACCTGTGGGGGTAGCTGCGAGCCAGCAAGTGCAAGGGTTAGAACCGCGATACTGGGCGATGAGCCCTTTCTTGGTTCGACAGGAGACCCTGGGCAAAGAATAGTGATGTCAGCCTTCTTGTTAGTCCCTTTGTTAACCGTGTCCTTATTGGCTCTGCTCCTCGCCTCACTTCTGTAGTCAAAATCTTGTTCGAACCTAGGAACATGAGTATGCCCGTGTATTCCTGCAATATGTTCAACTTCATGCTCCTGCGGACTTAGCCTGCGCAGCTCAACCCTCAAGTCACTGGGTTTGTGTGTAATGACCAGCAAGGCATTTCCCATAAGGCGCTTTTCAACAAAAGGCAACTTCTGTAATTCTGGCTGAAAATCGCAATTGCCCCGCACAGCAATAACAGGGGCGATTTGCTCCAGCTGCCATAAAGTTTGCTCAGACTCAACATCGCCAGCATGAATTAGGGCGCACAGTTCGTAAGGTTCAAAAGCAGATAGTACGGCATCAGGCAGGTAGCCATGTGTGTCAGAAAGAATACCCAGCTTGACGCTTTTTGCATGACTATCTTTTGCGTTAGTGGATATGTCTTGAGGCAGTACACTCATCATTAAAGCCCCTTCTCCGTCTTTCCTGCAACGTATTTAATCTTCACTACGCTACTAGTTATACAATGATATAGCGTGTCTTGCTAAACAGTTTACCCTGTTTAGCCATAGATTAGACTACGTTAGCGAAGGAACTTCCAGAGGAGTGAAAGCCCATGCAAGAAGGCACCCATTCGGTAGTGTTGGTTACCTGCCCTAATAAAGATGAAGCCCGTGAACTTGCGCGGCTGCTTGTAAGGCGCAATCTTGTTGCCTGCGGACAGATGCTTGACATAGAAAGTGTCTATGTCTGGGAAGATGAGATTCGCGAAGACCCAGAAGTCCTCCTAATCTTAAAGGCACGCACTGAGGCATTTTGTCAGATACAGAGTACCGTTCTCGAGAACCACTCATATGAGGTTCCTCAGGTTGTTCAGTTGCCCATTACAGCTAGTCTCCCTGCTTATTTAAGCTGGATAAATGAGCGTTACGCCTAAAGTAGCTTCTAACATTGAATATTAAGACAAAGTACAAAAGAAGTTTTTCCTGGGTAGGCTCAATTGGTATAGTGCTAGCACTTGTCTTATTGGTGCTTGTAGGAATGCCCTTGTATGCCGCGTCTCTTCTTCTGCATCAGAGGTACGATGTACAGCAGCGTGATTCTTTGGAATTTGGCATCGAGTCACAGTATATTACACTTACCACATCTGATGATTTGAACCTCGCAGCGTGGAGGACTTTTGCAGAAACAGAGGGCGGTAGTCCCTATGGCACCGTTATCATACTATCTGGTATCCAGCGACCATCTGTTACAGAATTCTTTGGCTATGCAGACATGCTTGCGCAGGAAGGCTGGGACGCGCTACTGATAGAGAAGCGTGCACGGGGCTCAAGTGAGGGCACTACTATAGGGCTAGGCTTTACGGAATGGAAGGATGTGCAGGCGGGGGTCGAGTTTCTGGATGCAGACCAGCGTGCAGGTGACTTTCCTATTGTCGCCATGGGCACTTCTGCTGGTGGGGCGACGGTACTTACAGCCGGGGGCAATGTTCCCAGGATTGATGGGGTTATCTCGATTTCTGGCTACAGCACATGGACTGAAGCCTACGTCGATAATGCTGTTGAAGTAGGGATTCCTCGCTTCGTAGCTGTCGCAAGCAGTCCGTTTATGGATCTGATTGTAGGTGCACGATTTGGTTTTGATGTAACAGGTAACACGCCAGCGCATGCTCTGGAGTACTTTGGGACACGACCTCTACTGCTTATGCACTCTACCGAAGACCATCATGTTCCCATCACGCACTTCAATCGCCTGCAAAAAGAGGCAAGAGCCTTTAATATCCCTTTAAGCACCTTTGTGCGTGAAGGGGATTGGCACTTTGTTGTTTATGACCACTATATTGAGGACCCAGTACAAGACGATGAGTTTTCGCAGTCTATTTTGGATTTCCTCAACCAATTTGAAGAGGGCAGTAATGGGCAAGATTAGAGACACAATAAAGCAATACACTTTAGGTGAAGAGGTTGCCAATTCTGTTACGCACGGATTAGGCGTGATTTTGGGCATCGTTGCTCTGCCTATCCTGCTTATTTTCGCTGTGCAGTCTCAGGTGGATGTTGGGTATAAGATTGCAGCATCTATTGTCTATTGCCTGTCGATGATTCTGCTTTACTTGGCATCAACGCTTTATCATAGCCTCGTAAATGAAAAGGCGAAGCGCGTCTTTAAGTTACTTGATCATGCCAGCATCTACCTATTGATTGCTGGCACGTACACTCCTTTTTGTTTAATTACCTTGCGCGACTACAATGGCTGGCTTCTCTTTGGCATTCTTTGGGGGATGGCGCTTGCCGGTATTGTCAGTGAAGCTTTTTGGAAAACACGTCCCCGCTGGTTTGCAACGGTCATCTATTTGGTGATGGGCTGGACAGCGCTTTGGGTTATCCCTGATATGCACCGGCTGCTCGAACCCGCTGGGTTTTGGCTGCTAGTTGCAGGGGGTATTGCCTATACGCTGGGAACTATCTTTTACGTCATCAAGCGTGTCAAGTGGTTCCACAGCGTTTTCCATGCCTGGGTGCTGCTGGGAACATTCCTTCATTTCTTCGCGATTTTGCTATTTGTGATAATCTAACTGATAGTTATGTAAATGAGGGAGTCCATACATTTTGGACGCAACTTATAGCGAGGTACTAATAATCATATGCAACACCATCAATTAACAGCAGGATTTTCTGCTGCGGAAGACCAGGGATCTGAAGACTCTCTCGCCCCGAAGCCTAGTGCAGCAGACGCAGGTTACGTTTCTCGTCGCTATGTTGTTAACCCTTCTGTATCTACTCAACCTATTTATCATCAGGTACAGGCAGAGATGCCGCAGGCTCAGCAGGCAGTGGCTCCCGCACGACCTATACTTCAATTGACACAAGAACAGATAGCAGCCGAACAATTAAGGCAAGAATCGCCTGCTCCTGCTCCGCAAGAACCCGAGTCAGAACTTCCGCCTCTGACACCTTTATTCGAGCCTCCGAAAAAGCCAGCAGCAGTTGCTCCTTTGCGGTCACAGGCTCCAGTTCAAATACCTCCTCAGCCCTCACAGATGGCAGAGCGCGGCCAACAGCAAGCTCCAGTCCAGCCACCCCAGGCTCAGCAGACCCCACTGCCGTCACAGCAACCATATCAACAGAGGCCTACGCAAGTACAGTCACAAGCTCATCAGCAAACCTTTCAACCTCCTACGATTCATCAGCAAGTCCAGGCTCAACCACCAACGCAGCAGCAGGCAGCAGGGCAGATGTCGTCGCAGCCACAGCAGCAGCCAACACCGCAATCGCAACACGTCACTCAAGCATTTCCTGTGATACCTCCTCAGCCCTCACAGATGGCAGAGCGCGGCCAACAGCAAGCTCCAGTCCAGCCAACCCAGGCTCAGCAGGCCCCACTGCCGCCACAGCAGCTGCAGCAGCAAGATGTTGCTGTAACATCTGCAGCACAGTTGCCTCTTCAATCGCATCAGCAGGCACTTCATCTGCAACAGCAAGTCGCTCACGCGGCTGCGCAACCTCTTCCGCAGCAGGCTCAGGCTCAGCAGGCTCAACCAAGCCCTCAACCACAGCAGGCACTGCAACAGGGACACCCTCAGCAACTTGCTGTCCAACGGCCTCACTACTCAGAGCAGTTTCTGCATTCGGTACAGAACCTGCCGCAGCACGGACATGCTGGTAGTCAGTTGCAGCACATCCCGCAACCGCAAATACAGATAGCTCCTTCTGCCTACAGTAAGTTTAAGCTTCCGGTGATTCCCGGTGTTGCTCCGCGGACCACGTTACCGCAGGGTGTCGGACTGGTACTTGAGGGTGGTGGCACGCGTGGTTTTTACAGCGCGGGGGTATTTGAGGCCTTTATGGACGCGGGCATCATGTTTCCTTACATCGCAGCAGTATCGGCTGGTGCAGCAAATGTACTCAGCTATATTTCGGGGCAGAGGGGCCGCAATCGTCTGATTGTAGAACGTCTTGTTGGTGATCCTCGCTATCTAAGTGGGGGTAACTTATTACGTGACCGTTCGCTGTTTAACTTTGACTTCATTTTTAAGACTATACCAAAGGAATATCTATTCTTTGATCAAAAGATGTTTGACAGCGTTCAGACGCGCTTGCTTACAGGGGCATTGGATTGTAGAGAGGGCAAAACTGTCTGGTTTGAGAAGTCAAGTTTAGGAACAGACTTTACCCCTACAATCGCGTCTTGTTCAATTCCGCTTGTCTCACGGATGGTGCGCTTTGATAACAGGGAGCTTTTTGACGGGGGGATTCTTGATCCTATTCCGGTAGAAAAGTCAGTTGCAGACGGAAATCGCTTCCACGTGATAGTGTTGACGCAAAATTTTGGATATATAAAGCCTCCTTCGAAAAGCGGTGCGCTACTCAAGATGGCTTACCGAAAATATCCTCATTTGCTCTGGGCACTAAAAGAGCGCCATGAGGCGTATAACAGACAGGTGGCTTTGGCCGAGCGCTTAGAACGTGAGGGTCGCGCCATCATTATTAGACCGCACAACACAGTAGATGTTTCTCGTATAGAGGCTGACCCAGATAAACTGATTGACCTTTATGATGAGGGGCATTTAGACGGTGCGCTTGCCGTGGATAAACTCCACCAGCTCTTCCGTTTCTAAGGTGAGGCACCCATGAGTAGGGTTAAGATAAGACTTCTGCCCTATGTAGTGTTTTGCGCGGGCGCTGCAGGCATGTCCTTGCAGCTGGTAGGTTCACGTTTACTTGCACCGCATTTTGGAAATTCAATTTTTGTATGGACAAGCCTTATTGGGGTAATGTTGGGATTCATGGCATTAGGTAATTTCCTTGGGGGTAGGCTTGCCGATCGCATAACGTCTTCCAATCTTTTGTTTTGGATATTAACTTTGCTCTCTGCAAGTATTTCACTGGCTGCTGTCGTAGGTACCTGGGCGCTAGGATTTTTTGCTGAAATTGAGTCTTTGCGTGTAGGAATGGTGTTGAGTTCTGTCATGCTTTTTGCAGTGCCTTGCACGCTATTCGGAATGGTTTTGCCAGCCTCAATACGTCTGCGCATGCACGCGGTCGTAGATTCGGGAACCAATGTGGGCACCCTATCTGCTGTGTCAATGATGGGAAATATTGCGGGAACATTTGCTACGGGCTTTTGGTTGATAGCTTTCGTGGGCAGCCGCAGTTTACTTGCTTGGATTGCATTATTAGTGCTGTTTTTAGCAGTAGTCATGGGACTATCTTTTCCGCGCTTACGCAGCAAGATGCGCCCCAGTACCTCCAATACTGAAGGTTCTTCTGATGCCGACTGCCAGCAACTCGCAGAGCCTCCTTCGCCGCCACTTTACAAATTAATAGTGCTTGGCATTGCGATGACCCTAGTAGCTGCTGCCTTTGTCTGGCATCCTCAACCAGCAGCTACGCAAGATTTACGACTCTTTGATAGTCTCTACGGTCAGTACTTTGTGGGGGAAAGGGCAATCGCGGGATTTGACGAAGAACCGCGCACTATTCGCTTCATTTCAAATAGTTCTAAAGCGATGGAATCAGCAATCTATGCTGATACTTTAGAGCCTTTCTATTTTGAATATTATGCCTTCTACGATTTGGCAGCAGCCCTTAGTACTGAACCGCGTACTGCCTTAATGATTGGTGGCGGGGCCTTTGTTTATCCGCGATTTTTCTTTCAGCAATACCCTCAGGCACGTATGGATGTAGTAGAGATTGATCCAGCCCTGCTTGATGAGGCAAAGGAAAACTTTGGCTTTGAGCCCCATGAAGGCCTCAATATTTACTTAGAGGACGGACGCATGTTCTTGAACCGCGCTGCTCAGCGCGCGATATCTGCTCAGGATGGCACTGGCGACAACAATGATAAAGACAGCAGCGATAACGGTCTTTATAATCTTGTAATTTTGGACGCCTTTAACTCTGCTAATAATATTCCTTTTCAGTTGGCGACACTTGAATCTATGCAGCGTTGTGCGGATGTAATGACAGAAGACGGCGTTCTTGTCATGAATATGATTGCCAGTGTGAAAGGGGAGGGGTCACAGCTTCTCGCGTCGCAGTATCTTACTTTACGTGAAGTCTTTCCGCAGGTAGAAGTTTTCACGGTAAATAATCGCACAATAGAAGAAGGCTTGCCGCGCAACATAGCAATTATTGCAACTAAGGACGATGTTTTTGACTTGCAGAGAAAGCTTGAACAGCTTAATCCTCAATTAGCGAGTCAGCGTGTTAACCTTGATATAAGTGAGGCCATGGTGCTAACTGATGATTTTGCCCCAGTGGATCAGATGCTCATAAGCGTAAATCGGTAAACTGACAGCAAAAGCTTATCTTAGAAAGCTTGAAATTAATCTACGGTTCTCCTTAAAAAGCTGCTCTACTTCATCGCGCGCTTCAGGGCGCACCAAAGGAAGCAGTTGCTGAACAAGGGATCCAACAGTCGCATCATTCAATTCGCCGTCTTCGTATTTGTCCACTGCTTCATTAAGTAGGCGTTTTACGGCGGGTAGATTTTGTGGTTCGGTTCGTTCTGTCAGATAGTCTAGAGCCTGGTCAAATGCTTGAGTAACTATAAATTTCATACTGCATTGCTCCTTTGGCGTTTACTAGTTTTCTTCAGTGACTGCTTCGATTGCTAGTATGGTTTGTGCCACGACACTTTGGCCGAAACTGATACCACCATCGTTTACCGGCAATTGCTCTGAGGCAAGCACACGTAAACCCTTGGCTTCAAGTATAGTGCGTGCTCCTGACATGATAAGACGATTCATAAACACGCCTCCTGCTAATACAACGGTATCAAGGTCACGTTGACGAGCCGTCTTGGTGCTGACATTGCCAATCATCGTGACAGTCGCATCGTGGAAACGTCGTGCTAGCTCTGCTGTTGTTATGTCATGCTCATTCTCTGGGTCTTCCATTGCTGCCATGTCATCTAAAAGGGCGCGAAATACTGGTTCGGGATCAATAATCACCTGAGCACCTGTTGTGGATGACTCAAGAATAGGTGCGGGGCGCATACCGTACCTATAATGTGGAGGGGTAGGCCTTGCATCTAGCTCATCGCTCATGGCTTCGAGCATCATTGCCGGGGATCCTTCAAAAGACGCATCATCGGCAATGCCCAGTAGGGCGGCTACAGCGTCAAAAAGACGACCCATTGATGTAGTAATGGGCGTATTTAGCTCCTTCTCTGCCATGGCAAGTACGGTGGCTCCTTCATGCTCCTCTAGTCTGCGTTCAATCGAGGCAACAGCAGGATGCTCTCTTAATCCGTAAGATTCAAGAAGCGCATAAAGGGTACGGATAGGTCGTTTGATGGCTCCTGCTCCTCCAGGCAAGGGAAAGGGTCGCAAATGCGCGAAGCGTTCGAAGCTAGGATGAGAGGCGCCCGTAATAAGAATTTCTCCGCCCCAAATCGTTCCGTCTGAACCATAACCTGTGCCATCAAAAGCGATACCAATAACGGGTTCATGCACCCCATGCTCTGCGGCTCCCGCCACTATATGTGCATGGTGGTGCTGTACTCCAATCAAACGCAAGGGTTTATGATTTTTTGCTGTCTGCTCTTCTTGGACGCGAGCCCACTTAGTTGATAGGTATTCTGGGTGCAGGTCATGTGCAATAACTTGTGGGGACATCTTAAAAAGCTTCTCATATTGTGCAACAGTGTCTTCAAAGGCGGCCAGGGTTTCACTGTTTTCAAGGTCGCCAATGTGTTGCGAGACAAAAGTGCAGGTGGATCCACCTGCACAGGTTTCTTCTGTAAGCGCAAAGGTATTTTTCTGTTCCGGGCCTACAGCTAATAGCGCAGGAGTGCTTTTTGTGGATGGATCTGTGCCTGCTGCAAGAGCCCTTGCTTCTCTAAAGTGCTGCACTGATCCTGTAAAGCGGATTGGCATGGGCGCGTAGCCTCGGGCGCGCCTCACCATCTGGGTTCTTCCGTCAATAATGCGAACGACACTATCATCGTAGCGGCCTGCAATAGGGCGATCATGTAGCAAGAAGGCATCCGCGACTTCGCCTAATTGTTCTAGGGCAGCAGCATTACTGCATACAATGGGGGACCCGCTTATATTGCCGCTCGTCATGATTACAGGACCATAAAACTCTTCTAGCAATAGATGATGCAGGGGGGAATAGGGCAGCATTACCCCAATCTCACGCAATCCAGGGGCCACAGAAAGGGCAAGCTCAGGTGCCCCCAAGGGAACTTCGCGTCGCTTGCAAAGTACAACGGGGCGCACGCTTCCCTCAAGCACAGCACGTTCTTCTGCATTGATGTGAGCATAACGTGCTGCCTGCTCGATATTTGCAAACATAACTGCCAGAGGTTTGCCCCAGCGAGCCTTGCGGTCACGTAAGCGTGATACAGCTAATTCGCTTTGAGCATTGCAAGCTAGTTGAAATCCGCCCAATCCTTTTAATGCAAGGATTTGTCCTTGAGTAAGTACTTCAGTTGCTTCAATCAGGATAGAGTTTGAGCGTGCCCGCTCAAACTCTGCATCTTTAGGGGTATGGGCTAGCTGAGTAAGCTCTTCTTCAGGGGACCAGTGCCAGTGGTCGTGAAGTCCGTCATCAGAACTGCCATCCCTGTTCTCATAAGATACGGAACGATTGAAGTAGAGTCTAGGTCCGCAGGTAAAGCAGGCATTTGGTTGTGCGTGAAAGCGTCGATTGGTGGGGTCATTGTATTCCCCCTCGCATTCTTTGCAAAGGGCAAAGGCCTGCATGGTAGTTTTGGGACGATCGTAGGGGGTATCCTCAATGATTGTGAAGCGTGGACCACAGTCAGTGCAGTTAATAAAGGGATAACGGTAGCGATGGTTGTCTTGCGTGTACAGTTCTTTTGTACAGGATGTGCAGGCTGCCACATCAGGAGAGATAAAGGTTCGCTCATTCACATCAACTACAGAGGGACGAATTTCAAAATCGCCAAAATTGCTGACAGGAACGCTGCGAATGGAGACAGCCTCAAGAGTAGCAGCAGGTACCTCCTTGTCAGCACGTACTTCTAGAATCCTAGGGAAAGAGTCCACTAAGGCGTCACTGCCTTCAACACAGATATGTACACCATCACTGGCATTAAGTACCCAGCCATGAAGTGATAGTTCGCCTGCCAGTTTGTAAATGTAGGGCCTAAAGCCGACCCCCTGCACAACGCCAGTAACATGCAGTTTTAATGCTTTCATATGAATAGCACCTTTCAGTGTTGTCTTCTCGACTTAGGACAAGCTTTATTCTACCAGCGTAAAAGTCTTGCCTGTGACAACGCAGGGCTTCGTTGCTCAAGCATCAGTTTTGTCTGTAGTGCTTGTGGTAAAATGGGAGCTTGTCGAATGCTGTAAGACTTAGAATATCAGCTTTGTGCCTGCTTATTCTATAGCGCGCTCTATGCCGCTCACAGGTGCATATACATTTATTTGTTCTTACAAAATTATATGGAAAGGTTCATTCTTCTAGGGAGACTAGTAGGATATCGAACACGGCTCGAAAAGAAGGGGTACTTATGGCAGCGATTCGTATCACTGACGACTTTACCGCAGAAACTACAACACATGCTTGTGAACTGCCCATAGATTCACTTATGGGGAAGAAGCGCGTAAAGCTTGACGACACAACCTTACGTGACGGAGAGCAGACCGCTGGAATTGTATTTAGCGATGATGAAAAATTCAACATTGCATTAATGCTTGACGAAATTGGTATCGACCAAATCGAAGCTGGTATTCCTGAAATGGGAGGCAGCGAAATTGAAACTATCACTAGGATTGCAGATGCTGGTCTCAACGCTTCAGTCCTTGGATGGAACCGTGCAAACGTTAACGCCATTAAAACATCAATTGATTGCGGTGTTGATGCGGTAGCGATATCACTTGCAACCAGTGATATTCACATTCAAACAAAGCTCTTTAAAGATCGTGCATGGGTGCTTGACACTATTCGCAAAAGTGTTGCCTTCGCAAAAGAGAATGGCGTCTATGTATCAGTAAATGCAGAGGATGCTTCAAGGACAGGAATCGACTTTTTGGTTGAGTATGCAAAAGCTGCTGCCTCAGAAGGTGCAGACAGATTGCGCTTCTGTGACACGATTGGTCTTATGGAGCCCTTCCGTATGTATTCAGCGGTAAAGACCCTGCGCGAAGAGACAGGTCTAGAAATCGAGATGCATACACACAATGACTTTGGCCTAGCGACAGCCAATGCGCTTGCGGGCATACATGCAGGTGCTACCTGGGTAAACGTAACAGTGGGTGGCCTAGGTGAACGCGCAGGGAACGCTTCGCTAGAGCAGACCGCGATGGCTCTGAAATATCTAGAGGGTCAAGAAATAAATATTGACACCACGAAGTTGTTTGAACTTACTGACTACGTTATGCGTGCTGCAGGTCGTGAATTGTATCCATCAATGCCTATTGTGGGTGAAAGTATGTTTAGCCACGAATCAGGTATTCATGCTGACGGTGTTATTAAGAATCCAAAAACATATGAAGTGTTTCCTCCAGAAGAGGTCGGCCTAGAACGTCACATTGTGGTGGGCAAGCACTCTGGGGGTGCCACAGTTGTCTCGAAAATGGCAGAACATGGTGTGGAGGTAGCCCGTGAAGACGCAGTGGCAATCCTTGCCCTGGTTCGCGCTAAGTCTAGCAGGTTAAAGCGTGCGCTTACTGATCGTGAACTCTGCAAAATGCATGATGATTACATGAATAAGAAAGAAGGCAAGTAGATCTTGAGTACAAAGAGCGGAAAAACAATAGCTGAAAAGATATTCGCAACTCATTCGGGTCGCGAAGTTAGTGCAGGCGACATCGTTATCGCCGACGTAGACTTTGTCATGGCGCAAGACGGAACTTCTCCTCTTGCTATTCGTGCGCTGGAGGCCATGGGCGTGGATCAGGTTTTTGATCCTTCAAAGGTTGCCCTGGTTATGGATCACTCTGCCCCTTCACCTCTTGAAGGAGTAAGTGCCTTGCACACCATGATGCGTGACTTTGGCAAGAAAACTGGCAGCATTATTTATGATGTGGGTGCTGGTGTGTGTCATCAGCTTGTTCCTGAGCAGGGACATGTCGTAGCGGGTGATTTGGCAATTGGTTGTGATAGCCACACCTGTACCTATGGCGCAATCAATGTGTTCTCTACAGGCGTTGGCAGTACCGATGGCGCAGCAGCTATGGCCTCAGGCAAGCTGTGGTTTAAAGTGCCAGAGACCATCAAGGTGGTTGTAAATGGCGAACTTCCTTGTGGTGTCTATTCGAAAGATATCATCTTGCATTTGGCAGGAATCCTAGGTGCTGACGGTGCAAATTACAAAGCTCTAGAATTTTGTGGCAGCACCATTGATGCTTTAAGCATTGATGCGCGTATGACCATTAGCAATATGGCCATTGAACTCGGTGCAAAAGCAGGACTCATGGCGGCTGACCAAAAGGTTATTGATTGGTGCCTGGCTCACTCTGATAAAGAGCCACGTCCCGCTAACCCAGATGCGGACGCAGTCTATTGTCAGGTCGTTGAAATTGACGCCACAAAGCTTGTGCCGCAAATTGCAAAACCGCATACGGTGGATAATGTTTGCGATATTGATGAGGTAGTTGATTTGCCTATTCAGCAGGGCGTACTGGGAACCTGTACTAACGGTAGACTGGAGGATCTAGCTATTGCCGCAAAGATTCTTGAGGGCAAGACGATAGATCCTGATGTGCGTTTCATTGTGGCCCCTGCCTCTAAGCAGGTTTATCTGGATGCTATGGAGGCTGGTTATATTCAGACCTTAGTGGCAGCTGGTGCCTGTGTAGTGACTCCAGGTTGTGGTCCTTGTGTAGGTACGCATAATGGTGTTCCTAGTGACGGCGAAAACGTAATATCTACAGCGAACCGTAACTTCAAAGGACGTATGGGTAACAGTAATGCGTTCATTTATCTGGCAAGCCCTGCAGTGGTTGCAGCAAGTGTACTTAAGGGCAAAATCGTTGATCCGACGAAGTGCTGCTGCGTTTCCAAAGGGGGAGAATAATGTCCATTAAGGCACAAGCATTCAAGTACGGTGATGACATTAACACCGACTATATTATTAGTGGTAAATATAAATTTAAGTCTAACGACATGCAAGAAATGGCAGTGCATGCCATGGAAGAGTTAGATCCTGACTATTACAGCAAGGTTAGTCCAAGCGGTGGCTTTCTCATAGCGGGCACTAACTTTGGTTGTGGCTCAAGTCGTGAACAGGCGCCTCTCGTGCTGATTAACAGCAATACAAAAGCGGTTATTGCAAAGAGTTTTGCGCGCATTTTCTTTCGTAATGCTATTAACACAGGACTGCCTGTAGTGACTCTAGACACCGACCAAATTGATGAGGGTGATGAACTAGAGCTTGATCTAGAGGGCGGTGTCGTTCGTAATCTTACTAAAGGCACAGAACTTGAGTTTGCCCCGCTGCCTCCCGTAATGGCAAGGTTACTTGATGATGGTGGATTAGTGGCTCACTTACGCAAGAACAATGGAAATTTCAACCTAGAATAGAAGGGTATTGCAAACATTATGGAGCAGTCCTTCACTTTAATCACTATAGAAGCCCCCCTAGAAGAATCGGCTCAAACTGCCAGCGAGTGTGCGAAAACGCGCAAAGAGCTGGCAGAAGCTTTGGGGCATCAGTCACGTGCCGTGCGTGAGTATACGTCGCAAGTTCTGACAAAATTAGCCTCTGCTGACGTTACTTTACTGCAGGACTTTGCAAATGATGTCATTGATGCTCTCAATAGACCAGAGTCTTTGACGCGCTATAGCATGATTGAGATTATTGGCGAATTAGCCAAATCAGACTCAAAAATAGTGACAAATGCTTATGAACCGTTGCAAGATTGCCTCTATGATGAGGAATCAGGAACAGTGCGCCTTTATGCTTTCCGTGTGCTAGCACGCTACGGGGCAACTGGACCTGCTCGCTCAGTTAAGGTTTGGCCTGACCTATCTATGGCACTACGCTCTTTTCATGGGGACCCAGAATTTATGGCAATGATGAGCGAACTTATTGCTATGCTAGGGGGGCGCAGCGACGTATCCGTTAAAGAATCAGCGGTAGAACTATTCGCTTTTGATGCAGAGCACGCACGTGGTGACCTGCGCAAAAAAGCAGAAATAATCTCGAGTTTTGCGCCTGAAGTACTAGCGCGCATCAATAAAGCAAATGAAGAAAAGGCACGTGCTGCAACAGCTGCAAAGGAAGCTGCTAAGGCTGCTGCAGAAAATGAAGACGAGGAAGAGGAGTAATCCCCACTATGGCAACTACGAACGTGACTCATAAGGTAACCTTGATTCCAGGGGACGGTATCGGACCTGAGATTACTGAGGCAATGAAATCAGTCATTGAAGCATCTGGTGTAAGTATTGAATGGGAAATACAGCAGGCTGGTGAGGCTGCTTTGGACGCTACAGGTGAGCTGCTTCCAGAATCGGTGCTGGAATCCATCCGTCGTAACAAGGTTGCTCTAAAGGGACCACTAACTACTCCTATCGGACATGGCTTTAGATCGCTTAATGTAACCCTGCGTAAAGAGCTCGACCTTTACACCAATATTCGTCCTGCACAGTCTTTCCGTGGTACAGGTGCGCGTTATGATGATGTAGACATTGTCCTTTTCCGCGAGAATACCGAAGATCTTTATGCTGGTATCGAGTTTGAAAAAGGCAGTGAGGGCGTACGTCGCATTGCAGAAATTGTAGAAGAAATGGGTGCAGGAACCATTCGCGAAGATGCGGGTCTTTCTCTTAAGCCTATCAGCGTATTTGGTACACGCCGCATCATGAAGGCAGCAATGGATTATGCTGTTGCCAATGATCGTAAGAAAGTAACCATTATTCATAAAGCAAACATCATGAAGCATACAGATGGTCTTTACCTGAAAGTTTGTCGTGAAGTTGCTGCAGAATATGCAGAGATTGCTCCGCAGATTGAGGTAGATGATTTAATTGTGGATTTCGCCTGTACAAGGCTTGTTACTAATCCAGAGCGGTTTGATGTTCTGGTGTGCCCAAACCTCTTTGGTGATATTGTGTCGGATCTCTGCGCTGGACTTGTAGGTGGTCTGGGTCTGGCACCGGGTGCAAATATTGGGGATGAGTGTGCGTTATTTGAACCTGTGCACGGAAGTGCTCCTTCGTATGCGGGACAGAACCTTTCAAACCCAACGGCGCTCATATTGTCTGCAGTGATGATGCTGCGTCACCTGGGTGAACAGCATGCAGCGGAGCGCGTACATAAGGCAATCGCAGAGGTAATCGCAGAGGGCAAAGTAATAACATATGACCTTATGCGCATGAGAGAAGGTACCACGGACGGCTCTTCAGGAACAAGAGAATATGCCGCTGCCATAGTTGAAAAGCTAAAAGGTTAAGCAAGATAATAGAGCCTCAGCATTCTGTGCTGGGGCTTTCTTTTCGGACTTTAGCCCGTTGGGTGCATGCGTCCAGTAATAAACTACCTGCTATGCGGGCGCGCATTGCTAGTTGTTAATAACAGAGGAATCTGTTAAATGTATAAGTAGGTAAGACAGTGCGTTATGGATAGGAGAACTTGTATGAAAAAATCACGTGTACTGCTACTGATGTCAGTGCTTGCTATTGCTATAGCGGCTTTTGCACTTATAGGGTGCAATAATGATGATGTTGCTGAGGATGCTGTGGACGAAATGCCCACTTACGAAGAGGCGGTTGAACTTCTGCCTATTACCTTGGCAACGGTACCTTCTGACGACTTTTTACCCTTCTGGGTTGCAGAAAATGAGGGTATCTTTATTGAGCTTGGTTTGGATGTAGAGATTATCACCTTTGCATCAAGCCGTGAAATGCTTGCTGCAGTGACTGCAGATGAGGCCCAAGGGGCATCTTTGGGTATGCTGTCAGTCTCACAGCTGACTCTGAGCGGAATCGATACTGTCGCAGTAAGCCGCCTGGCACCTTCACGCGGTGCGGTTGTGGCAAGTCCTAACAGTGACATTACAAGCGTTGAAGAGCTCGCTGGCGTTCCCGTGGCTGCGGCAGAAGCCTCATTAGAGGAATATATTCTTTATCGCTCTATGACAGATGCTGGTGTTCCAGAAGATCAGATTGTATTAGAACAAGTTGCTGATTTGCGTGCTCGTCCGCAATTATTGATGGCTGATCAGATTACTGCATCGACAATGCCTTGGACGCTTGCCTCTGTAATGGGGGAGCAAGGTGCTCACATTTTGGTAAACGAGCAAGACATTGAGGATTTTACTTCTACAGTGCTAGGTATTCGAGCTGACTGGCTAGAACAAGAAGGGGCCGAACCAACAGTGGCTGCACTTCTGGAAGCATGGAATCGCGGCGCAGAACTAATCAATGAGGATCCAGATAGCTATCTGGATTTACTGACAGAAAAGGCAAACCTGCCAGAAGATTCTATTGAGGCAGGCTACACCATGCAGGTTTACTCAATGGCAGAACTTCCAGATCGTCAACAGGTGGAAGATATTCTGGACTGGGCATATCGTCAAGGACATGCCGAAGAAGTAATATCTTACGAGGACTTCATCTGGACTCCGTAGCATATTTAGTGTCCAACCTTCTACACAAATTTACAAACGAGAAGTAGATAAGTAGCCCTGAGGATTACCTCAGGGCTACTTTCTTTTATGGGTCATATGCAGCGATATTGGTAATTTAAACTTAACCTTGCTATACTATCCACCATGTTTTGCAGACTACGGTCTGCTTGGCACAAATCAAATAAAGTTTTTCAATCCGCTGTTGACAGCCTAATATTTCTTGGGCTAAAATAGCGGATTGCTGATTTGTTGTCAATTCTATTCCTGAGGAGGAATCAACTCGTGCCAAAAAGTACCGGTTCCCCTGTTACGTCCGAGGCGAGAAATGCTTCTGTTGCTAACAGAAGAAGCTTTGGAAAATCCCCGGAAATCCTTGAGGTTCCCAATCTACTCAGCATTCAAAGAGACTCATTCAAATGGTTCCAGGAAAAGGGTCTTCGTGCTGTCTTTGATGAGATTTCCCCAATCTATGATCGTGATGAGCGTTATGCTGTAGTTTTGGGAGACTACATCTTTAGTCCTCCGAAGAACACGATTGAAGAATGCAAAGAAAAGGGTCTTACCTATCAATCGTCACTGCTCGCCAATGTATCGGTTATTAATCGTGAATCTGGTGAAGAGTTACAGAAGAACCTTATTTATTTAGGTGACTTCCCAACAATCACAGAGCGTGCAACCTTTATCATCAATGGTTCAGAGCGCGTTATCGTATCCCTCTTGCAGCGCTCTCCTGGTGTTTATTTTGCTATTGATGAGCGCCGTGACAAAAATGAATTTTACACAGCGGAGCTAAAGCCCCATCGTGGTGCGCCGCTGTCTTTTGAAATTGATCGTGTTGGTGCTATTCAGGCCAATGTGAATCGTAGCCGTAAAGTACCAGCCACCATGTTTATGCGAGCCATGGGCATTGCAGAAACCCACGAAGAGTTTATGAAGCTCTTTAATGGTTCAGAGGTTATTGAGCGTACTTTGGCTCGCGATACAACGCATACGCGTGATGAGGCTTTGATTGAAGTTTATAAGCGTCTGCGTCCCGGTGAGCACCCCACAACAGAGGCTGCTCGTACCATGCTAGAAGGCCTGTATTACAACAAACAGCGCTATGATTTGGCGCGCGTTGGTCGTTATCAGATTAATAAAAAGCTCGGACTGGATTTTGGCGATGATGCTGTATCCTTGACGCCAGAAGATATCATCACAACTATCGACTATCTTTGTAAGCTGGTTGAAAAAGTTGATGGTTATACAATCGACGATATTGATCATTTAGGTAACCGCCGTATCTCGACGGTGGGGGAATTGATCCAGAATCAATTCCGCATTGGACTTGCACGTATGGCACGTACGGTAAGTGAGCGCATGACTACGATGTCACCTGATGACATCTCACCAGAGGCGCTTATTAATATTCGTCCTATCAGCGCAGCGATCAAAGAATTCTTTGGATCGTCACAGTTGTCACAGTTCATGGATCAAACAAATCCTGTTGCAGGACTTGCGCATAAGCGCCGTCTTTCAGCGATTGGTCGTGGCGGTATTCGCAGTGCGCGTGAAGCAAAGATTGATGTTCGTGATGTGCACGCAAGTCACTACGGACGCATCTGTCCTATTGAAACCCCAGAGGGTATGAACATTGGTCTTATTGGTTCACTTGCAACTTACGCGCAAGTTAACGACTATGGCTTCATTGAAACCCCTTATCGTGTGGTGAAAAAAGGTAAGGTAACTTCTGAAATCCATTATCTGACAGCAGATGCGGAAGAGCGCGAAGTTATCGCACAGGCAAATGAGCCCTTTGACCATAAAACAGGCGCTTTCCAAAACCCGCGCGTACTTTGCCGTGTAAAAGGTGCTGGGGCGGATGGTCAGTTTGGTGAGCCTGAAGAGCGTCTGCCAGATGATGTAACCTACATGGATGTAAGTCCGCGCCAGATGGTATCGGCCGTAACCGCGCTGATTCCTTTCCTCGAGCACGATGATGCAAATCGTGCACTTATGGGCGCAAATATGCAGCGTCAGGCAGTGCCGCTACTGAAGCCTGTATCACCACTGGTAGGAACAGGTCTTGAGGCAACAATCGCGCAAGATTCTGGCGAAGTTGTGCTTGCACGCGAGGCAGGGACAGTAACGTATGTAGATGCAAGGCTAATAACGGTTGAATCAGAGGGTGGAAAGACAGAAAGCTACCCACTGCCAAAGTTTTCACGCAGTAACCAGAGCACATGCCTGAACTTCCGTCCTTTGGTGCAGCTAGGTGATAAGGTAGAAGAAACACAGCCATTGGCCGACGGTCCTTCAACCTGCGGGGCAGAATTAGCACTAGGTCAAAACTTGTTAGTTGCCTTCATGCCTTGGGGTGGTTACAACTACGAGGATGCTATCATCATCAGCGAACGTGTTGTGCGTGATGACTTGCTGACCTCTATCCACATTAAAGAATACGAAATCGAGGCTCGTGAAACAAAGCTGGGTCCTGAAGAGATTACTCGTGAGGTTCCTAACCTATCTGATGATATGCTGGCAAACCTTGATGAAGATGGAATTATTCGCATAGGAACTGAGGTAAATCCAGGCGATGTTCTTGTGGGTAAGGTTACTCCAAAGGGTGAATCAGGTGAACCTACTGCAGAAGAGCGTCTACTGCGTCAGATCTTTGGCGAAAAGGCTCATGATGTACGTGATTCATCACTACGCGTACCCCACGGTGTTTCAGGACGCGTTATAGAAATTCAGCAGGTGGACAATAGCCAGGATGGCGTTGAACTAAAGCGTGGCGTGAACGAACTCGTGCGTGTGTTTGTTGCGCAAAAACGTAAAATTCAAGAAGGCGACAAACTTGCAGGACGCCACGGTAATAAGGGTGTTATCTCAAAGGTTCTTCCGGTAGAAGACATGCCCTTTATGGCAGACGGAACCCCTGTAGACATTATTCTGAATCCTATGGGTGTACCTAGTCGTATGAATGTTGGACAGTTGCTCGAGACTCATCTAGGGTGGGCTGCTCACGCCGGCTGGAGCGACGATCCAAAGGCGAAGAATTCTGTTGCAGGTAATATGCGCGTAGCTACGCCTGTATTCGATGGGGCAAAGGAAGAAGAAATTAGTGAAAGTCTGGATGCGGCAAACCGTAACCTGGAACTTGCTTCGCAAGAGCGCTTTGGCGATAAGTCCATGTCAGCTTTCGTTCCGAAGATTTCACGTGAAGGTAAGATGACTCTGTACAACGGACGTACAGGTGAACCCTTCCATAAGCCCGTAACTGTTGGCGAAATTTACATGCTGAAGCTGCATCACTTGGTTGATGATAAGATTCACGCACGTTCAACAGGGCCGTACTCATTGGTTACTCAGCAGCCACTAGGTGGTAAGGCTCAATTTGGTGGTCAGCGCTTCGGAGAAATGGAAGTGTGGGCGCTGTATGCGTACGGTGCAGCCTACTTGCTGCGTGAAATTCTCACCATTAAATCAGATGACCTCGTGGGGCGTGTAAAGGCATATGAGGCTATCGTGAAGGGTGAAAATATCCCAGAACCCGGTATGCCGGAGTCGTTCAATGTGCTTGTGACAGAGCTCAAGGCACTTGGTCTTAATATTGAAGCACTTACTGATGGTGGTGCCAATATTGAACTGGCAGATGCAGAGTCAACCGCCAATACAGAAGCAGCATCTTTCATGGACTTGGGTGCCTTAACTGATAACTTAGACGCTGACGTAGCAGCATCCTTCCTAGAAGAAGTTGTTGCTGGTCAAGTCGAAAAGCAAACAGAACTTATGGGTGCGCTTGATTGGAACATGGAAGACGCAGGACCACTGAACCTGGATACAACAGAAGGCCTAGGTTCAGAGGATAGTGATGCAACCGCTTCTGCACTGCCTGATGCTGCAGGTGCTCCGGTTGCTACTGTGGGTACTGAAGAGGTAACTCCCATTGATTTGGATCTTAGTGATCTTAGCGACTTAAGTAGCATCGATAACATAATTGCAGCTACTGATGGTAAGGCAGATGCCCTTGATCTGAAGGGTGAGGCCGAGGCCGAAGACAGCGCTACCCCAGATACTACAGAAGCTGGAAAGGAATAACATGCCAGATATTGATGTAAGTTCATTTGACCGCTTGCGCATAAAGCTTTCCAGTACTGACGATATTCGCGGCTGGTCAAGCGGTGAAGTTAAAAAAGCAGAAACCATCAACTATCGTAGCCAAAAGCCTGAAAAAGACGGGCTGTTTTGCGAAAGAATTTTTGGCCCTACAAAAGACTGGGAATGCGCCTGTGGTAAATACCGTCGCGTGCGTTATCGAGGGGTCATTTGTGAGCGCTGCGGTGTAGAGGTTACACGTGCTAAGGTTCGTCGTGAGCGTATGGGCCACATTGAGCTGGCGGCGCCTGTAAGTCATGTGTGGTACACGCAGGGTGTTGCAAAGCATATGAGCACCTTGCTCGACCTAAAGTATAAAGACCTAGAGAAGGTCCTCTATTTCGTAAGCCCAATTGTCACGAGTGTTGATGTAGAGGCTCGTGAAGAAGATGCGGCAACTCTGCGCGAAGAGATGGAAGCAAGCCTGGAAGAGTTTGCACGTGAACGCGACCGTGACATCATTGATATCGAGCAGCGCCAAAATAAAGGTCTTGCTTTGGCTCTACAAAGTTACGATGATTATCAGATTGCCTGCATGATTTCAAAGGCAACAGAAGCTCGCAGTATTCGCAGTGCTCAAAAAGCTATCGCAAAGGGTGGTAAAGGTGCAGAGGGTGCCCAGGAAAAGCTAGATGCCTTGATGGCAAAGCTTTCTTTAGCAGCACGCTTCCCCAGTGCTGCACGTACACTAGAAGCTGTGCGTGCTGGTGAACTTGAACTAGACGAAGACGACGCTCTTTTCCCCGATATGGAAATAGAGGCAGCCGTTAAAACTATTATCAAAGAGGCAGAGTCTGACCGCAGTGATGTTCTGGATGACTTTGAAGAGCGTTGTGAAATTCGTGAAGAGGCTTTCACGCAGTTCTTGAAGCTTCAGCCAATGCAGATTTTTGACGATGAACTTGTTTATCGTGAAATGATGCGCCTGTACGGCCCCCAGATTGCAGCAGATGGTACGATGCGTGATGCTGGTTACTTTACAGGCGGAATGGGTGCAGAAAATGTACGTGTGCTCCTGTCAAACCTCGATCTGTCAGGCTTGCGTACCAAACTACGCAAGCAGCTTGCAGAAGTACATGCAGCAGCAGAAGACCCTACAATAGTCTCTGCTTCTACTAAGAAAATCATCAAGCGTCTATCAGTAGTTGATGCTTTTGTACAGTCAGATATCAATCCTGCATGGATGGTGATGGATGCCGTTCCCGTTATGCCACCAGAGCTTCGTCCTATGGTGCAACTAGACGGTGGACGTTTTGCGACTTCAGATCTTAATGATCTGTATCGTCGTGTGATTAATCGTAATAATCGCTTGCGCAAGCTACTGGACTTAGGCGCACCTGACATTATCGTAAGCAATGAGAAACGTATGCTTCAAGAGGCTGTCGATAAGCTGTTCGATAATCGTCGTGATGATCGTCGCCAGGTAAAAGGACCTTCTGGTCGTGCCCTGAAGTCACTCTCGCATACCTTAAACGGTAAACAAGGACGCTTCCGTCAAAACTTGCTTGGTAAGCGTGTTGATTATTCAGGTCGTTCGGTAATCGTAGGTGGTCCAGAACTTAAATTGCATCAGTGTGGTCTGCCAAAATATATGGCGCTAGAACTCTTCAAGCCCTTTGTTATGAAGCGCCTTGTTGATCGCTACACAGAAAGTGACGGTCGTGATGGTGCAGCAAATATTAAGGCTGCGAAAAAGTTAGTAGAGCGCCAGCGCTCCATTGTTTGGGATGTACTAGAAGAGGTCATCTCTGACCATCCCGTATTACTTAATCGCGCCCCCACACTTCACAGGCTAGGTATTCAGGCATTTGAACCAGTACTGGTAGAGGGTAAGGCCATTCAGCTGCATCCCCTTGTATGTACAGCTTTTAATGCAGACTTTGACGGCGACCAAATGGCGGTGCACATTCCCCTGTCAACAGAATCACAGGCGGAAGCACGTGTACTGATGCTGTCAACGAACAACATCAAGTCGCCAGCGAATGGGCGTCCCTTGGCTACTCCTTCACAGGATATGGTGCTAGGAATCTATCACATGACGAGTGCCCTAGAAGGTGCTTTAGGTGAGGGTAGAGTATTCCTTAACACTACTGAGGCTGTGTTCGCTTACGATACTCGTGCGGAACTAGAGCTTCAGGCGAAGATTTCTGTACGTCTAACAAAAGACATCTCTATTATAGAGTCCAAGGATGCGGCTCCTGTGGAACTAAAGGCAGGTGCGCGTATCGAGACTACGGTAGGACGCGTCATGTTTAACCGTTCGCTACCAGAGGACTATCCCTTCATTAACTACGCACTAGACAAGGGTGCTATCGCGATGGTAGTTGAAGACCTTACTGGGCGTTACTCGACCAACGAAATTAGCAGAATCCTGGATGATTTGAAGCGTCTAGGTTTCCACTATGCTACGCATGCAGGACTCACGGTGTCACTGTATGACGCAATGATTCCGTCAAACAAGGCAGAGATTCTTGGTCAATTTGAAGAGCAAGCACAGGAAGTCGAAGACAGCTATGACATGGGCGAATTAACCCCAGAAGAGCGTCGTCGTGAGGTTGTAAATATCTGGAATCGTGCAACAGATGCGGTAGGGGACGCTATGGTCGAGCAATTCGACACCAATAACCCTATCTACCTGATGGCGGAATCAGGTGCGCGTGGTAACTTAAAACAGATTCGTCAGCTTGCTGGTATGCGCGGACTTATGCAGTCGCCAAAGGGTGACGTTATTGACCGTCCGATTAAAACAAACTTCCGCGAAGGTCTGACCGTACTGGAATACTTTATTTCGACGCATGGGGCGCGTAAGGGTCTTGCCGATACGGCGCTAGGTACAGAGACTGGTGGATATACCACACGTCGCTTCCTAGACTTCGTGCATGATGCCATTGTGCGCACAGAAGACTGTGGCACCATGGAAGGTGTAGCACTACCCCTGCGTGCGGTTCACAAGAACGGTGACTTTGACGATAACTTAGTTGGTCGTGTTGTGGCAGAAGATGTCACCATTAAGGGTGGTGCCCTTGTGCTAGCTGCGGGTCACTATATTGAAGACCTGAACATGGTTGCAGAGATCGAACAAGCAGGACATAGCGAAGTAAGCATTCGCACAGCACTAACTTGCCTAGAAGGTCGCGGCATTTGCCAGAAGTGCTACGGTTACGACCTTTCAAATGGTAAGCCCGTAGATATTGGAACAGCTGTAGGGGTTATTGCAGCTCAGTCAATTGGTGAACCAGGAACACAGCTTACTATGCGTACTTTCCACACGGGTGGTGTTGCCGGTAAGGATATTACAGACAAAGAAGCTGGTCTTGCCCTTGTAAATGAAATCCTAGAATCACCAAAGGCAAATCGTACTTTTGCAGAGCTTGCACAAATTGCGGGTACCGTTACCCTGCGTGATGAAGGCGAAGGTGTAGCAGTTAGCGTTGCCTCAGGCAAAGGCAAATCAAAGCAGGTATGGACTTCTGGAGAGCTAGACCCAACTACACTTGTTGTAGCTGAAGGTGATGAAATTGCCGCAGGAGACCCTCTGACAAAGGGACGCCCGTATGGTCCTGATCGCCTACGTATTGTGGGCCGTGAGAACATGTTGCGCTGGATTATCCAGGAATTGCAGTCAGTGTATCGCGGGCAGGGTGTAGAGTTAAATGATAAGCACTTTGAGATCATTGCAAGTCGCATGCTTTCAAAGGTGAAGATTATGGACAGTGGCGATACTGACTTCCTTGTAGATTCATTTGTAGACAGACTACAGTATCTAGAGGCAAATGACAGTGTGCTAGCAACGGGTGGTAAGCCTGCAGAGGCTCGTGACACCTTGATTGGGCCACTGCAGATTGTACGTGCGTCTATGAGGTCCTTGGGTTCAGAATCCTTCTTGTCACTAGCATCATTTATGTGGACCACTACGGTACTGGCGCAAGCTGCTATCGAGGCTCGTGAGGATGATCTAGTAGGACTAAAGGAAAACGTCATCATTGGTAAGCTGGTTCCTGCAGGTACAGGTATGAAGCGCTACCGCAATGTGGATGTTAGCTATAAGGGTACCCGTATTGCAGATGAAAATGCAGCCGATACGGCCTTAGCTCCTGATGCGCTACGTGAAGACCTGATGGAAATCGAATCCATGATTCCAGAACCAGAAGAGTGGGACGTTGATCCTGATGACTTTATTGCTCTTATGTCATGGAATGATGAAGACGAGTCAAATATTGACGTATCAAAATATGTCGGTCAAACCTTTGATCCTAATGTTCCTGCAGAGGGCGAGGGTGCAGCTGCAATGGATGCAGATGCAGAAGGTATCGATTTCACTGATCTAGGAGTCACGAAAGAATCTGTAGATGCCGCAGAGGTTGTTGCAGGTGCAGCAGCAGCGGTGGACTTCTCTGCTCTTGACGCACTATCAGAAGCCGGTGAAGATGTTGCTGCTGGCGAAGATACGATAACCATAGATCCCCTTGCGGAACTACTGGGACCTGGTCACGACGTTAGTCTGAAAGACATCGGTGTCTCAGCGCGTTGGGTCACAAAGTTTGCAGAGGGTGGCATAGCAAGCGTAGCTGACCTTGAGAACAGAACGGTAGCTGATTTGAAAGAGTTGCCAGGAATAGGTGACACTGCTATTGTAGAGGTGGAGAAAGGCCTAAAAGCAGGCGATTTTCCGCCGCTAGGATAGATTTATCTTTGGCATAATCTAGACTAAAAGAGTGCAGCTTAAGGGCTGCACTCTTTCTTTGTAAACTGTTAAACTGTACTACATGATTGAAATCTTTAATGAGGCTCTGACTATTTTCGGCTTTGGTCTCTGCCATCAATTTCCAGAACGCTCCTTTGATTTCGCTGGTGTTCAGTGGGCGGTTTGCGCGCGCTGTAGTGGAATTTATGTAGGTCTTATCGCAGTACTCATTTCGCTTTTTGTGGCTTATCGTAAGCGTCAGCGACATGGCTTTATGGCCTGGCCTTATTGGATATTTCTAGCAGCAGGTTTGGCGTTCATGGGCTGGGATGGAGTCAGCTCCTACGCAGGCTGGCGTGAGACCACCAATTTTCTACGCTGGATTACAGGAATTGGTATGGGGGCATCTTTAGCTCCACTTGTCTACTTTCTGCTTGTGAATAACCTAGCAAAAGAATCGCGCGATGAACCCGTGATGGGTGGGGGAGCACGCCCCTGGATTGCTGTAGTAATCGGTATGGTTGTGGCGTTTTTTATTGTTTATCCAGCAGGTCCTTTGTTGGGTGCGGCCGGTGCCATAATCGCTGCACTCTCTATTTGGGTGACCTTTGCTTTACTGGGTCTTATAGTGCTAGGGGTGCTAAAGCCCTTTTACCGCACAGCGGAAAGTTGGCGCAATCTGCTCGTGCCAGGCATTATTGCCCTCATCTTAGGATTATTACTTGTCGCAAGTCTCTCGCTGTTTAATGCATTTATAATGACGATTTAGCTAGATAGAAAGGACGTATTTAACGTGAGCAATTTACAGATTCCCCAGGTTGATGTTGGAGTATTTGGGGGTACAGGCTTTTACGATCTGCTTGACTCTCCTAAAGAATATGAAATAATAACCCCCTTTGGGCCTACCTCTGATAAGGCCATGATAGGCGAAATTGGTGGAGTGACTGTTGGTTTTGTTCCGCGTCATGGACGTGCTCATAAATTGACTCCTGCAAAGATTAACTATCGTGCAAATGCCTGGGCAATGAAGATGATGGGTGCAAAGCGTGTCTTTGGACCTTGTGCCTGCGGATCTTTACAGGCGCATGTACAACCTGGTGATTTTGTTATTTGTGACCAGTTTGTCGATCGTACCTGGGGACGTGACGACAGCTTTTTTGATGGTACAGTGACCGGTTCTGATGATTCCTTTTTCGACCGTGGGGTAACTCACGTGTCTGCAGCTGATCCTTACTGTCCAACTTTGCGTGAGTTGACGGTGACATCGGGTAAGGATTTGGGCATTACAACTCACGATGGTGGCACTATCGTCATTATCAACGGGCCACGCTTTTCAACGCGTAGTGAGTCAAAGTGGTTTGCATCACAGGGCTGGGAAGTCATTAATATGACTCAGTATCCAGAGGCTTACTTGGCACGAGAGCTAGAGATTTGCTACGCCAATATTTCACTTATAACCGATCTTGATTCAGGGGTAGATCACACAGAGGCAGTAAGCAATGCAGCAGTACTTGAGGTTTTTGCGCAAAATCTAGATAAGCTGAAAAATCTACTACATGATGTAATTCCTCGCATCCCAGCAGAACGAGACTGTTTGTGCAAGGATGCCCTAGGTGGAAGCGAGATGTAGTCAGAGCGTGCCAGACACCACTGTGTTCCGTCTTTATTTCAATAAATAGGTGCGAATCTTGAATATCTGAAGCACTCTGTGTGGTGATTGTGCTATGATGTTGCGAGCACATAGGCGACTTGCCTTGTGATAAGTGTAAGAGAGGAAATTACTTATGTATGCATTAGGCGCAGGCTGGACCCCAGGTTTTTGGGAAATTGCTATTGTTCTAGCCATCGTATTGGTTCTTTTTGGACCAAAGCAGCTTCCAAAGCTAGCCAGAATGTTTAAGGATACAACGAAGGAACTTCGTGATGGCATGGAAGACACAAGTCAACCTGTCGAAGGACAAAGTGCAGCCCCTGTGCAGACAGCAGCTCCGGCCCCTGCTTCAGAAGAGGCCCCAGCTCCTGCTCCGCAGACTGCTGCTCCAGCAACTGAGGAACAAAAGGCAGGCTAGCACATACTGCGTTTAAGTGTGTGACTGCACGGACAATTAAAAATAGGAATTCTGGCGGGCCGGTTTTCGGCTCGCTTGCCATGTATAGATAGTCCAAGAAAGTCAGTTTTTCTTATCGTCTAAAGTGTAAAGAAAAGCTGACCTGAGCGTTAAGAGGAAATACCATGATAGGAACAGTACTTACAAAAGAAGGCAAGGCAGAACTCGAGGCAGAATTACTGCACCTAGAGACAGTTCGTCGTCAAGAAGTTGCGAAGCGTATTGAAGTAGCCAGGGGCTTCGGAGACCTTTCTGAAAACTCGGAATATGACGATGCAAAAAATGAGCAGGGATGGATTGAAAGTCGCATCACGGAACTAAAATACATCCTAGATGGTGCCCAGGTTGCCGAGGTGCCAAAGCGTCCTACAAAGGTCGAGATTGGTACAAGAGTAACCATTAAGGCAGTAGACGGTGACAAGGAAATTAGCTATAACATTGTGGGTTCGGCAGAGGCAGAATCTAGCAAGGGCAACATTAGTAACGAGTCCCCTATTGGATCTGCGTTGTCTGGACACAAAAAGGGAGACATCGTAATAGTCAGCACTCCCCGCGGAGAAAAGAAATTCGAAATCACTAGTCTGGGCGCAGCTAAGTAGCAGGTAAGGAGTCGCCAGCATATGTCATCTGAGCCAAAATCTGATAACCCTTTTGCTGTTAGAAGGGCAAAGCTAGACGCAGCCTTAGAGCAGGGTCAACAGCCCTATGCGAATGGGTATGCTCCAGATGAGAATGCGCGCAGTGTTGACTTGCAAGAACGTTACGGTCATCTAGAAGATGGCGAATCAACTGAGGATGCCGTAGCAGTAGCGGGGCGCATCGTTGCTATTCGTGACCAAGGCAAGATGGCTTTTGTTGTGATCCGGGACAATCAGGGTGATCTGCAGCTTTTTGTACGCAAGAATGTGCTGGGTGAAGAGGCCTTCGAACAAGTAAAAAACCTTGATGTTGGTGACTGGATCTGGTCACGAGGGACTGTTTTGCGCACACGACGTGGCGAACTCTCTATTCAGCCAGAAGAAGTAGTCTTACTATCAAAGTCCCTGCGTCCGTTACCAGAAAAATTCCATGGCCTGCAAGATATTGAGTCTCGATACCGTATGCGTTATGTTGATCTAATCGCTAACCCAGAGGTCCGTAAGACTTTTGAGTCACGGTCACGTATCATATCGGCAATTCGTGGTTTTATGGAACAGCGTGGTTATCTCGAGGTCGAGACTCCCATGTTGCATCCTATTCCAGGAGGGGCAGCAGCACGCCCCTTTATCACTCATCATAATACGCTAGATATGGAGCTCTACTTGCGCATTGCCCCAGAACTTTATCTGAAGCGTTTGTTGGTGGGCGGCTTTGAAAAAGTCTTTGAGATTAATCGTAACTTCAGGAACGAAGGCATGTCAGTGCGACATAATCCAGAGTTCACTATGCTAGAGGCCTATCAAGCTTTCGGTGACATGGAAAGTATGATGGAGCTCACAGAGGGGATGATTGAGCATTCGGCAAAAGAGGTGCTTGGTCTCACGAATGTTGTATATCAGGGCACGGAGGTATCTCTGAGCGCACCTTTTCGTCGCGCCAAGCTAGCAGACTTAACAAGTGAAGTTCTAGATCGCGAGGTTTCGGTGCATACGAGCATCGAGGATTTGCGTGCTATCTGTGATCAGCATAAAGTTCCTTACAAAAAGACGTGGGGTAGTGGCAGGTTGCTAACAGAGCTCTTTGATGATCTGGTGGAGCAAACTCTGATTCAGCCAACCTTTGTCTACGAGTACCCAGCAGAGGTATCTCCTTTAGCGCGTCGCAATGATCAAGACCCAGAATACACTGATCGATTCGAGCTATTCATTACGGGCCGCGAGTTTGCAAACGCCTTCTCAGAGTTGACAGACCCCATTGATCAGCGCAAACGATTTGAAGAACAGGCAGCAGCACAGGCAGCGGGTGACGTAGAGGCTATGGGCGTAGACGAAGACTATTTACGTGCTCAAGAATACGGCATGCCGCCAGCAGGTGGTATGGGAATAGGTATTGACCGTCTTGTGATGCTGTTAACTGACAGTGCCAGCATACGTGATGTACTTCTGTTCCCCCACATGCGACCAGAGGCTTAGGTATTATAGTATCTAGGAACTCTAAACAGTCTTTACCGCAGAGGGAACTAGATGAAATCACGCATTGAGCTCAAATTTCGTGCTCGCGAACTATTCTTTAATAACTGGGTTGTTTTTGCATTAAGTGCTGCAGTACTTTGGATTGTTAGCCGTATCCAGGTACAGATTATGAATTTGCAGACAGTACCCGAAGAAAGTATCTTACTTGCAGAGGCTACCCCAGGAATGGAAATCTTTGCTGAGACATGGAGGGCTGCTCCAGACTTCGGAATTCCCAATTGGCAGATTTACCTAGCGATATTTCTGATAGGTGTGCTTTGGGCAGTATTGGACTATGGCTTTTCTAGTCTTGCTTTGCGTGCAGTCAAAGATGAGGACTTGCCCGATGTAGAAGTATTCTCTGCATACAAACGGTTTGGACGCTGGGTTATTTTCTACCTAATCTACATGGTAAAGGTTATGTTGTGGTCAATATTCTTTATTATTCCGGGCATCATAGCAGCACTGAACTATAGTCAAGCAGTCTTTCTAATGGTGGAAGACGAAAAGTTGAAGCCACTCGATGCTATTAAGAAGTCTATCGCTCTTATGCGTGGTCGCAAATTGGAACTGTTCACTATTTGGGTTAGTTTCATTGGCTTTCATATTCTTGCCCTGTTCTCATGGGGTGTCTCTACTCTTTATAGTGCCCCCTATATGAAGATGACCTATGCAGGTTACTACCGAGAACTGATTACAGCACAGTCTAATGTACAGTCATCCGCATGGCCTGGCGTGCACTCTGCAGATGATGTCAGCAGGGAAAGTTAGCCTGCATGAAGAAAGACGAACCTGCCGTAAAAGACTTCATAACGCGCGTGTTAGAATGACTATAAAAATGATTATAGAAAATGACGAAAGATACATGAAAGAATGAGAGAGCCATGCACGCAAAACATGACTATAACCCGGTAAAAACTGCCTATCCTATCGATTCTGTTCCGGAATTTGATGAAAGTGAATATCCTGAAGTAATGGCTGGTGGAAAGCCCTCTGATGGGAAAACTACATCACTGCCCCATATCATTATAGAGACTGAAGAAAGTATCCAGACAGAGGAGGACTTGGCCCTGCTTGAAAAAACGCAGCAATCTGCCTTTCATCAAAGCAAGAACTTTCAGGGTTCTCAGGCCTATAAAGGACAGGGATATGAGCCTACATCTACAGAACTTGAATCCACGATTTCATGGGGAGTTTTGATTGGGTGTGCAGTCCTGCTGGTAATTTTCTTGATTGCTGGAGGAATCTTTGGGCTTGTTGCACTGTATTAATTCATAATTAGACGGTGTTTATTTCACAATTCCTTCATAAAGTGGTAGAATAAGTACAGCAATTTACTACTTGTTGTACTACCTGAGGAGGCGAGCATGATGGACGCTAAGAAAACATTCTCAAAGATAGGAACATATCTGCTCATTGCCGTAATTGCCATTATTGTGGTGGGGACACTCATCTTCCTTTTAAGCCCAGGGGTCTCTGCAATGTAAGGTTTCTGCGTGCTACAATTGCCCCTTAATTATTGACGAAAAATGTTCTTGCAAAGGGGTACTTCGTGGAAAGAGATATGTCTAAGGCCTACGATCCTAAGGCAATAGAAAAACCGATTTTCGATGCCTGGCAAAAGGGAGACTTCTTCGCGCAAAATCCAACTGCAGCAGAGCTGGCCGATTTGCATGAGGCAAACGGCTCTGATGCGGATGACCCTGTGTTAAATCCTTACGTTATCACCATTCCACCCCCTAATGTTACAGGCTCTCTTCACATGGGGCATGCGCTTAACAATACAATACAGGACGTGCTGATACGCAAGAATCGTATGGTGGGTAGACCAACCCGGTGGGTTGTGGGGACTGACCATGCTGGCATTGCTACACAAAATAAAGTTGAGCAAAAATTGGCTAAGGAAGGACTTACCCGTTTTGATATTGGGCGCGAAGCCTTTATCGACAAGTGTTGGGAATGGCGCGCAGAGCACGGTAGTCAAATCATTAATCAGCTTAAAGCAATGGGCTGCTCCTGTGATTATGACAGGGAATGGTTCACCATGGACCCATCTTATCAGCGGGCTGTTCGTGAAGTCTTTGTTGACTGGTTTAATCAGGGGCTAGTTTACCGGGGAACACGTACCATCAATTGGTGTCCTCGTTGCACAACGGCTCTTTCTGACATCGAAGTAGAGCATGAGGACAGACCAGGCAAACTCTATCATATTCGCTATCCCGTGGTTCCAGAGGGGTCAAATGCTGCTGACGTAGCTCTAACAGAGGACACTCAGTATATTGTTATTGCAACAACGCGACCAGAGACGATGCTGGGTGATGTTGCTGTAGCGGTCCATCCTAGCGATTCACGCTATGGTGAATTGGTTGGAAGGTCAGTACTGCTGCCATTAATGAATAGGTTCATCCCTGTGATTGCGGATGAGTATGTTGATCCAGATTTTGGTACAGGTGCATTAAAGATCACTCCTGCTCATGATGCAAATGACTTTGAAGTTGGCGAACGTCACAATTTGCCACAGATAAATATCTTTGACAAAGAGGCCGTTGTAACCGAAGAGGGCGGCGTGTATGCTGGGCTTTCTAGGGAAGCTGCTCGTGAAAAGGTTGTAGCAGACCTTCAAAAGGACGGCTACCTTGTAGAAATTGAAGAACATCCCCATAACGTAGGTGTGTGCTATCGCTGCTCAACAGCGATCGAACCCTGGTTGTCAGAGCAGTGGTTTGTAGACATGAAGCCTTTAGCAAAGCCTGCGATAGAGGTAGTGCGTGATGGCCAAGTATCTTTCCATCCAAAGCGCTGGGAGAATGTCTATTTTCACTGGATGGAAAACATTCGCGACTGGTGTATATCGCGCCAACTATGGTGGGGACACAGAATCCCTGTGTTCTACTGTGATAGCTGTGACTGGGTGGCTGCCTTAAAAGAGGATGTGACTACATGCCCGAAGTGTGCAGCTCCAGTTCGTCAAGATGAAGATGTGCTGGATACTTGGTTTAGTAGTCAGATTTGGCCCTTTGCTGTGTTGGATTGGCCGTCTAGTTCCCCCGCTGGAAACTTAGGTGACTCTGCATGCAACGCTTCTAACGAGGGTGCCATCTGTATTCCCCAGAGCAGCAGAACAGATGCAGAGCTGCAGGTCAATTATCCAACAAATGCGCTTTCGACTGCTCCTGACATTTTGTTCCTATGGGTGGCCCGTATGGTCATGAGCGGTCTGTACTTCATGAAAGACAATCCTTCTAAAGATGCAGTGGAAAAAAGAGTTCCTTTTCATGACGTCATCATTCATCCAACGGTATTTAATAAAGAGGGAAGACGTATGTCCAAATCGTTGGGCACGGGTGTAGATCCTCTTGATTTAATGGAGCACTATGGTGCAGACGGCATGCGCTTTGGGCTTATGTTGCAGGTAACGGGCGTTCAAGATATGAAGTTCGATGAAGATAAATTACTGTCATCGCGTAACTTTGCAAATAAAATATGGAATGCTGCCCGTTTTGTACTAATGAATTTAGATGAGGACTTTGCAGCTGTTGAAGGCAGCCCGCAATCTAAGGCACTTGCAGATAGGTGGATTCTTTCCAGGCTCGAAGGACTGTGTGAGCGTGTGACTGCTGGTATTGATAACTTCGAATTTGGTGAAGTCTCGCGTGACCTATATGGATTTTTCTGGAGCGAATTTTGTGATTGGTATATAGAACTTGCTAAAAGTCGCCTTAATGGCACTAATAAGGAAGAGCGTGAAGAGGCTCAACAAACCCTTGTATATGTATTAGATAATGCCTTGCGCTTACTTCATCCCGTTATGCCTTACGTCACAGAAGAGATTTGGCAAAAGCTTCCGATTAGTCGTAGTGCTAGCGAATCCTCGCTCATTGTTGCTCAGTGGCCCAAGGCAGGACTTCGCACGTATCGTGACCTTGAGGTCGAGCGTCGTATTGAAATGTTAAAAGCAGTGATAACAGCACTGCGCTCAACGCGCGCTCGCTACGGATTGAGCCCTAAGACAGGGCTATCTGTTTCTGTAAAAGTTGGAAACAGTGCTGATAAACTTTTGCTGAAGGATTCGTCTGAGCAGATTGTTGCACTATCAAAAGCAGACTCTTTCGAGGTAGGTGCTACAGTAGTGAAGCCTGCTCAAAGCGCTTCTGTGGTAGCTGCCGGCCTCGAGATTTATGTGCATCTTGAAGGTATTGTAGATATTGAAGCTGAGAAGGCTCGCCTAAGTAAAGAACGTGACAAGGTCGCTAAAGACCTTGCAAAATTTGAGAAAAAGCTGTCTAACGAGGGGTTTTTAGCAAAAGCTGCGCCAGAGATTATCGAGAAGGATCGCTCAAAAGCAAGAGATTTGCGTGAGGCATTGGCAAAACTTGAAGGTCAGTTAGCGGAACAGAACTCGGCTTAGGTGCTACTTTTTAACATTTGGTGAAAATCATGTATCAAGACCCCGCGATAAATCCGTCACTGGAAAACATGAAAGAGGCCTGTGCAGCAGCAGGTCATCCTGAACGTGCGTATAGCATCATCCAAATTACAGGTACAAACGGAAAGACTTCAACAGCACGTATCATCGAGCAATTGCTAATCGCAGAAGGAGTGAAAACGGGTCTGTACACTAGCCCCTCTCTAAACTGCGAGACAGAACGCATTCGTGTTGACGGAACAGACATAAGCGCAGATGACCTTGCCCATGCACGCATTGCTGCACGCAAGGCCGCAGCAAGTGTAGATTTGCGCCTTAGTGACTTTGAAGAGATGACCCTAGCAATGTTTATCCATTTTCGTAATCAGCAGATAGACTTTGCTGTTGTTGAGGTTGGCATGGGGGGAAGATGGGATGCCACGAGCGCAGCTGACCCAGCAGTAGCAGTTATAACTGCAGTTGGACTAGACCATCAAGAGTTTTTGGGTGATACGGTAGAGGAAATTGCCTTCGACAAATCGCACATTATTAAGCCTGGGGCAAGTGTGGTACTGGGTCAGAGTCTCTTTAGCGAACATGCCCCCCATATCGCTGATGTGTTTATGGCGCGCGCAAAGAAGTTCGGTCTTTATCCGCGTGTTGTAGACGATATGGCATATCAAATGTATCGCTCCTCTGCTCTATTAACAGGGTTTAGTGTTAATACATTGCATCAGAATTATACTGACCTGCAGGTGGCAGCTCCTAGCTATCAGGCAAGTAATGCAGCGACGGCGCTTTTTGCGACAGAGGCAGCTCTTGGGCGAGCCCTTGATCCAGAGAAAGCGCGTAGCGCCATAGCTCGAACAGTGTTTCCAGGGCGCTTTGAGGTTGTGCGAAGGGACCCACTCCTCATTTTCGACGGTGGCCATAATCCAGCTGCTGCGAGTATTTTGGCAGACCTAATTCGTGAGGCAACTGACGAAGAGTTAGCGGGAGAGAAACCCATCATTATCCTTGGAGTTTTAGCGGATAAAGATGTAAAGAGTATGATTCGAGTTCTTGCACCTGTTGCTGATAGTTTTATGACCATAGAACCTCTTAGTCCACGAGCCATTTCTGCCGAGCATCTTGCGGTATTGGTTGAACAGGTGACTGACAAGTCGTGTGTGGCTATGGATGGCCTTTGTCAGGCCTTAAACACAACAGGAAAACAACCAGTGATTGTGACGGGAAGCCTTTCTCTCTATCCTTTGTTACAATCAATAAGTCTGTGATAGTGACAAGTGGCTACAAGTAGTCGTTTGTTATGTATCACCTGGAGTAAGCGGCACGTACGTCCTATTAAAGGAGCAAGGTAACATGGATTTATTCGGCGAATTGCTAGACCCGATTATTAACAGCCCGATTGTTCAGGCGATATCACTAGGCTTAGGTGTAATAACCTTTGCCTTAGCGATTGCGCTGGTGTTCTGGATTTTCCGTGATGCACGTCGTCGTGGATCACTTTCTATTATGTGGGGCCTATTTGGTGCCGCAGCCTTAATTGCTGGTGTTTTCATTGGCTTTACACAGGCTGACTGGGGTTTCATCGCCGTTGGTGGCGCTTCCCTCATACTGGTCTTGATTGTCTTGATTGTCTATAGCTTCCTGCGTCCAGCAGATTTTGCGGCAGACGCACAAGAGCGCGAACTTTCGCAGCGTTTGCTAGAGGCAGAACTTGAGACTCATGCTTGTCCCAGTTGTGGTGGTGGTATAGAGGTAGACTTCCTTATCTGCCCTAGCTGTAACGTGACCTTGCGTCGCCCCTGTGATTATTGTGCGCGTCCCATTAAGACGACCTGGACGGTCTGTCCGTACTGTCGTGCAAATAAGGGGCAGGCAGAAACGCGTGCAGCAGCAAAAGCACCTGCAAGAAAGCCAAGCAGAAAACCTGCGGAAAAGAGTGACAATTCTGCAGATCTCAAAAGTTCAGCGCCCGTTCATGACGAGGTTGCAGAAGACGATGACGTAGATTTTGATACGCCGAAGAGGGCTAGTTCACCACGAAGCTCGTCTGCAGGTAGCAGATCTTCTGGCGCTAGTGCCACTAGATCTTCAGAGAGCGGGCGTAGTTCACGTGCCTCCTCTGGTGGTGGGCGCAGCAGTGGTTCAGGTGCTAGCGACAGGGGACGTACTTCTGCTGCGGGAAGCCCTAGTGGTAGTGGACGTTCTCGTACCTCTACGGGTACGAGTAGCAGCAGGTCATCCTCCTCAACCTTTAAAGACTAGGGAGCCTTTTCATGGCACGCAATCCAAAGCGCTTTCCGCTTGACGTAATTCGTCATTCAACAGCGCATCTTATGGCTGCAGCAATTAAAGAGCTCTATCCGGGTACCGTGTTTGGAATTGGTCCATCGATTGATGATGGCTTTTATTACGATATGCAACTGCATCAGGCTAATGGTGAATCAGTCTCCTTAAGTCCCGATGACTTGGACAGTATTGATGCAAAAATGCGTGAATTGGTAGCAGAAGATCTTCCCTTCGAAGAAAAGGAATTATCTAAGGGTGAAGCTCGCACACTTTTTGCCGATCAACCCTTTAAGCTAGAGCTTATTGACGAACTGCCAGATGACGAGGCACTTACTGTATATACCTGCGGAAACTTTACCGATCTCTGCCGAGGCCCGCATCTACCAAGCACAGGCTACATTAAATATTTTAAGCTTATGAAGCTTGCAGGTGCCTATTGGCGGAGTGATAGTGGCAGACCCATGCTGCAGCGCATCTACGGAACTTCATGGCAAAAAGCAGGTCAGCTGACTTCCTACTTAGAGATGCTCGAAGAGGCTGAAAAGCGCGATCATCGTAGATTGGGTAAAGAGTTAGACCTCTTCAGTTTTAGTGAGTTAGGTGGTGCAGGCTTCCCCCTGTATCATCCAAAGGGTGCGCGTGTATTGCAAATATTGCAGGATTGGCTACGCGATGAACTTTACAAGCGCGATTACGTAGAGGCTCGTACCCCCCATATGTACCGTACTGAAATGTGGAAGATGTCAGGGCATTTCGACAATTACAAAGACGACATGTACTTTGTTGATGTTGCTGCAAATGTCGATGTTGTGACAGATTCAGAGAGTAGTGCTCCATCGGGGGACGGTGTTTCATCAGAGAAGGGTCAGGACAGCCAAAGTCAAGAGTTTGCTATTAAGCCCATGAATTGTCCGGGACACATGCTTATTTACGCTGCAAACCTGCATAGTTATCGTGATTTGCCTGTTCGCATGTTTGAATTTGGAACAGTGTACCGTCACGAATTGTCAGGGGTAGCGCATGGTCTTATGCGTGCACGTGGTTTCACGCAAGACGATGCACATATTTTCTGTCGCCCTGATCAGGTAAACGATGAAGTTCTTCGCTGTCTAGAGCTTGTTGACTATGTCATGAGCACCTTCGGTTTTGAATACACGGCAGAATTGTCTACGCGTCCAGAAAAGTCTATGGGTAGCGATGAGACTTGGGAGTTGACTACCCGTGCGCTAGAAGACTCTCTAAAAGAATACGGCATAGAGTATGCCGTAAGCGAAGGCGACGGAGCCTTTTATGGTCCAAAGATTGACATCCACTTACGTGATGCTCTTGGTCGTACCTGGCAATGTTCGACAATCCAATTTGATGCTTTGCTCCCAGAGCGCTTCAATTTAGAATACCGTACTGCAGATAATAAGGCAGAGCGTCCGCTCATGTTACACCGTGCCATACTGGGAAGCATGGAGCGCTTTTTCGGCATTCTACTAGAACATTATGGCGGAGCACTTCCTTCGTGGCTAGCTCCCACGCAGGCGACGCTAATCCCTATTAATGACGAAATGATTTCTTATGCGCAGGATATTCAAGCCCGGTTGGCAACAGCAGGATTTCGTATTGAAATTGATGAAGCTTCTGCCCCTATGAAGGCAAAGATAGCTAAGGCTCAACAACAAAAGATTCCCTATATGTTGGTAGTGGGCAAAAAAGAAGCAGAATCCGGCCAGGTAGCACTGCGCCACCGTACAGAGGGCGACCTTGGTGCCATGACCGTGGAAGACTTCATTGCACGCCTAGAGTCTGAAAGTCCGTCATAACCACTAGTTTAGATAGCAAGCCAGGGTTATGGGACCATTGACGGTCAGGATTCAAACTGCTACCATTATCAAGCTTGAAAGTGAGGGTGTCTTTCTGTAAGTGAATCTCATTCCTCCACCTTCTGGTCTGTTGCCTTCTTTTTGAAGGCACCGGGACTTGTAGGTTCGACTTTTTGAATGGACGTAGATGATGCATAGCCACAATAGGGCTTGCGCAGCTACTTTGTATTCCCGTCGGATCTACTCCGGCGGGTTTTTTTGTTGACTATGTCTGCATGACGCCCGTTAGGATGACTGCTTTGCATCATCCGTTTTATGTTTGTGTTGTCTAGCTTTGAGAGGTGACTAGAGATAAGTAGCGAATACAGAGTAAATGAAGAGGTCCCCAAGGGACGCTGTCGTCTTATTGCTGCTGATGGTGAGCAGCTGGGCATTTTTGATGTGCGTGACGCTTTGCGCAAGGCCGATGACGAAGGCTATGACCTTGTAGAGATTGCTCCGCAAGCAGATCCTCCTGTATGCAAAATCATGGACTATGGCAAGTTTCGCTATGAACAGTCCATGAAGGCAAAGGCTGCTCGCAAGCATCAGCAAAAAATTGAAGTCAAGGAAATGAAATTCCGTCCGAAGGTTGATATCCATGACTACAACACGAAGAAAAAGCACATTTTGCGCTTCCTTGATGCGGGAGCAAAGGTAAAAGTTACCATCATGTTCCGCGGCCGTGAGATGGCTCATCCAGAACTAGGTTTGAACATCTTAGTTCGCTTGGCTGAGGAACTGGAAGATTTGGCAGTAATTGAAAACCAGCCAAAACTTGAAGGGCGAAACATGCATATGTTGATTTCGCCACTGAAGAAAAAACCAGAAAAGTCAGCGAAGGCTGACGATGATTCAGATACAGACAAAGATAGCAAGGAAGGATAAGTTAAACATGCCTAAACAAAAAACTCACAAAGGCACTGCCAAGCGCATTCGTGTAACAAGCACAGGCAAGCTTATGCGCGGTAAGGCTTTTACCAGTCACATGATGGTGGGAAAAAGTCCAAAGCGTAAGCGTAATTTCCGTCAGGATGGACACGTGTCAGAGGCTGACAGCAAAATGATTAATAAGAAACTAGGTCTCGGTTAAGCTACCGTGCTTTTATCTAAGAAGGAGAGTGGATTATGCCCCGCGTAAAAAGAGCGGTACATGCTCAGAAGAAACGTCGCGCAGTTCTAAAACAGGCTAAAGGTTACTACGGCGGAAAAAGTCGTAGCTATAAGGCTGCAAAAGAGCAAGTACAGCACTCATTGCAGTACCAATATCGTGACCGTCGCAACAAGAAGCGTGATATCCGTCGTCTGTGGATTACTCGCATTAATGCGGCTGCAAGACAGAACGACATGTCCTATTCACGCTTTATGAATGGACTTAAGGTTGCTGGTGTGGAACTGGACCGTAAGGTTCTTGCAGACATGGCAGTGCATGACAGTGCAGGGTTTGCACAACTTGTAGAGGTAGCAAAGGGTGCCCTAGAGGCTGCGTAAGTTCTACTCCAAATGTTTTCGTCGCCCCGTGCTGTGTGCGGGGCATCGACATTTTTTAAGCGTATGTTCATTTTCAAACTGAAAGTTTAGGTCTATGTCTACACTGGATGAAATAGAACGATTAAAAGAGCAAATTCAGGAAAAGATTGGGCATGCTCCGACTCTCGATGTGCTGGATAAAGAGCGCGTTGACCTACTAGGACGCAAAGGTGCGCTTACTGCATTACTGCGCGGATTAGGTAATCTGGACCCAGAAGAGCGCGCTGTTATTGGCAAGGCTGCAAACGAAATACGTGCAGCTGCAGAAGCCCTGCTTGAAGAACGTAAGGGTGAATTGTCTGCACAGGCGCTAGATCAAAAACTTGCTGCAGGAAGACTAGATGTTACTTTACCTGGACGTGTAACACCTTTGGGCGCACAACATCTAATTAGTCGTATCCGTGACGAAATTATTGATGTTTTCGCAGGAATTGGCTATTCTGTGGCAGAAGGCCCAGAGGTAGAGCTAGAATTTTTCAACTTCACGGCACTTAATCACAGCATACAGCATCCAGCGCGTAGCGCTAGTGACACCTTTTATTTGCATGATCTTAGCGGGGATACGCATGCTGGCTCAGAGCCCAGTGAGGTCGTTTTGCGCACACATACAAGCCCCGTGCAGGTACGTACCATGCAGCACGAGGAGCCTCCTATCTATATTCTTGCTCCAGGAAAAGTGTATCGCCGCGATGCAGCTGATCCTACACATCTGCCTCAATTCACGCAGATGGAAGGCTTAGTAGTTGATCGTGATATTACCTTTGCTGATTTGCGCGGAACCCTGGATTACTTCGTTAAAGAGATGTTTGGTAAAGATCGCAAGACACGCTTTCGCCCGCATTTCTTTCCCTTTACTGAACCCAGTGCAGAAGTAGACGTCAGTTGCGGCATCTGTGATGGCAGCGGCTGTCGCTTCTGTGGAAATGCGGGCTGGATTGAAATCTTGGGATGCGGCATGGTAGATCCAGAGGTCTTCAAGCACTCAGGAATTGATCCGAATGTATATACGGGCTTTGCCTTTGGTATGGGCGTTGATCGTATCGCGGCGTTACGTTATGACATTCCTGACATTCGTATATTGATTGATGGAGACATGCGTTTCTTGCGCCAATTTTAAAGAAGAATGACTGTGCAAAACTAAATGGGGGTCTTCAGTCAGTAGAAGGGATAGCCTTCCTTGCGTTCCCCATTTAGTTTTGTACTGCCTGTTCCTTAGACCTTGAGTTTAAGTATGTAGTCTTAAGACCTGAAAGAGAGTACTGATAATGCGCGTATCCTTAAAATGGCTAAAAGAAATGCTACCCGGCATCAAGGAGCATTATGCTGATCTCGACAATTTTGTCTATACCTTAGACATGACGGGGACTGCTGTTGAGGCAGTCGAGACAGCAGGCGAGGCTCTTGAGGGTATCGTTGTGGGTCATATCACTGCAAAAGACAAGCATCCAAATGCCGATACCCTATGGGTGACGCAAGTCAACATTGGCGAAGAGGAGCCTGTGCAGATTGTTTGTGGTGCTGACAACTTTGAGGCAGGCGACAAAGTGCCTGTAGCTACCGTTGGCTCTATTCTGCCAGGTGACTTCAAAATCAAAAAGTCAAAGCTACGCGGAGAAGTAAGTATGGGCATGAATTGTTCTGCCCGTGAACTGGGTATTGGGGCAGATGCTGACGGTCTACTTATTTTGCCAGCAGACGCACCTATCGGCATGCCCTTTGCAAGCTACTGGGACATGGCAGATACAATTCTTGATTTGGAAATTACTCCGAATCGTCCCGATTGTTTGTCAATGCGCGGTATTGCACGCGAGATGGCAGCAGTGTTTGGTTTACAGCAGCCTAATTTTGATGGATCAGATTCTGGCATACCTAACTCTGTTGACAAGGTTGAGGCTAATGTTCGGCAATCAGAGAAGGATATCCACTCGCTTGCAACTGTTACTGTAGAGGACAGTAGTGACTGTCCGCGCTACGCTGCTCGCGTGATTTGTGATGTCACCGTGGGTCCTTCACCTGACTGGCTGGTTGAGCGCGTTGAAGCTGCAGGAGCACGTTCTATCAATAATATTGTTGATATCACCAATCTGGTTATGTTCGAGACAGGGCAGCCCTTCCATGCTTTTGACCTTGACACAATCGCAAAAGATGATGCGGGTCGCGCTGCTGTTGCGGTGAGGCGTGCCCGTGCGGATGAGTCCATCACAACACTGGATGAGGTTGAGCGTAAGCTGACTCCAGAGAATCTGCTCATCACTGACTCCTCTGGTCCCATCACGCTAGCTGGTGTTATGGGGGCTGCAAGCACTGAGGTTACTGAGGACACAACAAATATTTTGCTCGAGGGGGCTGTATTTGATCAGGTCGTTACTAGCCGCACGAGCCGGGGATTCCAGCTGATATCAGAATCTTCTCTGCGCTTTGAGCGCGGTGTTGATATTGAAAATACCATCCTGGCACTGGATATGTGTGCAGAACTTATCACAAAGCTAGGACAGGGTAAGCTTACAAAAGGCACTATTGATCTTTATCCGAATGTTTATGAGCGCCGTACTATTGAATTGCCCTTAGCGAAGGTTAATGCCTTATTGGGCACTGTCTTAGACTTGAAGACTTGCGAAGAGACTTTACGTAAACTGCGATTTGATGTCGTTGTTGATGAGGACGCAAAAGTATTGTCTGTGACTGTTCCTGGTTTCAGAGATGAAGTTAGGCGTGATGTTGATTTGATAGAGGAGGTCTTACGCCTCTATGGTATGGAGAACACTCCTGCCACTTTACCTGGTGGACGTGAGCGTATTGGTGGTTTGACGCATAACCAGAAGCTGCGCCGCAAACTAGAGCAGACTCTACGTACTCAGGGACTATTTGAAACACTAACCCTTCCTTTTGGGAATCCTGCGGATTACAAAAAGCTGGGCGTTCAACCTAGACTTGCCCAGCTGCATAACCCACTATCACAGGATCAGTCAGTGCTGCGCGCGCAACTACTGCCAAATTTGTTGCACTCTGTGGCTTTGAATTTGAAGCGGGGTACACGTAACGTTCAGCTCTATGAAGTCGGCACTGTATTTGAGTCTGCAGAAGGACGCAAGCAGCCAAAAGAGGCCGAACATGTTGCTGCTGTACTTTGTGGTGCTTGGAATAAGCGCAGCTGGAATCTACCAGCAGTTGAAATAGACTTTTTTGACGCGAAAGGCATCATCGAGACTCTCCTTCGTGAATTAGGTATTGAAAAAGCGCGTTTTGTTGCAGCAAATGATGAGGAGTACCCTTATCTGCAGCCAGGCCGTATTGCAGAGCTATATATAGGTGGTCATGTAAGAGGGGTAGTGGGAGAGCTTCACCCCCGCGAAACAATTGCCTTCGATATCGAAGAACCCGTCATCTGCTTTGAACTACAGTGCAAGGCCCTTTACAAAGCAGCCAAAGATTTGAGCGAGGTTCAGATGCCTTCAAGGTATCCTGGTATCGAGTTTGACATTGCGCTACTTGTGGATGATGACGTGAGTGCAGAGGGTATTACTCAGCGAATTGAAAGCTTTGGTAAGAAGACCTACCTTAGTGATGTGCGCTTGTTTGATGTCTACCAGGGCAAAGGTGTTCCGGAAGGGCAAAAGTCTCTGGCATTTAGCCTAAGTTACCGCAGTGATAGAACACTTAGTATGGATGAGGTAGAACCCCAGCACGAAAAACTTCTAGCAAGTCTTCAAAAAGCGACGGGAGCAACCTTACGTTCGTAGTGCGCAACGCGTCAGGTGTAAGCATTTGCTGTGATAGACTGATTCCTTTACTTTATTCGACTAAAGTAACTTACATATGGAATCGCAAAATGAATTTACGTTACTGGGTAGAAGAACTTTACGAAAGGGCATTTTAATGGGTAGCCAAAACGACACAACGGTACAGCCAGACTATAAAACAGCAACTGACCTAATGGGTGTCTTGCCTCAGTCAGCAGAAGTTGTTGATGGACACCTGCACGTTGCGGGTGTTAACATGGTGGAGCTTGCTCGCGAGGCAGGGACTGCTGTTTACGTCATGGATGAAGAGCAGATGCGCAGTCAGCTACGTGACTACCGAAGACTAATGAGTAATCATTGGGAAAATATAGATGTCTGCTATGCAGGTAAAGCCTTTTTGTCAAAGGCCATGGTGAAGTTGGTTGCGGAAGAAAATTGCAGTCTTGACGTTTCAAGTGGGGGAGAGTTAGCTGTAGCCCTTGCCGCAGACTTTCCTGCAGGTCGCATTTATTCACATGGCAACAATAAAACAGAAAAAGAAATAATCGAATGCATAGAGAGCGGCGTTGGACATATTGTTGTTGATAGCTTTGAAGAGTTGGACCGTATCTCTGCACTTGCTACTGCATGTGGAGCAGAGCAGTCAGTTCTGTTGCGCATAACCCCTGGTGTCAAGGCTGATACTCATGACTATATCACTACAGGCGCAGAGGATTCAAAGTTTGGGTTTGGGCTCAATGAAGGACTTGCACTTGAGGCAGTCAAGCGTGCTGTTGCTGCCCCTGGTATTCGTTATAAAGGCTTGCACATGCATATCGGTTCACAGATCTTTGCGCTTAATTCTTTTTCTGCGGCTATTGAGAAAATGGTGGAATTCATCCATCAGATTAAGGTGGAGCTTGGTGCTGATACTGCAGTCTTGAATACGGGCGGTGGACTAGGTGTTGCCTATGGCGTGCCAGATCAGCCAGCAACAATTGAAGAGTACGCACAGGTTATAGTAGACGGTATCAAGAAGGCCTGCGAAGCACGCAGCCTCTCTGTTCCATGTATTGTGGTAGAGCCTGGCAGATCAATCGTTGCGAGTTCTGGGGTCACATTGTATACGGTTGGCACAGTCAAAGAGGTCCCCAACATTAGAACCTATATCAGCATAGATGGGGGAATGACCGACAATATTCGTACAAGCCTCTATCAGGCGCACTATGAGGCCTTTATTGCAAATAAGGCTGATCAGCCACGCAGTATCACAGCCACCATTGCAGGGAAGCACTGCGAGAGTGGAGACATTGTCGTAAGTGAAGGTCCTTTGCAGTCAGCAGATATCGGTGACATCCTGTGTGTTCCTGCGACAGGCGCTTACTGCCAGTCACTGAGCAGCAATTATAATAAGCAGGTTAGGCCTGGCGTTATCTGGGTCAAGGGGGGCAATTGGCGCTGGGTTGTACGTCGCGAAACGTATGATGATTTACTGCGCTGCGATTTAGGATAAATCGCTATACTGCACTGCGTTCAGAAATTAATGCAAGCATCATTTCCTCACTACGTTTGTGTTGTGGCCTAGGTTAGCTTCTGCTATACTATTTCGTCGTGGTTATCGGGGTGTAGCGCAGTTTGGCAGCGCATCTGCTTTGGGAGCAGAGGGTCGCAGGTTCAAATCCTGCCACCCCGACCATTTTGACAAGGGCGGACGTAGTTCAATTGGTAGAGCATCAGCCTTCCAAGCTGATTGTTGCGAGTTCGAGTCTCGTCGTCCGCTCCATTTTCGCGGTATTTGCCGCCGTATCAAAAGACTCACGTAGTTACTACGTTTCGCCTTCCGATACGACGCCTATCCGCTCGCGAAAATTCTATTGAGGCATCTATATGCTCAGTAGGCTTCACGTTGAGTTTTTCTTGCGCCCATAGCTCAGCTGGATAGAGCGACGGACTTCTAATCCGTAGGCCCGGGGTTCGAATCCCTGTGGGCGCACCATTTTCTTGCAGGTCAGAGGCTTGCTTACCTTCTCACCTGATTGTTTTCAAGTTCACAAAGTCTGTTACTATCACAGAACTATCACAGTTGATTTCATCTACACTGCATTTCGTTCGTTAGGATGTGCGCAAGCGCACCTCCACTCACTACATTTGCGCTGATTTCAAAACGTCCCTTTTCAGAGGTTTGTCACCTGTGCCATATTCGGTACAGGAGTAGCCATTAGCTTGCCAATGACTGCGGCTGCCTTCTCGTCATCCTCACGTTGAGCATGAGCGTACAGGTCGAGCGTGATGCCTACACTGGAATGACCCATACGGCTTGATACTGCCTTAATGTTAATGCCGCTAGACACAAGTGCGGTCGCATGTGAGTGGCGAAGGTCATGAATTCTAAATTTTTCGAAGTCATGTTTCTTTCTGAATCTACGCCACCAACGCTCAAGATGGTCGCCATCCATGTGGTCTCCGACTTCACTGGTGATTACAGGAGTATTGTCGTCTTGCTTAATACCTAGACACCGCAGGTAGTCTTCCTGTCTGTTCTTCCATCTTAGCAAGTCTTCTACGATTTGGTTATCGAGAGCTATATCCCTGTTGCCACTTTCAGTTTTCGTGCTTGTCAGTTCACCTGTTACTTTATTGAGTGACTGGTGTATGTTTAACTGTGCGCCCACAAGGTTAACATCACCCCAAAGCAATCCCAGCACTTCACCACGCCTAAGACCTGTCGCCATTATTACTCTAATGGCAGTCACATGAGCCATATCGGAAGTTAGCCTTTGTTGCTTATCGTTGGCATGAGGATAGACTTTTGATTCTTCAGCCTTAAGAGCTTTCACAAGACGTGTAACTCCTGCTTTATCAAGTGCAATACCTCTCTTAGACTTGGGAGCTTTAGGAGCCTCCACACGGTCACAAGGATTACGCAAGATGATGTCATCGTTTACCGCTTGACGCATTATCTGATTGAGTTGCATGGCAGTCATCTGAAGCGAACGCTGACCTACGCCATCACGAGCAAGCGTAGTGTACAGGTTGCGAACCACCGTTGCATCTATATCGCCTAGCGGTACTGTAGCAAGCTGGCTATTTAGATGGACAAGAATGTCTAGGTTACGCTTCAATGTTGCAGGAGCAAGCCTACCAGATGCCTCACGAGCGTCATACCATTGCTGGGCATACTCGCTAAATATCATCTTGTCAGCATCGAGCTTCAAGCCATGTTCGACCTCCAGTCTAAAATTGTGAAGAGCACGCTGAGCCTTAGTGCGCGACCCCCTAAAGTGACGACACTTCTGCCTGCGCTTGCCAGTCAGCGGATCATTGCCTAGCGACAGTATCAACTGCCAAGAATTCTTAACAACTTCACCTTTGCTATTCTTAACTTGCCTAATGCTTCCATTACCTTTGATTTTCATATTCACCTCCTAAAAATTATCGTTGTCTACATTACTATTCCGAACAGCACCCTATTTGGCACTGGTGTCGGCTTTATTTTTGCGACGTTTTTGCTGCTTTAGTCGGCTTCTACAAGTGGTACTGCAATATTCAGAGGTTGGACGTGGGCTTTTTGATCCCCTCTTTCGCTTGAACCATCGCTTGCAATCAGGAGCCTTGCATCTGTACCATGAAACGCTATCTGCCACAGTCTCAATTATCTGATTCGATATTGCACTTACGAGAGAGCCGACCTTTACAGCTTTTGCCAAAATTATCCCCTCGTCATAAAGTACCTCTTGTTGTTCCTCGTTTATATACACAGCTTGTTCAGAGTTAGATGCATTCATGTTCACAAAGTCAAACAATCTTGGGTCTTGAAAATCCTCACTGAAGTCTCTCAACTCTGCTCTGTCAAGGCTAGAAGTCAATCCTCTGACTGTATCTTGCAACAACATCAGCACTGCCATCGCTTCATCGTGTGAAACAAAGTGGGTAGGCAATACCTTATAATTGGTGGGTTCAACAATAGGACTTCCTATTTCCACAGACTTTTTTATCATCTCACCCCAAATGTGCTTTCTCGCTCTATCAGTCTTTCTAATAGCAGGACGAAGTTCAGACATAGCAATTAGGGGTATGCTACTTTCCCTATACGGACAATCAAGCAATCCATATTTTTCCATAAAGTGTGCCAGTGATTCTTGCTCTGGTAATACATCCATAAGTTCAGTTGAAAAGAAGTTAACCTCAAGGGATGTAAGTCTTTGTGCGGGTTGGCTAAATTGCATTAGGTAGCCTTCACACCCTTCGATGGTGATTGGCTCACACTTTCCAATATCCCAGCTGCGCTTGCATACTCTGAAAGAAGTCTTGTCATTTGGCAGCAGCTTGTCTTGGTTGCGGTTATCTCCCATTGTAGCCCCTTATTCTGTCATTTACATGGATACACATCTATTCTAACCTAGCTAGTAATACAAGCGCAAGTCCAAGAGAAAGGCAAGAAAATGATGTGTGAAAAAGTTACCGTGATGGAAAAGGTTCGTAGAGAACGAGGCATGACGAAAACAGATGTGGCACGGAAAGCAAAAATACAACAGGGTCTTCTTGGCTGGATAGAGAGCGGGCGATTCACACCTTATGATTCCCAGCTTGAAAAAATCGCAGCTGCCCTTGAATGGGATGGCGACCCACGAGAGCTACTTAAAGGAGCTGATGAAAATGTGTAGGCAAATAGATGCCCCCGCTGCGACCAAGCTAACAGGGGCTACAAACCAACCCGTTGAGGAAAGTCTGCAATTAAATTGTAGCACCGATAGCACTCTATTAGCTAACTATCACGACGTAGATGTATTAGATACCAACGACCTCTCAAAGATTTTGGGCATCAAGGTTGTTACGGTACGTCAAATGCTTAGACTGAATCAGATTAGACACATCAAGATTGGAGCGCAATACAGAGTTCCAAAGGCTTGGCTTATTGAATGGATGGAGGAGGGTGGTAGTTATGTCCGCCAATAAGCCAGCAAATCTTACCCTAGATGAACTAAAGAAGCGCAGGCAATGGATTCTGTGGAAGCTTGAAGACAACGGCAGGCCCAAGCCAGACAAAGTACCCTACTCACCTATAACAGGATGCAAGACAGGCTGTGACGAGCCTCGCAGAACCGAATGGACAACCTTTGATGAAGCCGCACAAGTTCTAGCTCAAGGCGACTACAGTGGCATAGCTCTTGTACTGACTGATGGGGTATGCGGAATTGACATTGATGGTAGACGTGAAGACGATACAGAAGTCCAAGCTGTCATTAGGCAGTTCAGCTCTTACACAGAGCTATCACCGTCAGGGGAGGGGCTTCATATCCTCTTTATGCTTGCCCCCGAAAAATTACCAGAGGGCTTTACAGAGGATTACAGCAAGCGATACTACAAGAAAAACAGCTCCAACAATATTGAATGCTACCTACCCAACATCAGTAAGGCAAGGTACTTCACGTTTACAGGCAACCCTATACATGACACAACTATCAAAGAATGTACCGAAGTCCTGCCAGCATTTCTTGATGGCCTATATGCAACGCCCTACAAAAGCTGCTAAGAAGGCTCTGGCAACCCCTGCGCTATCTGCGTCAGTCCTCTCTGATTCAGAGGTGATACAAAAAGCATCAACAGCTAAAAATGGCAACAACTTCAAGCGTCTCTATGATGGAGATTACAGCGACTACGGTAGTCAGAGTGAGGCAGACATGGCACTTTGTTCACATCTTGCGTTTTGGTGTGGTGGTGACCTTGACCAGATAGACAGACTCTTTAGGCAGTCTGGGCTTATGCGGGATAAATGGAACAGAGATGATTACCGCAGCTCTACGATTCAGACAGCAATATCTAGTACAACAGAGTTATACAATCCATCACATGGCATCACTGCAAGAAGGGGTAGCCCTATAGCAAGAAATATATCCAGCACGCTCATGGCTCAAACTTTGGGTGGCGAGGATGACTATACAGATGTAGCCTTGTCCGACCTGTTTTCCTCAATGTATTCCAAACGAGCTAGGTATTCAAATGCGCTTGGATGGCTTTACTGGAACGGGCAAGTATGGCAGCCAGATAAGTTACAAGTCCAAGAAATGATGAAAGAGCTAACAGGGCTAATCTTTAATGATGCAGAACAGGTGCTTTGGCAAGCTACCGTGCGCAAGTATGAGGCTGAAATTAGCGGTGACAGTGAAGCTAAAGGAAGTGCCAGCACAGCTATCACAGCAGCCAATGATTACATGAAGTTTGCAAAAAGGATGCGCACAACTAAATCGGTAAAGGGTGTCTTAGAGTTAGCGACCTCATCACTTGCAATCAAGATAGAGGACTGCGACAGTGACCCGTTTTTGCTAAACACACCTGCTGGCATGGTAGACCTTAGAGACGGGAGCGTTAGACCACATGACCCCTTAGCTTACTGCACCAAGATAACCAAGTATGCCCCAGCAGAAGCAGCAGAAGATGAACGCTGGGATGGACTCCTAAACTTGATTACTCAAGGTGATGCTGAACTTATCAATTACCTTCAAGTCGTTGCTGGTGCAGCAGCTATCGGACACGTCTACGTTGAGAAAATCATCATCGCTGTAGGCTTTGGTGCAAATGGTAAGTCAACCTTTTTCAATGCGCTCGCTCGTGTGCTAGGTGATTACGCAGGAAGCATAGCAGCAGACACCCTTATATCAAGCGGGACAAGCAAACGATTTGATTTGGCAGGACTACTTGGAAAACGTCTTATCCTTGCGTCAGAGACAGAGGAACATCAGCATCTATCAAATTCAATGCTCAAACAAATTGCAAGCACCGACCCTATTAGGGCAGAAAAGAAACATAAGGATGAGTTCGTATTTCTTCCGTCTCATTTGACCATATTGAGTACCAACTTTTTACCAAAGGTATCCAGTAATGACTACGGTACTTGGAGAAGGATTGACCCTGTACCATTTGATGCAACTATTACAAGCCCACAAACAGATTTCCTTGAAAAACTACTGGAACGGTCTGGCGGTGCAATCCTTAGATGGATTATTGAAGGTGCGCAAAAGTTTATCCAAAACGGCAAAAAGCTGCCAGAGTGTAAAGCTGTCACAAGGAAGCGTGAGCAATATGCCACAGATAATGACTGGCTAACCCAGTTTCTTGAAGAGTGTTGCACTGTGGGCAATGGACACAGAGTTAAATCTGGCGCACTGTACACAGCATATAGAGAGTGGGCAATGCTCACAATTGGGCGTGCCCAGTCAAACAAGGATTTCAATACTGCACTCGCAAGCAAGGGCTACCAAAGCCACCGTGACAGCAGTGGAACATATTGGCTCGGTTTGACCTTGAACACAGGGGTATAGATGGGCAAGAATGTTAAGCGATGCTAACCGATTCCATAAGTTTTCATATTTGAAAATTGTTGACTATATAGAACTTGTAATATTGGTCAGCATCGGTCAGCATTTGCCCTCGCTCTCACCTGTGTTAGTACCTTAAAAACTGGGCAACGGTGACAACAAGGGTGTGCAGTGGTGAGCTTTTGTGACCGCAGTAACATTGCTCACCTTTGCTTGCCCCTGCTCACCACAACCCCTGTGTAAAACTGTTTCCTATTTGGGTGGTTGCAGGATAGATAAAGGTAAGCAATGTTTACCTTATGACCCTTGTAACTAAATGTTCCCTGCCCCCACCCAAAGTAGTTAACCTTGTAAATCTAGTTACCTGTGAAACATTGGCAACACAGGCTAACCAGCTCCCCTTTACAGGCTCCTGTTCCCTTTGCCATCCAGCTCACCAGTCAACACTGGCGCACCTTGATAACCGAATACAGCACTGGTACGCATTCAAAGTGGTTAGCCTTGCATAGTTATGACAGGTCAAGGAGTTAGCGGTGCCCTAAGAGGAACTGTAATCTGTGGGAATCATAACCACGGGTGTCCTGTGCATTAAAACGATATTATGTCTTTAATGTATTTAAAACCTGATCAAACCGCAAAATGTCTTCACTTCTGGTACGCCAGACACTATCAACACTTAAGTCAGCCAAGTAGGAGAATTCGATTTCTACATCAAAAACGGAATCATCTACGACCAGGCATGGGGATGCAAGAAATTTGATTTGACCCATATCAAAAACATCTATACATAACCTGTTTGCATCTAGATAAAGTCTGCCAGAAACACGAACACAACTAGTGCCAAAAGGAATAGTCTGGTATTTTTCTTCAGCCTCACCCTTAAATATGATTGAGATCAGCGTATGCGCTATAGTGCTCGCTCTAATGGCAATAATAGGATTACCGAAACCAACTGTTTCTACTGTGCCTGAAAATTCAAAATCCTGCTCAACCAAGACACTATTTCGTATAGCTTGAGCCACCTCTTCTGCCCTTTCGCGCTCACGTTTTCGCTGATTAGCCATATAATGCCTTAATGCACCACTTGGCTCAGCATCTGATTCCCCATATCCGCCGCAATCAAAAGTGCTGCGAAAGCTGCAACCACTACAGTCGTCTCCGAAATTACATCCCACGATTCTCCTCCTTGTATTTCGGTAACCTATGTGAATAGGGCAATTAAAGCTATCAGGGCAGCTAAGAATCCAACCGAACCAATATTCAGCTGCCATTGCCTCTTTGATGCTTGCACCTGTTCTTCAAGGAGGGCTGATAGCTCGTCGAGCTTCTTTGTTGTTTGACTATCGAGTAACTCAACTTGCTTTCTCACCTCTCCAATGCTTGCGTCAAGAGTGCTAAAGCGATCATATATTTGAGTGTTGATACTGGCGATGGATTCTTTTGTCTCTGCCGATTTAGCCAGATACTCTGCCTTTAGTCCTTGACTGGACTTTTCAGATGATTCCAGCATCTTCCTAAGCGATTCCCTTATTTCCCTGTTCGCTTCGCTGGATTCCCGAATGTTGTCTACGGTCTTGCTAGCTGTTGTCTGGAGCTGTTTAATGTTATTCGCGCTGCCATCAATTTTGCCAATCAGCTCTGCAACTTTTTCAATAGCAGCACCAAGCCTAGGAAAATTTTTCGCTGTATCTTCCAGCTCTGATATAACCGTATCGAGTCTTGCTACTGAACTTGATTTTGTTATACCTTTTTTTGACATGCTATACCCTCTCCAATTCGATGCCATCATTGATCTTTGTCAAAAGACTATTTAAGGATTCTGTTCGCTGTCGAATACAAAAAGCCAGAGAATAATCATCCCCTAGCTTTTCATAAATTAATCTGCTCGTGTGCGGAAAGACTTCAATAAGCGTTGCCGATAGCTTCACCTGCAAGATTTCAGGCATATCCCCTGCAAATAGCAGCACTGCCTGAAAAAAGGCATTTTGTTCATTTTCATTCAATTGCGAAACTCTGCTTAAAGATTCGATAAGTCTGTCAATAGCGTCTGTACCCTCGAATCGGTCAAGCCGAATTCTCAGCATACCATCAAGAAAGTTCAAGCCATCAATATAACGGTAGCTTTCAAGATAGCGCGTCAGTGAAGCAAGTAGCCGTCTGCACTGGTCATCATCTAAGGGTGCGCTGCCATTGGCATATCCTTCTTGAAATAGCGCATCAAGCCAAAGTTCATAATTCTTGGGCTGGGCAACAATGTGGCTAAGGATACCTGTTGTTGCGTCTGAGGACACGAAATAGCTTTCGATGTAACTCTTTATCTCGTCGCTTGTCTTGTGTGTTTCACATACTTCGCGCATTGAAGCTATCGAACGTCGTCTACTATAGGTAATATTGTCGTATGTCCAATGTAGAAGGCACTTCATGTATCCATCAATACGATTTTGACTTGATTGAAGTAGCATTGAATATTCTTCGAGCCTTTCTGCCTCTGCGCCGTAGCGTTTAACATAGCGATCTAAGCACGCCTTTACGTCTTGCTCATCATAGACTTCTCGGAGATACACCATAAAGATTGCTTTTCCAGCACCAGCCTCCACCTCATACTTTTCAACAGTCCAATCTTCAACTATTCCAAGAACTGATAAATGATATAGAGCAGATTCAACCTTTGATTGAGTAAACTTCTTTTGCTGAGCATACCGCTCCTCGCCATTAAGATTTTGCCAAAGTTTAGCACTTTCAAGCAAAGAGCCATTCCTTGTATTTGTCGCCTTGAGCATTTCTGCAATTCTCTTCATTGCCTGGAAGTCATCTTCAATGCTTTCCTCTCCTTTTGCCCATAGTCCTAAAATATCCCCAAGGTCATTCTCGATATGCTTGCGTTTCCATGGTGCGCTATCTACCTCGGCGAGCTCCTTCAATCGAGCAATGGATGTGTTTCTATGAAAGATTTCTGCGATTCGCCCATTTTCTGCAGGACTCTCTGGGGTGTAAAGAATGTAACAATTTGAATCTTGCCTACCTCGACCAGCCCTACCTGCTTCTTGATAGAACGCTTCAACTGACCATGGCATACCATAATGAACGGTATAGTTGATATTCTTTTTATTAATGCCCATTCCAAATGCTTTGGTAGCAACAAGCAAAGCGTATTTGTTTTTAGTATAGTCATCTTGGATGCGTTCTTTTTCACAGCCGTCAAGTTTTCCATGATAAGACGCAGCTGCTCCTCCTTTTACCTTGTGCTCTTTTTTTAGCCAGTTCTGTATTTCAACAGAAAGCCTAGTGCAGCCAGTCTTACCACCCTGATACACTGTGAAAATTAGCCCTGCGGAACGAGCCTTTCGGCCCTCATCCAAATCCCTAACGGCATCAAGATTTGCACTTATAATTTCATTGAGAGCCTGTTTTTTGTTTTGAGTTGTGTGAATGTGGAATGTAAGCTCATCGCGCCTCATTGTCTTAGTGTCCTCTACTGCATCTTCATCTACCCCAAACTCAGCAATCAAATCCTTGCGAACAAACTCCGAAGCCGTGGCTGTTAAACCAATCAGCGTTGCTGATGGACTATGCTTTTGGATGCTTCTCGTTACATTGAGATACGACACTCGAAAATCATGTCCCCACTCAGACAGGCAATGTGCCTCATCAATGACAGCATAAGCAAAACTTAATTTCTGATTAATTTTCGTCAGGGCATCACGAAATTGTTGTGACTGAAAACGCTCTGGGGATATCCAAGCTATCAAATATTTGCCCTTTCCAAATGCACCTAAAACTCGAGCCCTTTCGTCTCCTCTTTGCGTGCTATTGAGAAATGCTGTTCTATCGGTACCTGATTCTTCAGCCATATTGAGCTTCTGGTCTTGCATCAGCGACACGAGTGGTGCGACCACATAATTGACTGTGGGTTGAAGCAGGCAACAGTACTGATAGCATAGCGATTTACCAGCACCCGTTGGGAGGATGCCTATAACTTCATTTTTATTAAGTGCCCTAGCGATTATAGGAAGCTGACCAGGTGCGAATTTGTCGTGCCCAAAAACATTCTTTAGCACAAATTCTAAGTGAGGCATTCGCTTGATTTGCTCCTGCTCAGTTTCGGGCATCGAGTAATTAATGGACTCCGCTGCAGAAACCACAAAGAAGTCATATTGAAGATTCGTTCCCTTATCAAAGTAGTCATTGCGAATATATATTGCACCTGGCTCAGCGAGAGAGTCATCCCATCTTTCAAATAAGTCGATGTCAACTAGGATATTTTTGCTTGAGTTCTTTTTAGAAATTTCAATTTTTGGTCTACTGAGTGCTCTACCAGAAATGCCAACTAAGTTTTCTAGCCAAAGAAAAATGTCATCTACGGCTAACTGAAAAAGCTCTCCAGTATTCTGCGCTTCAGAGCGTAGTGAGAATTTCCAAACATCGTCACAAATACCGATTCTTCCTGACTGCAAAAGTGAGCAGAGCAGCATTTGAAACCTTATAACCATCTCATAATCAAGAGCCACTTTTTGTGCTGTGTAGTAACTTGGTTCTTTTAGGGTACGCATGTAGTCTCTTGTAAGTTGACTTGATTCGAGTTTTGACCTTAAATCGTTCATGCATCTTACGAGTGCAGTATCCTCACGCTTAACAGACGATGCAGAGATTCGAACAACTTCCACTCCATGCCTGTTCAGGAATTCGTCACGCTTAACATCCTTAGCTTTTTGCAACCTTTCCTCATGTTGCGCACCATCTATTTCAATGACCAACTGTAGTTGAGGGAGGTAAAAGTCAACTTGCTGGTGTGCAAACTCGCTCACATTGCTGCAAACAATGTCCTCTATTGTTGCCTCTGGCAACAGAAGTTGCTTCACAAAAGAATAGCCCCCAAGGTATTTATCTATCAAGCTAGAATAAAAATCATATGCGGGATAGTCATTGCTGTCTTTAGCCCCCTTAATCGTCTGTATCCAGCTTGGCAGCTTTGGCGAAATCAGGCATAGGCTCGCTTGGGTTACGACTTCTGGCTCCTTATAGTCCTGCCTATGGATCGCGGAAGTAAAATCTATTACAGCATTTTCAAAGTGACGCCTGAGACTCGTTTGATAGCTTATGTCTCCGTCATTGATAATTAGGCTATTGGAGATATAAGCCTTGAATAAAGATAGAAACTTGAAAGAGATATCTTCGTTCTCTTTGGGGTTTCTTGGAGTGTTTTGTGATGTCTGCCACAAGTCCCACAAAACCTGATATTCGTTTTTCTGGGAGCCTTGTCGAGGGGGCAGTTTTGAACCTTTGGACAATATTGCTTCTGCCAAATTGTTGAGGTCTTCTGGCTTTGCTTTTGCCTCATCCACCTCACTCTCTATTCCCCCAAGTGCCTTGACAAGGAATTGCGATGGGCGCGTTATATGCCCACGGTTTAGCAAGTTCATCAACACACAGTAGAAACTGTAAAATTCGTCACTCTCATCATGCGGCAAGGCATTGCCAATTATGACGAAATTGTTTCTCGAGTCAATATAACTCGCAGAGAATCGTTGCATTTTCAAGTTGGCGTATCGCTCACCTGCTGCTGGTTGACTCACAGCTATTATCCTCCAATAGCTAAATACGGGCGGTATATAACATAATTTAACTTTGGGGATGTCTCTTAGAAGTCATTGGCGACAACGGGAAGAAGGACATCCACTCTAGTCGCCAAACTGAAAATAGCTACACATGCCATATTCGCGAGCAGATGTCCTTCTGCTCGACATGTGTAACAAGCTCGCAATGAGCCATATTTAATTCAGTTTGGCAGGTACAAGCATACCAAATGGTGCTATGAGCTATGTAAGATGGATGCCGCATAGATGTACCTCAAGTTCGTAGGGCGTTGACATCAGCTGACATCAATACATCTCACAGCAGAAAATAGCAGATAGCTCATTTTCTACTGGGTACAGATTTTGGCAAAATACCCCAATTCCTTGTATGGTTTCCTTGGCAGTCGAAAAGTGTGTTTCTATAGCCTGTGAGCTGGGCAAACCTTAATCACAGAGCTTCAAATATGTAGGGGGAGGTGGGTACTGGGTACATCGCATTTCATAAATTGCGCTACAGGTCTGTTTATCGCCCGTTTTACCTTCGCAAACTAGGGTAAATATGCGGGGTGGCACATGGTCAAAACAGCACACCGATTCTCAGAAATAGCAGAAAATTTGTCACGGCATGTTCCGTGCCCCTGATGTCCACAGCTAACATATACCCTCCCCCCGCTCCACATCTAAACAGGTGCGCAAGGTTGGCACTAATTGCATCAGTAATCCACTGCAAGCATGGCACATTGTAGACATGTAAAGGGATGTCATCTGATGTCATTGGCAAGTACGTCAGAACTAGGTTGAACTGGCTTACTTGTCACATCAGCTACCCACATCCCCCCACCAAAGAGTTAACACCTGTGAGCCTTTGAGGCAAGGAAGCAGAGGAAGCAATATTGGGTGTAGACATGATACAAGCCGATACAAGCCATGTACACCTATGTAACAAGTCATGTAAAAATGGAAGTGCTTGTTCTCTAGGCACATCAAGAACAAAGGGCAAGCACAGAACGAGGTGGTGGCATTGTTAGCCATGTGTATCAAATGACATCAATTGTGGGGCTTCTGGTGGCTCTGTGTGCCTTGTTGTCCAGCTGCTAGAAGTGTTGCCTATCTCACCGCATCCGACCTATGGACAGCTGCAAGCACGGCATGTATTGGGATGCCTAACACTTACACCTGCCCACAGACGGATGCTATTGCCGTAAGCATAAGACGACAAGATTCAATAGTTAATCCTGCCTTAAAAACTGTTTGATGAGAGCACCAATACAATTTTGCATTAATTGGCTACTTCTTCTTTCCTGTAAGCTTTCTCACTAGTGCAGAAACATAGTATTTGCCTTCGCTAAATAACCAAGTTAGGAATGTAAGAGCAAATATGGTTAATGTTGCCAGTATGCCGCCGCTAGTATTTCCAAGCATAAACAAGTAAATCGCGCCACCAGACAAAACAAGAACAACAATGGTTGAAAGTACTAAATCTAGCGTGGAGTTTACCCTGCGTCTTTGAGAATCCAGCTCGTTATCGCGCCTACGAGATTCGCCGTCTTTGGCAAACTCAGACAAAATTACCGCTCTAGTTTCACTGTCATACCCAGCCATATCTTCATGATGCGGCAGTGGACCAGTATACTCTCGAATGTGTTGTTCTACCGTACTCAGCACCAAGCCCTCGTTAAGAGAATTGCCTAGCGACTGTATAATTTCATTAGCTAAATTCTTTGCGAAATCTTCTTCGGGTGAATGCTCCGATAAGTCAATTCTTTGCGCTTTGAGCTCTTCTGGCTTCGAGTTCCGAATGGGGTCAAGGGCGGAATCATGCGCGGTATTGCTCGCGGAGCTGATTGACGGGATGTTCTTGGTAGAGTTTTCATGTCCTGCTCCTTCCACATTGTCATTTCCGTTCAACATTCAATTATACCTACTTTTCAATTATACCTACTTTCTCCAACAGTTAACAACTACTCCTTATTGTGCTCCTGAAATGTCATTACCACAAGATGTGCTATCGATGTCAATGGCTCGTTAAGAATTGCATCTACCTTCAGTACCACCTGATATCAGAAAAGTTTAACATTCAATCGTGCAGA
>Ga0123352_10000084_pt1 | contig 100575 bp, 90 predicted proteins | sample TergutLab28metaG_FD_89700 | JGI IMG/M metagenome (GOLD analysis project Ga0123352, IMG submission 89700) | Labiotermes labralis P1 segment gut microbial communities from Petit-Saut dam, French Guiana - Lab288 P1 | ecosystem: Host-associated > Arthropoda: Insects > Digestive system > Gut ...
CCCCCTCTTCCAATAGGGGGATTTTTATTTCATTTATTCCAAAATTCTAAACTGTCTTAGCACTGCCTCTGGGTCAAGTATCGCATCAAATCCTAGCTTTGTAGATAAATCCCCATTAAACGGTAGCGGAAAACGGTTTGCCCTCCAACTTGTAGCATCGCACATACCCCACAAAGTTACACGGGCGATTCTATCGCTGTGCCGTTTAAAAATATGGAACATTTGGGCGTATTGAATGGCCTGTATACGCTCCTGAGTTATTGTCATTTGTGTTTGCCCAAGCGAACCCTGGAGCGTTATGTCAAGCTCGGTAATGTGGATTTCTATCCCCTCAAGTTCGCTAAAGCGGATGATAGAATCTTCTACTTCTGCCGGGGAAGTATCGGTACTGTAATGCCCTTGCATTCCAATTGCGTGGATTGGCACGCCCATTTCTAGCAATTCTTGCACCATGTGGAAAACGGCCTCGCGCTTGCCCGGCTGGTTTAGGTTGTAATCATTATATATTAAAATTGCATATGGGTCTGCCGCGTGGGCGGCGCGGAACGCAATTTCTATATATTCCGGGCCAATTGCCCTAAGCCACGGCGTATCGCGCAACGCACTACGCCAATCTGTTGGGTCACCGGAGACAGAACTTGGGAATGCTTCATTCACAACGTCCCACGCAATAACGCGCCCACGATAGCGCGACACAACTTCTGTCACATGCGTTACAAGGTTTTCTATCGCCTGGTCGCGACATATTCCTTCATAATTCATCCACTCCGGTGATTGTGCATGCCAAACTAAAGTATGCCCAATTACATACATGTCATTTGCTAATGCGGTGTCTACCATGTGGTCGGCAATGTCCCAAAAAAATTCGCCCTGGCGTGGTTGCAGTGCGTCCGGCTTCATATCGTTGCCAGCTGTAATAGCTCTAAAGTGATGACGCATAAAATCAAACCGTACGCCCTCCAGGCATGGCGGGCCTATTGCCGTACCCACCAGAAAATAACCTGCCAATTCTTCAAAAAGGCGCGGCAGGCTTGAGTCCCAATTGTGGCGTACCTGCATGTCGTAAAGTGTAACATCATCTATATAGAAGCTGACCGTTGGACTGCCCACTGTTTCTAAATGGACAACCATCGCTTCGAAGTCGTATGTTGGCCTGTATGCGCGCAGCTCTGTCCACTCGCCAGGCTGAGCTGTAGCAGTAAATGTAACCGCCGGTGTTGGCGCAAGGGGAAGCTCTTGCCACAGCGTACGCCCTGTTGGTGTGCCGCGCACAATAAATTCCACCGCCATACGGAACGTTGCTTCTTCACTCACAGGATTAACCCATATCGAAACACCATGGGGCTGGTTGGGGAGCGCATATCCTGTAAAATCAATTGTTATTGCGTGGCTATCGCTTGTGCGGTTGGTTACAAAAAGCGAATAGTTGCCCGTACGCGCATTATCAGATACGCGTGTTAAAGCAAGGCCGCGTGGTGTGAATCGTTCGTATCCATCTTCGAAAGATGTTGTGAACAGGATTCTGCAATCTTTATCTGGATATTCGTCGTCTGCGCCCGCAGGCTCTTGCATGGTTGGCATCGTAACGATAGGGTCAACCTCCGGTAAGTCGACCGGTTCCTGGTCTGCACTATATATTACCGGTTCTGTGCTTCTGCTACAGGCACCAATGACTACAACAAACAAAATGGCACCTAGAAAGATTAAAAAATTTTTCATTTTGTCCTCCCTATCTTATTGTTCTAACCATGCTGCTGGGTCAACCACCGCCCAGAACGCTTCCTTCGGCCTAAAATATCTATCAAACAACAATGGCGACGCTGCCGAACGCCAGCTTGTGCCATCTTCGCGCCCCCACATGGTTACGCGATCGATATAATCGGAAAATTCCATGTACAAAAGCATCAAATTGGCATACATATTTGCCTGGGCGCGCGCTTGCGCAGGTGACATTACCATAGGTGCGCCAATTGGTTGGAAGGTGATGTCCATCTCTGTGACGTGGATACGCGCACCCGTTTGGGCATAACGCTCTATCGCATGGCGCACTTCCAACAGGCTAATGCCTTGGCTGTAATGCGCCTGCATTCCTATTACTTCTATTAATAAGCGGCCATATTCCGGGTGGCTTGGATTACCATATGCTGGGTTGTTTACGTGGTCGTTGTGCCAGCGTTCGTTCATTGCTTCAACCATATTTGCAATTGCATCGCGCTTACGTGGGAACCATTCGTTATAATCGTTATATATTAGCCGCGCTGTTGGTGCATAACGGCGCGCAAATACGAATGCATAATAAATATAGTCGTAGCCGCGTTCGCCGGCATCAAAATCTGCGCCATTGGCAAACGCATGATACCACGGCACATAGTTGCGCAATGCACGCTGCCAAGAACCCACCGGATAAACCGGGCTACCTTCTGGCCCTTGGGTTACGATATTAGCTGCGCCACCATTGGTCACCACTTCGTTGGTGACATCCCAATAATGCACCCGCCCGTCAAAATATCCGGCATATTGCTCTATAAACCAGCGCATGTTTTCCATGGCTTCTGTGCGGGTAAGCACTTCGCCGCCAGGCGCACGGTTTAACCACGGTGCAGATTGCGAATGCCATACTAGCGTATGCCCAACCATCACTAAATCGTTTTGCTCCGCAAAATTGACCATGGTACGCGCACCGTTTAGGTTAAGCGCGTCTGGGCGCGTCCATTGGTTGCCGCCACCACCGATAGAGTCCGGTTTCATTGCATTTTCTGCCGTAACCGCCCCGTAATGGTGCAGGAACATTTCCACGACGCCGAATGGGTTGTTGTTCACCAGCGACGGCTCCATTATCGCACCAAATACAAAATAATTTGCATAAATCTCGCGCAAGGATGGCAATGTCAAATCCCAAAACGGTACGATTGCTTCCGTTACGCCTTGCACTGTGAGACGAATATTACTCATATACCAGATTGCAGGCTGGCGGTAATACTCGTTGACTCTAAAGCGGAATGTGATGTGATCTACTGCACCAGATGCATGGTCTAATGTGAACTCCGTCGTAGTTGTCACCCATTCGCCAAGTGGCAGCACCGTGGATAAATCTTGGTTATTGGTTGGCTGGTGATCTGGCGAGCCAAAATTGCCGTTAAATACAATACCCGCACCAGGTACCGAAGTTTTGTCCCCATTTCCTTCTTCCGGAATGTACACATCCCAAGAAAGTTGCAGGCTCGCGCCTTGCTCTAGCCTTTGCGGCAGGTAGAAACGCAGGAAGTTACCCGCACCGCTATTCCAGTTGCCGGTTGTATTGGTGATGCGCACGGAATAATCACTACCATTACCAAAATCTGTGACATGCGCTATATCAACCTGCGCACCCGCAACCAAGAATTCTTGGTATGCAGCCCAATTTGCAGGGCTAAAATTGATGTCGTGCAGCGGCGGCACAGGCGTTGGTACGGTTTGCAAAAAAGCATCGCCACTGTTGCCAAATGGATATACTTGATTATCTGCAAAGTCAAGTTCGGCAATGGTTTCGCCATCCAAGGTGATGACTAGGCTATTTACATAAAACACGATATTTGCATTCGCATTTGGTCCGCTGCCGTCTTTAACAATTTGGATACTTGCAGGCATTGCATCCACTTCTGTAAGGTCAAGGTCGCCTGTAAATGCATGCCATGTTGGGGTTAGCCCACCTATAAAAATTGGTGTGACAATAATATGCCGCCACAATGGGCCGCTTGTTTGCAGTAATAACCCGACATCTATGTGGCCAACCGTGGCAGGCGAAAGAACCTCTATCGTAAATTCGTACACATTACCAAGCTGCAAGCCCAGCGTTTCTATAGAAATTTGCGCACCGTCCCACTGCTGGTGTCCTGTGGTTGCAACACGTAACGCAAAATCGCCCTCCGGTTTGGGCTCTTCTACAACAAGGAGTTCTGGTTCGGGGGTTTCGTCTTCATCATATTCATCTTCGCCATCTTCTTCGTCTTGGTTATCGACAGGCGGCGGTGATGGCAGCGAGGTTACTGGCGGTTGCTCTTCTGCTTGTGAATATTGATACGGTTCGTAAACGTCGTCATTAATTTCCTCCTGCGTTGTGCCGCGGCACGCGGCCAAAATAGTAATCACTAACAATGCAATAAGAACAAATTCGCATTTTTTTAAATTTGTAAACATAAAAACCTCCAAAATTTTTCTACATTATATAAGCCAAACTGTGGTAATTCAACTTTTTATATACTATTGCGAATAAAAGCCCCATCTTTCGACAGGGCTTACAAAAATATTTTGTAGATTAAATTATTTTTCAAATATTCAGAAAATACATTCCCCAACTTTTTCCATGTGTTACACTTCCATAAAATTACAAAAGGACGTGTTCATTATGACAATTTTGGCAAACGAAATTATGCACCTGCCCCTGGACGCTGTGCGCCCAAGCCCGTACCAGCCACGCCGCATCTTTGACCAAAATGGATTGGACGAGCTTGCCGCATCTATTAAGGTGTATGGGGTATTACAACCCATTAGTGTGCGGGAAATGCGGGACGGTATCTACGAGCTGGTGGCAGGGGAACGCCGCTTACGCGCCAGCCGCCTTGCAGGGCTTACAAGCGTCCCGGCAATTTTAGTGGACATTTCGGAGTTGGATAGTGCGGTTATTGCAATTATCGAAAATTTGCAGCGGCGCGACCTTCACTTTTTTGAGGAAGCCGAAGGCTTCCGCAACCTAATGAACGATTATGCATTTACGCAAGAAACCTTAGCCGCACGCGTAGGCAAGAACCAGTCCACAATTGCCAATAAGTTACGCTTGTTGCGTATTCCCCGCCCTTTGCAAAAGAAAATTATCGAAGGTGAGCTTACAGAACGCCATGCCCGCGCACTTATTCGCCTACAAAATGAAGATGCCCAACTGGCAGTTTTGGAGAAGGTAATAACCAATGGGCTAAATGTCCAAAAAACCGAAGCGTTGGTTGATGCAATATTAACACCGCCGCTACCAAAAAATAAAATGAGCGCGCTACCGTTTAAGGCACAAATGCGAGATTTGCGGATTCTTACCAATTCTATAAAAGCGGATTTAGAAATTATGCACCGCTCCGGCATGGGTACACACATGGATGTACAGGAAACCGAAACGGGTTACAACATCCACATCACACTAACCCGTCCGCAAAATGCGTCAACAAGTGCCTAGTTAACCCACTAGTACCCTTGTTGCGTACAGCAGCAAAAAGCCGGGCGCACCCAGCAGCCCCACTGTTAACGCAGTAATTGCATTAATACCCACGGCAAAACCGAAACTTGAGGCCACCATATTTGCCAATAAAATGCCAACGATTCCAACCGTCATATTGCGTATCACACCCAACAGCCACTTAAACTGACCCGTATAAACCAAATAGACCAGAAACCCAACACCAAGCGCAATCATTAACCAAACAATAGGCTCCATGCCCTACCCCCTAAGCTCTGGAACGTCGCCACACACAATTTGCTTTTCTTTACAAATGCCAATGTAATATTGATATTTTAGTTGCGCCGCTTTAATTTCGTAAATCAGACTGTCTACAAGAATTGGATCTGTCGTGTGGTTGAAGCAATTATGTAGAAAGTCCATATCGCTTCTAACCGCTTCAAGAGCCGCAACAATTTCTATATCTTCGGCAGACAATCTTTTTGATTTTGATGATGTTTTTGATTTTTTTGCTGCCTTGGAATTTGACTTGTCCCAATTTCTTGATGTCAAACTTTGTGTCGTATCCATTTTTTAGCCGCCTCTTTTCTAAAGTTCTATTACAAGCATAGTCACAAAGGTGGCGTTTTATTCCTAATATTATAAAAAATCTCCTTTCGCAAGGAGATTTTTTCATGTGTGTTGTATTTGCGCCCGAAGCTGCCCACAGGCAGCGTCAACATCGCTGCCTAGGCTACGACGTATAGTGGTTTGTATCCGTGCTTCTTGCAGGATTGTGGCAAATACGGCCGCTTCTTTGCGAGGGGTAGCCGAATAACTGCCACGTGCCTTGTTTACAGGTATCAAATTGACATGACAATTGATGCCACGCAATAGCTTTGTCAAATCGCGCGCATGAGAGGGCGCATCGTTTATGCCTTTTACCAACGCATACTCAAATGTTAGGCGACGGTTGGTCGCCTGCACGTATTTTTTACACGCTTCCATAAGCTGTTCCAAGGGGTAGCTTTTGGCAACTGGCATAAGCTTTTGACGCACGTCATCTGTTGCGCCATGCAGCGAAATTGCCAAAGTAATTTGTAATTTATGTTCGGCAAGCTTGTAAATTTGCGGCACAAGCCCACAAGTGGAAAGCGTAATATGCCGTGCGCCAATGTTTGCGCCGTCAGGATGGGTAATGAGTTCTACGAAGCGCAGGGTCTGGTCTAGGTTGTCCAGCGGCTCACCGCAGCCCATAAGGACTACGCCACCCACACGCTTGCAGTCTTTGCCTGCGGCATAAACCTGCGCACACATTTCCCCAGCGGTTAAATTACGCACCAGTCCCCCTTCGGCCGAAGCGCAAAAAACACACCCCATCCTACAGCCCGCTTGCGTGGAAACACACACGGTATTGCCGTGGTTATACTCCATCAAGACGGATTCGATAAGGGTGTTATCACGCATGGCGAATAAATATTTTGCCGTACTGTCATTTTTAGATGTTAGCTTTTTTACTTCACGAACTGTGGCTATGCCACAGCGTTCGCGCAGTTGGTCACGCAATTGTCTTGGCAGGTTGGCCATCTCGTCAAAATTTTGCACATGTTTTTGATGTAGCCAGCCCCATACCTGTTTTGCGCGGTAAGTAGGCTGGCTAAGGGTTTGCATAATTTCTTCAATTTCCGGTAAGGTCATTGAAAGAATATCAAGGGAAATATCTAGTTTTTCCATTCTATAGCATCTCTTTCGATTGCGCCCGGACGCAGGTCAATGACTTCTGGCTTGGGCTTTTTATATTTGTTGAAAAACTGGCTTGCGCAAGAATAGAAAATTAAACCGTTTCCTGTAACTGCAAAAATCCACGCCAAAATCAAAATCATATCTGCGCGGTCGCGGCTCAAAAATCCTTGGATTCCGCCAATGGAAACAATGATAAAACTACCCAAAATAATTTTTGCGCCAAGTATTGCTAACGCAGGCACAGGCATTTTGTGCAGATATGGCCTGACCAGTGCCCCTAAGCCAAGGCAAATTACATAAAGGGACGCAGCAAACAACATGTCTGCCGTGGTTGGCCAAAGCAGCCCCCCTAGGCTGGACATTATTAAGCCAATGCCACCAGCTATAAACACAGGGCGCGCAAAAGCATAGCTAGAACGTCTGGCAGGAATAATGCTCGCAGTTTCTTCTATCTTATGTGTACGCGTCAGCGGAGTGTACTCGACATACTCGTCATTTTTCAAAAGATAATCTGTAGTTACTTTAAATATTTCGCTTAAATGCACAACATTATCCACATCAGGCGTACTCTCCCCTATTTCCCATTTAGAAATTGCCTGCCGTGAAACACCCATAATCGCGCTAAGTTGCTCTTGCGACATGTTTTGCTGCTTGCGTAGTGCGTAAATTTTTTCTCCTAATGTCATAACGACACCGTCCTCTCTTGTGAGGAGTTTATTAGACTTTGCGGTTGCAGTCCACCATGTTCGGCTTGAAATTACGCAACCGGCGGTTGCAATTTTACAAATTTTCTTTCAGCTCTAATATCCTACGCACAGACGCGTTTAACCGTTCCCGGTCAAACACACCCGCGTGATACGCTTCCAAAAGCGCGTTAAATGCTTCCACAGGGTTGGCGGGGATAAGCAAAATATCCGCACCTGCCAAAAACGCACCCAGCGCAATTTGCCCGCATGTAAAATGGTCGGTTAGTGCGCGCATTTCTAAGCCGTCAGTTATGATAAGCCCCTCGAAACCAAGCTGCCCGCGCAAGATTTCTTGCAACCAAAAGTCCGAAAATGTCGCAGGTAAATTACCCGACTCTATCCACGATTCCATCCACGGCAGCAATGCCGTATGCCCGCCAACCTGCGGCGTAGAAATATGCCCTGTCATTACCGCAGCAGCACCTGCTTCTATCCCGCTAATAAACGGTAATGCTTCCATTTCCCAAAAGCGATCTATCCCGTGATTATGGAATGCAAGTGAGTAATGGCTGTCCTCGTAGGTATCTCCGTGGCCGGGAAAATGCTTTAGCGTTGCGAAAACACCGTTGTCCTGCAAGCCTTGTACGGTTGCTGCTACAGCAGGGCTTGCAATATCTGGCGTATGCCCAAACGCACGCGTACCAATAACGGCGTTGGCAGGGTTGCTCCAGATATCCGCCACAGGCGCAAAGTTCATGTTTATGCCAAGGCTTACAAGCCGTTCAGCATTTATTCTGCCCGCATAATACGCACGTTGCGGGTCGCCAATTCCGCCAATGTCAAAAGCCGCCTGCGTTGGTCCGCCGTCAAAAAGCCTGCCCGCACGCGAAACTCGCCCACCCTCTTCGTCAATAGAAATAAGCAGCGGTAGCCGCGCTTGCGATTGAAGCCCCTCTGTTAACGCCTGCACCTGCGCTATCGTCTCTATATTATCGCCAAAAAGTATAAAGCCGCCAAACGGAATTGCCTCAAGCCACGGCTCTATTGCATCAATATCCGTAGTACGCCACGGCAAACGCGGCATAATGAGCTGCCCTATTTTTTCTTCCACTGTCAATTGTGCCAACCAGTAGTCCGCAAAACTTAGTGGTTCTGGGTCTGGCAGCGGCACGACCTGCGGTTGCACAGCTGTTGGAGGTATCGCCGGCGGTGGGAACACAGGCAATTGCTGCACCTGCGGCAGGTCGGTTTGTTGGGGATCATATTCCACATCGCCGCTATTTTCCTGCATGTTATTGCACGACACAAATAATAAAATCATCAATAACGATAAAATTACAATTTTCTTCATTTATTTTGCTGCCTCCAAAATGGATTTTACAAACTGCCATGTCTTTGCAGTGGACGAAATGGACAACCGCTCGTCTGGGGTATGCAAATCGTGGTTGGTTGCGCCAATGGATATGATATCTAACCCGTCGATTTTTTCCGAAAATAAACCGCACTCTAGCCCTGCATGTATTGCAGTAACTTTTGGCGCATGTCCAAAAATGGGCGCATAGCATTTTTCTGCCAATTTTAGCAGTTGCGAATCTGGATTGTACGGCCATGCAGCTGTACGCGTGGTGATAGACGGCTGTATGCCTAAAAGCTTGGCAAGATACGCTGCCTGGCGTTCCATTTGCTGATTAAAATGCGCCGCCGCGCCGCGCCCCATTGCCACAATGCGGATACTATCTTGCAGTGTTTCCACCACGCCAATATTACAGGACGAATTTACAAGTTCGTCAAGCTCTGTACTCATGTGCAAAACACCGTTGGGAAGCAAAATAAGCGCAGATATTAATTTTTGGGTGGAGTGCCTACATATTATATTGTCGGTTGTTGCAGAATGATATTCGATACAAAGCCCTGCGTCTGTTGCACGATATTGCTGCGCAAAGCTCTGACAGCAATCACTTAGGATTTCTAACGCCCTACATTCTTGGCCTTGCGGGATAACAATTGTGGCAGTAGCTTCGCGCGGGATTGCGTTCACTTTCATACCGCCATTTATACTTGCCACGCTTATATCTATATGCTGCGCCAACGCAGCCAATACCTGCCCTATAATGCGTAGCGCATTGCCACGCTCGCGGTGGATATCCGCACCGGAATGCCCGCCGATTAGCCCCTTAACCGATACTTCATATACAAAACTGCTATCAGGTCTTTTTTCCCATTCGACAGGGATTGTATATTTTATACCCGTACCTGCGGCGCAGCCCATTATAATTTGGCTGTCCTCGCTGTTATCTAAGTTTATCATGCGACGGCCTTTCAAAACAGAGCAGCCAAGCTTGTCTGCACCCGTCATGCCGGCCTCTTCGTCCACGGTTAGCACAATTTCAAGGGGTGGGTGTGTTAGGTTACTTTCTTCCAGCAATGCCATGCACAGCGCAACACCAAGCCCATTGTCTGCACCCAAGGTTGTGCCACGCGCTTTTACAAAATCGCCGTCTACATATAATTGAATGGGGTCGTTTAAAAAATCGTGAGTGGTGTCTGCATTTTTTTCGCAAACCATATCCAAATGCGCTTGCAAAATAATTGTAGGGCTGGCTTCGTACCCGTACGACGCAGGCTTAAAAATAACAAGATTGTTCAACTCGTCTTGGATTGTCTTGCGTCCAAGCCCTTGTGCAAACTGCGCGATATAGTCACTTACAGCCTTTTCGTTGCCAGACCCGCGTGGGATTTGGCTTATTGCCTCAAAATGTTTAAGCACTTCTTGTGGTTTATAATTTGCAAGTATCATTTAATATGCTCCTTATAAAAAATTTTGGACAGAATTTTAAAAATAAGCTAACACACGGATAAAAAAAAAGCAAACCCAATCGGGTTTGCTTACCAAAGGAGAATTAACTTGCTTTAAGTTCCAGGCGAAGCCTATCTGCGATAAGCGCAACAAATTCGCTATTGGTGGGCTTGCCTTTATTGTTGTTTACTGTATATCCAAACATGCTGTCGATAATTTCTACTTTCCCACGCGACCATGCAACTTCTATCGCATGTCGGATAGCGCGTTCTACACGGCTTGGTGTTGTGTTGCACTTTTTTGCAATTGTAGGGTACAATTCCTTGGTAATGTAGTTGAGGATATCCATATCTGCGACCGCCATCATAATGGCTTCGCGCATGTAATGGTAACCGCGGATATGCGCAGGCACGCCAATCTCATGCAGTACATTTGTAACTTTTGTTTCCAGGTTAAGCTCGGTATTTTTTTGGCTACGTATGCTAATGCTTTTTTGTGCAGGACTTTTGATATAATCTTTTAACTGGCGGATACGCATAACCAAGGAGTCCAGGTCGAAGGGCTTGGCTATGTAGTACTCTGCGCCAAGTTCCATTGCACGTTGGGTAATTTTGTCTTGCGTTATTGCTGAAAGGACGATACATATTGGTCCTTGAGTGTCCGCTAGATTTAGCTTTTCCAGCACACCTAGCCCGTCTAGCTTGGGCATAACGCCGTCGATTATTGCAATGTCCGGCCGCAACTCGTGAATTTTTTGCACCGCTTCCATCCCGTCGTGCGCAATGCCTACAATTTCCATGTCGTTCTGCTTGCTTAGGTAACCTGTGATGGCATCGCAAAACTCTTTGTTGTCGTCTGCCATTAGAATTGATACTTTCTTGTCTGTCATCGTCATTTCCTCCTATTATTTTCCCTTCGTGTTATATTGTGTATTTTAACAAGGTATTTTATGGAAGTCAATATGTTTTTCACATTTTATGGAAAAATAATAAAGACAAAATTCGACAAATCTATATTGATTTATATTTCTGTAACCTCAAACATATATATTAATAATTTAACTTTGGAGGATATTATGGACTTGAACTATTACACTGTTTCTAAACCCAAAAAGTATCTGGCAGTAGGTTTTTTAGCCGGGGTAATTTTTATGCTGTTGTGCATTTGGGGCGTGCATACTTACCAACGTCATGTGTACTGGGAGGGCGGAATGAGTCCCAACCGCAAACTACGCGAAATTACTGCAATCGTGAACCGATACGCCATTTTGCCGTTCGACAGGGCAGAAATGATAGAGAATATGTACCGTGGTTTTGTTGCAGGTATGGGTGACCCATATACCCAGTACCTAGACCACAATGCGGTACAGGCACTACGCCAACGCACAGACGGTACGTTTGTTGGCATTGGGGTGCGCGTAATTATGGATCCTAACGACCGTATGCTTACACTGGTAAATGTTTTTAGGGACTCCCCGGCGGGGCAGGCGGGGCTGCTTGCAGGTGATAAAATAATGACGGTGGACGGCATAGACGTGATTGGCCGTCCACAAGCGGAAATTGTAAATATGATAACGGGCGAAGCCGGCACAAGCGTGAATATAGAAATTTTTCGCCCATATGAAAACAGGATTTTTAAAGTAGATATTGTACGCGCATTGGTAGTTGTGCCAACTGTGTTTTATGAAATGATTGAAACCGAATACGGTTTTACCGGGTACATTCGTATAGAGGGGTTTGAACGCCCTACTGCCCAGCAATTTGGCCTTGCGGTAGAATATCTAACAGCCAGCGGAATGCAAAGCCTGATTGTAGACGTGCGTAATAACCCTGGTGGCCTGTTGGAATCTGTTGTGCAAATCACAAACATGCTTGTGCCGGAGGGTGTTATCACATACTTGGAAGATTCCCGCGGGAACAGGGAATACCGCCACGCCAACGAAACATATCTTGGCATACCACTTGCCCTGCTTATCAATGGAAGAAGTGCCAGCGCATCGGAAGTATTGGGTGGGGCAGTGCAGGATACGGGCGTTGGAATTCTTATTGGCGAGCAGTCTTTTGGTAAAGGCATTGTACAGAATTTGCATAGGCTTTCTGACGGGACAGAAATAAAGCTGACCATTGCACAGTATTTTACACCAGGTGGCAGGTTTATACACGATACAGGACTTACGCCGGATATCCAAATAGAAATGAGCGCGGCATTAAGTAGCAGAATTGGCGACTTGCCATTGGAAGAAGATGTGCAGCTGCAAGCGGCGCTGAGGGTGTTGCAAGTGGATAGGTAAAAAAAACTACAAGGGACGGCCAAGGCCGTCCTTTTTTTGTTGGCTAAATTGCACAAATAAACACGCGCTTACAATGCCTAAACTATACATTTTAAGACTGATATCAGGTCTAAAAAATAATCAACCACATGTAATAATAAACAAATTTTAATTTTTTGCATTTTGTACATTGACTTGATGAGTCAATGACATTATAATTGACTCATCAAGTCAATCAAATAATTTCCACAAAGGAGATGAGCCGATGCAAGAATGCGAAAATTTTCAAAAATTCTTAGCCCTACCTGAGGAAAAACGCCTGCGTGTCATAAATGCTGCAATGAAGGAATTCCGTGCAGGCTATAAAAAAGCGTCAACTGACAATATCGTACGTGACGCGGGTATTTCCAAGGGGCTGCTGTTCCACTACTTTGGTACAAAGGAGCGATTGTACAACTTCCTGATAGATTACTCTGTGGACATTATCCAGGCAGAATATATCGACCTTATTAACGTGTTGCAGCCAGACATTTTGGAAAGCGTATGGCAGCTCACCCTACTAAAGCGCGACTTGTCTATAAAATTCCCGGATATTTTCGACTTTATGACAAGCACATATGTGGATCAAACCGCAAAAAGCGAAAGCACAACAGCAAAAATAGCAAAGCTTGGCGAATTGCAAGCAGGCATTTTAACCCGCGTTTACGCACAGGCAGACCTTTCGCTTTTTAAAAACGATATCGACCCGCAAACCGCAATAAACATAATTATGTGGACGGTGCAGGGGTATGGGCAGTCTAAAGTAAGCATCGCCCCGGGGGAAACCATTGGGCAAGCATCTAGGGAGCTTTACGACAGCTTTTTGGAAGAATTCCAACAAATTTTGAACACATTGCGCACATGCTTCTATAAATAAAAGGGAGGATTTACAATGAGTGTAGAAATTAACAACGTAACAAAGATGTTTGGCAAATTTGCCGCGCTAAAGGGCGTAAACCTACAAATTAAAGAGGGCGAAGTTTTTGCCTACATTGGGCCAAACGGCGCCGGCAAGTCTACTACCATACGCGTATTGCTTGGCATTTTGCAGGCCACAAGCGGCACTGTCAAAGTGTTTGGCAAAGACGCTTGGAAAGACGCGGTAGAAATCCACAAAAAAATAGCGTACGTCCCCGGCGACGTAAACCTGTGGCCAAACCTTACCGGCGGTGAAGTGATAGACCTGTTTGTAAACCTGCGCGGCAACCACGATAAGAAACTACGCGAGCGTTTGATTAAAGATTTTAACCTGGATCCCACAAAAAAATGCCGCACATATTCCAAGGGTAACCGCCAAAAAGTAGCACTTGTAGCCGCATTTGCGTCGCAGGCAGACCTGTTTATCTTAGACGAACCAACCAGCGGACTGGATCCGCTAATGGAGCAAGTTTTCCAAGAGTGTGTACTGGAGCAAAAAAACAAGGGCAAGGGCGTGTTCCTTTCCAGCCATATCATGTCGGAGGTGGAAAGGCTTTGCGATCGCGTAGGTATTATCCGCGCAGGCGAAGTAGTGCAAGTTGGCACATTGGACGAACTGCGTCACCTTACCCGCTATGTTATTAAAGTGGAGACACAACATACAATCGAAGGGTTAGACAATTTGCCGGGCGTATTTGATGTCGCCAAAACGGGTGAAGAAATCTGTTTCCATGTAGACACACGCAAAATGGGCGATGTGATTGGCCACCTAAACCAGTTTGGCATCGTGAAATTAGAATCTGCCCCGCCATCGTTGGAAGATTTGTTTATGCAACACTACACCACAAACGCTTGAGAGGAGTGACGTAAATGTTTGTTAACACGCTAAAACTTACCACGTTTATGCTCAAACGCGAAAACGTCACTTCTACCGCATGGGTACTTTCCATGGTGGTTACCAACTTTCTGATATTGGTGCTTATGGGTGTTTCGCTAATGCCCGAAGCCGCAGACCGCATGGAATTTATGAGCATGATGGAAAACCCTGTAATGCTTGCAATGGTTGGGCCGTTGTATAGCATGGACGTTTATACCATGGGTGCGCTGTATACGTTGATGATGTTTGTTTTTATGGGGATAACCGTTGGAATAATGAATATATTCCTTATTGTGCGCCACACCCGCACAGATGAGGAATTAGGCCGTTATGAAGTATTGCGCAGTTTACCCGTTGGGCGGCTTGCAACTGTGAACGCCGCCATGCTCACCGCCGTTATAGTAAACGTTATTATGGCTGTGCTGTTTGGCATTACCATGTGGCTTGGCATGCATATTGCGGGTGACCCAATGGGCTTAAACGCTGCCATGCTTTGGGGCGCCGGGCTTGGCGCGGTTGGGCTTGCGTTTGCAGGGGTTGCCGCACTGTTTGGGCAACTGTCCTCCAATGCGCGTGGGGCTACAAGCTTTTCGTTTATCGCAATGGGGCTGTTCTACTTCCTGCGTGCAGGGGCAGACGCGTCACCGGATTCGTTTGGTTTCCTTGCGCTTACAAACCCATTGGGGCTTATGTCCCGCACATGGGTGTACATTAACAACATCTGGTGGCCTGTCGCTGCAATTCTGGGCTTTGCCGTAGCGTTTACCGCACTTGCATACTGGGTTTGCAGCATCCGCGATATAGACCAAGGCATTATCCCTGCACGCCCGGGCAAGGCGCATGGCAGCAAGCTTATGAAAAGTGCGTTTGGGTTAAACTTCCGCCTTTCGCGCACAAGCATCATTGCATGGGTTGTTGTGTTGTTTATCACAGGGTTTTCGTATTCTGTTGTGCTGCAAGACATAGATACTTTTGTGGCCGGTAACGAAACTTACCGCCAAATGATTCTTGGGCCAACGGGTTTACTTGACCAAATTGTTGCGGGCGATATGACCACCGAGCAAATAATCGTGCAAATGAATACCGTACTAGGCATGGCAGGGCTTAGTGTTATACAGCTTTTTGCCAACATGATTGGTTTTGCCATGGCAATGATCGCAACCGTACCCGTGATTATGCTAATCAAAAAAGCAAAAACAGAAGAAAAGGCCGGCAGGGCAGAATTGATTGCCGCCACTGCCACCAGCAAGACAAAGTATTTGGCAGGCTTTATAGTGCTGTCGTTTGTCACTGCCATTCTTGTGCAAGCGGCGCAAGCATTTGGGCTGTTCTCGCTTGCGCAATCCGCGCTGGAAAACCCGGCAGACTTGCCGCTGTCATTCTTACTACAATCGGTTTTGGCATATGTACCCGCCATGTGGATAATGGGCGGTATTACAGCACTGCTTGTTGGCTTGTTCCCGCAGCGCACAGGGTTTGTGTGGGTATACTACGGCTTCACATTTATTGTTATGATGTACGGACGCATGGTACCCGAAACAGAGTGGCTTGCAAACCTTACCCCGTTTGGCTGGGTACCGCAGCTACCAATGGAAGAAATAAACTGGTTGGTGCTGGGCGCAAAAACGGTGATAGGAATTGTACTTGCAGTTGTGGGTGTGGTTTGCTATAGAAAAAGGGACATTAACACGGTTTAATAAATTTTTTGTGGAAATGAAAAGCGGCTGGGAGTGCAACCCAACCGCTTTTTTTATGTCTATATAAATGAAAGCAAACCGAAAGGAGCATTTTTATGCAGTTAAAAGAAAAGATTCACAAGGTTTACCTATTACTTTGCGCAACAATTGTAGGCTTTGCCGTTATTTATGGCATGTTCCCAGGCGGCAATTTGCGAATAACCACATTGCGGACATTTACTTACCAAAGCAATATTTTTATGGTGCTGGGTTTTATCATTATGCTCGTGCTATACAATAGCAAGGGCAGGCTCAGGCATTATGTGTCAGCCAGTGTTTTAGTCGCTATTTCTGTTACGGGGTTGGTCTACAACTTTGTACTTGTACCATTTACCGACTCGCCAATGTTTTACATAGGTTTTGTAAATTTTGTAACGCATGCCCTCTCCACAATCTTGGCATTGGTGAATTATTTTGTGTTCGAGAAGAAGGGGAACTACAGCAAAAAGCACATTGGCGTGGCGATGATATTCCCTGCGGTTTACTGGGGAGTGTTTGTTTCCATTGGCGGTTTTATAGATTGGTTCCCCTACTTTTTTATGAACCCTACGCAAATTGGCTGGCCAATGGTGCTTGTATGGTTTGCTATTTTGTTGGGGGCATTTGCAGTCCTGGGGGTTTTGTTAGTGTCATATGACGGGAAAAGAGCAAGGCGTATGTAAATGGGTGCATTGCGCACCCGTTTTTTAATTCCGGTCATTCCCCATTGCGTTTTGCACCAACTCGGCTAAATCTTCCTCGTCCAAGTGGTGCTTTGCAATGTCGGACGCCACAAAAGCTTTTAGCCCATGATTTTTGATAAGCACCGCTGCAACTTCTACCAGGTCTTCGCTATCCATGTGGACGGCGATATGCTGTACCGTTTCGATATTTAGGTTGGCGCAGTGAAGGACAACTGCTTTCAAATCTTCGCTATCCATATGACAAGCAAAATGTCGTATCGCTTCGATATCCAAGTTGGTACAATGCAGGGCAATTTCCATTAAATCTTCGCTATCTAAATGGTGGGCTATCTTTCTTATAGTGCCACTGTCGATATTGCTGTTTAGTGCAAGCTCTACAAGTGTTTCGCTACTTACATATGGTGCAATGTTTACAAAAACTTCGGCATTATCAAAAGCTTCGGCGTCGTGCTGCCGGGTGTCTTTTGCATAGCTTTCCACTTGGCTTGGCTTTAGAATGGGGGCAACTTCGGCCAAAATTTCTGCGTCGGGCGGGGGGGCAGTTTGCCCGGTGAGTACGTTTTTTACAAACTCGATGGCTTTTTCGTTTCCCAAAAGTTCGTCTATAGACACGTTAAGCACCTGAGATATGTCCGGTAGTTTTGCGATATCCGGCATAGAATTGCCCCGCTCCCAACTGGATACTGCTTGATAAGTTACCCCCAGCTTGTCTGCCAGGTCTACCTGGGTCATGTCGCGCTCTTTCCGCAGGCTGGAAATTTTCCTGCCGATTGCTTGCATGTTCATTGTGGTTCCTCCTTGTGTGGTTTAAATTTGATGTGCACAGTCTACATGAGTTGCGGTGTACGGTAAATAAATTATTGCTTGCTCAAACAGCAGTTGATATAATCGCATCAAAAGGGGGCACGTATTATGCATAGGCTAGTTTTAGCAGCAATATTTTTAATGATTTTTTTAACTGCATGTGCTAACCGTAGTGCTGTGGACGCTATGCTTTTACAACCAACATGCAATATATATGAAGAAGAACCCCCTCAAGAACTGCCTACTTTCTGCTGGAGCGGTTTATATATGTATGTGGTCGAAGGTAGCGTAGACGCCGCCGGACTTACAGCACGTATTGTAAATAATACTACTGCAAACTTGCATGGTTATCGCGGGCAATTTATGCTTGAGCAATACGCCAGCGGAGGGTGGACGCTTCTTCCCAACAGAGTAACGAGTTGGTTTGGAGGCGAGTGGCACAGACATTCGGATACTCCCTACGACTACATCGAAAGCGACATTAGCTGGGAATTTTCGCGTGGGTTGTTGCCGCCGGGGAAATATAGAATTACAAGAACGCTATGGTTGAACGATGTACCTACAAACCACAGGCGCCACACCCCCCGCGATCAGATTTCGGCAATTTTTACAATACCGTACGAATATGGTTATTGTCTTTTAGCCATGCCAAGCGGGCTGTCTATGTATGTAGTGGAAGGAACAGCAAATTTTAGGAATCTTAGGTTGCACACTATAAATAACTCTGACAACACATATGCATCTTCTCAGTCAAACTTCAATATCCAGCAACTCGTAAATGACGAGTGGATACAGTTACATAATACTTTGAGAGGGTCGTTTATTACTTCTTCCGCGGTCCACGCACCGGCAACTTATATACCAAGTTATATTCACTTGGATATCATGTACGGGCAACTTCCGCCTGGGCATTATAGGATATTCAAAAGTTTTGCACACGGTCACAGTTACTATATCCCTATTGGCGAACGGTTTTACTTATACGCGCCTTTTACAATTTACCCGATTTGTGATATATGCACCCCTGTATCGCAGCACTACAACAGAGGTGGCTTTGACGCACGCAGGCTCGGTGTTCTGCCGCCAGGTTTCTTTGTCCCACGCTCCAACGGCTGCTGGTACGGCCTGGGCATGGAAATTGTGCCGGATAGCGTTACCCCAACAGGGTTGACATTGGAAATTACAAGCGTAACCGCACAACGGCACAGTCACGAGTTGCGGTACAGTATACAACGGTATGTAAACGGTACGTGGCAACCTGTATTGCCGTTAATAGAACAGCCATGGTTTTTTACCATGCAAGGCATTATGCCGCAAACTGTCAACTTGCAAGAAGCAGACTGGACACAAACCTATGGAAAACTGCCACCCGGGCAGTACCGCCTTGTACTACGGTTTATGGACTGCAGGGCAACGCCATCCCAGGTGTGGGACGAACAATTTGTTACCGGTATACATTTGTATGCCATGTTTGAAGTGCAATAGTTCTAACTTGACCACATTTGCGATAAACATTAGATAAGACTTTTATTTTGGAGGGGCTTATCTTGCTTGTCAAAAATATCAGACACATGAAACCATCGGGTGAGTATATAATCAAAAACGTAAAATGTAGCGACAACGGTAGCACAAAACTGCAAATCACATTTGACTGGCCTGTAGGGGTACAGGACGTTTATATTTTTGCATCGCATCTCGCTTCTGATAACTTCGATATACACCAGGCCGCCGGCAAAATTTTCACATTACAAGAATATAAAAAACTTGGCGGTTTTGAAACGTCAAAGATGCCAGGCCGGACTTTCTACTACATATACCCCTTTGTGCGCTGCGCAGAAGAGGGCGATATCCTACATAACCAAGACGGCACAAATTTTACCGAGTTTTGCGAAATTACAAAAATCAAATGCCTCATGCGCGAAAAAAACGGCATTGGTGCCAGCAAAAATTTTGAAATTACGCTAAGCGCAAATTATCCTGTTGGCAGCGATATCATCTGCTATGTAAAAAAGAAGAACGAGATACCAACCAACATAAATGACGGTACGCTTTACCAATTTGGCGCACCGCTAGAACCAGGGCAGGATGTAACGCGCGTTGTACGTACCGCCCGCAACGAATACATACGATTGTTTGCAAAGGGTGAATTTTATGGGATTGTTTAAGCGAAAAAAAACAGCCATCGAAAGGGCGAAAATGGACAAAACGCACGAGATTGTGTGCCTGTTTTGCTTTCGCAATTTTACGCACGACCGGGTAATGTTCCGTGCACTGGAAGCGTTGGACGCAGACGGCTATCATGCGCAAACTGACGAAATTCTAGACGACTATCGCGCCCGTTTTCATATGGATACGGCGGGCGAGCTTGCCGCCGTACTTGACCCCGATAGTTTTGGCGAAGTGGCAAAGGGCTATCATCGCGGGGTATTGTCATCGCTAAAAGACGATTACGACAACATAACCACCAAGCGCATTTGCCCATATTGTCACAACGACATTCCACAAAGCGCAGGTTTTGCACCCAGCACAATTATTTCTGTGGTTGGGGCAACGCAAAGTGGCAAGTCGGTTTTTTTAACGTCGCTTGTGCATACGCTAAAAACTGTTACACCGCGTAACTTCCCAATTTTTTGCACGCCAATTAACAACGAAATGGGGCGTAAATTTAAACAAGCATACGAAGACCCGCTTATAAGCGAAGGTTTCCTACTAGAGCCAACGCAAAAGGAAAAGCAGCAAGAACCATTTATTTTTACGTTCTCGTTTAGCGATGGCAACAAACCGGAAATTAATATCGCATTTTTTGATGTGGCGGGTGAAGGTATTGTTGACACTGCATACATGGATATCTATGCCGCGCATATCCGCAACTCGTCCGGCATTTTGTTCCTAGTAGACCCATTGCAATTTAGGGCAATTGGGCGCAAGATTCAGCTAAAAAACGACATGGATTATGACCTGCGCTTTGCAGACGAACCGACAGAGGTGCTTAGCGGGCTTGTAGAAGATTACATTTACAAACAGGGCGGCGGTGTTTCGGATATCCCAACAGCGGTGGTGCTAACCAAAACAGACCTACTGGAAGCCTTACAAGACGATGGCGACTATGTGCGTAAAAATGGACACATCTTCACAAACTACACGCACAAGGGGCATTTTAACCTTGCAGAATTTTACAATGTGGATGGCGAAACAGATGAATTTATTACCGCGGTTGACCCCAATTTCCGCAACGCATTAAAGCGGCGTTTTTATAACTTGGGATTTTTTGCGGTGTCTGCGCTGGGGTCGCGCCCGGACGGCAGACGGGTTGCGTCATTTGCACCCAAACGCGTAGACGAACCATTCCTGTGGATATTACACCAGCTTGGTTATATCGAGGGGCATCAAGGCAATGAATAGCAAAATCCAGCAGCACATGTACACCCGCGCCAGGCGTTCGCTTTATCAGCAGTCCGAGGGATATGGCACAGTCGCAAAAACCAACGGGCTGGCAGATGCATTTATAAAAGAAAAAATCCACCCATATTGTGTATACCCTACGGCGGCAGATTCGCCGCCGGCAGTAACGGTTGTACATTACCCTTGTGGGCAAATGCTTTTGGGGCAAGCAGTGTATGTACCGCAAGACTTTACAGGACAACGGGCGACGTTCTTCGCTCACAATTACATATTGCCACCTGTTTTGGCGGCAGAGTTGGTACAAGATATAAATAAAATGGCGGCGACCGAGTTTTTGATAAATGAAACTGGGGAATTGGGAGAACTCGCAAGCCTGCCCACCGATATTGTTAACTTACCACACACATGGCAAGAATTTGCCGCATATGTAACCGCTTGTGTTCAAGAATCAGTCTTTAGCGCACGCAAAACATATGTGCTTGTACCGCCAGATGCATTTGAATATGTATGGGGATTTATCTGTCACGTTTTCACCCTGCTGCCACTGCATGTCAAGCAACTACTTGGCTTTTGCACTTTTGCACGCGAAGCAATTGATAGAAAAGATATCCACCTTGTTTTTGTGGAAAAAGGCGCAATACGGGCATTTGACCCGCGGCATTTTGTTGTTGACTTTTGCGGAGAAGCCAGCTACTACGTCATTCCGGGCTTGACCCGAAATCTTGATGAGAACTTAGCAAAAGCATCCCCCAAACGCTTCTTCGACATCATGGACTTGCTGCACACTCGCCTGCCAAACAACAGCGATATCTGCACGCTGGAACAGGAATGGCTGGACATAAACCTAGATAAACTAAAATTTGCGCAAGTCCCCACTCAATTTTTGTGCCGCGGCAATTCTGTTTTGCATGTGATGATTCGTATACTTAAAACCTGTACAACCGCAATTAGCACAGGTAAACCGCTAGACTTGCGCTATACCCTTGGCAGTTATAACCTGCCCGCGCAGGAATATTTTCGCGTTGTCAAAATCCTGCGCCGCTTGTACCAAGGGCATATCAATGACGCCAACATGGAAAATATCAAATTTCTTTTTCGCGGGCGGGGCGACGGCAGGCTAGATGAAAACGGGCTGGCGGAATATTGCAGGCGTGTGATATAGTAATAGACAGGAGGTGCCGTATGTACATATTTACAAGGACTTTTAACTGGGCTGGTGATTTGTATCAACAGTGGTTTGGCGACTGGCTACATATTCATTTTTTGATACGCACCGTGCTTTTGTTGGTGATGTTATGGTTGGTCATTTACATCGCGGCCCAGCTTATTAGATATGTAATTGCCCCAGTGTTACTCATGTTTTTTTACCATGTACTTTTCCGCGTGTGGAATTTTATTGCAGTCGAAAGCCTGCACGAATGGCTGTATATCCGCTACCATTCCAAGGACAAGCCAAACTTTAACAAGCTGTATTTGCGCCTTTGCGACAAGGTAAAAAAGAACCGCCTTATACTAAACCACGCCAAGTACAAGGGTATGGTATGGCGCAGCAAGCGATTGACAACACGCCTTATGGTTTTTTGTGGTGTGGTAGCAACCCTTTGGGTTGTAGCATTTGGGCTGCACCTAGAATTTGCAGATACTTACGAACCAGCAATGGTAATAAGCAACGAGACAACAGCGGAATCAGAAAATGAAGAAAGCGACAACGATTACGATGGTCATACATATGACGAATATGAAAGTAATGGTTACACCGCCGAATATTCACCTGAGTCACCCCTCATTACACAACCTCCTGCAGCCCCTCCTACTCCACCACCACCGCCAACATGGCTAGACTACTACACCCCGGGCGCAGAAATTATCCTGGTGCTAAACGAAACCGGGCGTGAAGGTAGCCGCTTGCGCAGCGGCCCAGGGGTTGCAAACTACACTGTTTTAGAAATATTATTTGATAACGATAGGCTAATGTACATGCGGGCATATACACCCTGTGCATATGAAGACGGTGAGTTTTGGCTACGCGTATTGAGCCCCAGCGGCACAGTTGGATATATTAGTAGTGTGTTGGTTGATGTGCAGTAAAAAATACATTACTCCACCCCGCGGAAAAAATGCCCATATGTGGCATTTTCCTTTTGCGGGGTGGTTTTTTTGCCTTTTTCGCCCAGCATTGCCGCTTGATATCGGGTGATTGTTTCCGCAATTTCACTCTCGCTCTCATGTGTAAATACCAAGCGCAACGACTGCGCACCTGTTTTTAATATCATGTCAAATTTTAGCGCGGTGTCTAGGGTTTTACTGTTGTAGATATAGGCTACGCAGCTTTGGCAATCTGTAGCAATTGGGAATTCCATGCCTATTTTATCTTGCAATGTATATGCTGCTGATCCGCGATGGTTACAAAACTTACCGCTTTTGCTTGTTGCACTGTACAACCCAATTGGGCAGTTGTGCATACACATTAGCACTTGCCGCCCGTAAACTACTAGCTCAAAACCATTTCCGCCAATGGCGGATATTTCTTTTGTATTAAGCTCTTGAGAAAGGGTGACTGTCGTGCCATTAAATGCCCGCACTGCATAAGCGTTAAAAATATTAAAGCTGTGATCCAGCACAATTTGCTTTGTGGTGTTTTGCAGTAGTTGCAACTGCCCGTATGTGGATACCAAGTAGCCGCCTATGTTTGGGTCGGCTTCCAGTTGAGGTAGGGCTTTTGCAAGGGCGGCATCTGTATCGTTGCGGCTTATGCGTGGCAGGGTGACAAAGACTTGCGAACCAAGAGTACGCGCTCCAACATCTTCTAACTTTACATACACTCTTTTCACTCCAAGCTCTAATACTTTAGGCAAATGCTCAACATTATTTAACTGCACGGTCAAAAATGGCACAGTTTTTTCTTGCTGGCACGGCGGTGCTTCATATACATACTCCAGGGGTGCTCTTTTAGTTGAAGCAGCTATTTCCGTTCCCAGCATTTCCACCGCGTCGCGCCGCAGTTTATTTAACGCCGCCTTTGGTATAAAAATATTATCGTCAATTTCCACGTACGCAAAGTCTATTACAAACGGCGTGTTACCAGTTTTAGAAAGCTGCGCCAAAATATCACCCGCAGCCATAGGTGCCTGATTTGCAGCTTGCACAATGTCGCCATATACGGTAGTGGTTAATCCATTATATGAAAGCGATAGCATTAACGGACGACCAATGGTTGCCCCTACCGTGCCATCTACAGTGATTCTTTTTTCTGTGGTGGCCATTTCGTTCTTGATCGCATCTATAAGGCCTTTGTCGTAGGATTTGTATACCACATCGCCAATATTACACTGCAGCGCAAATTCTACCGTTTCGCCCGCTGCAATATGTTTTGCTATTCCCGTACCAATATGCTCCGGGGTTGCCCAAATTTCTATGCCGTCGCCCGGTTTAAGTGGTTGCGTAAATTTTATTTTACATTTGCCGTTTTTATACGCAACAACCTTTCCCACTAACACGCCTGTGCTTTTGGGCGTTTGGGTACTCATCATGTTGGGACTTGCATAAGTATTATAATAACCCGTGGTAAAACTGCCGCCACGGTTAAATATTTGTAAAATGTCTTGCGCACCCACGCCTGCTACTAGCCCATCCAACCGCTGGCGGTACGCCTTTGTAACCAAGTATACATATTCCGCGCTTTTCATACGCCCTTCTATTTTTAGCGACGCAGCACCCGTTGCAACAATGCCGTCCAATATATCTAGCGTGTTCATGTCTTTGGGGCTAAGCAAGTAGCCGCTTTTAACGTGCGCACCATCACATTTTAATCCAAAATTTGTACGGCATATTTGCGCACATTTGCCCCTGTTGCCACTGCGCCCGCCAATCAAACTAGACATCAGACATTGCCCAGAATAAGCAATGCACAATGCGCCATGTATAAAAACTTCGCAGCCTATGTTGCTTGCCGCGCTAATTTCCGCAACTTCTGCAAGCGACAATTCCCGCGCAAGCACCGCACGCGAAAACCCCATGCCTTCCATATATTTCACGCCTGCCGTACTGTATACAGACATTTGTGTAGAAGCATGAATCTCTACCTGTGGCAATTTTGTTTTCATTATGTATGCAAGTCCCGGGTCTTGCAGGATAAACGCCGCCGCGCCATTGCTATGCATATGGGCAACAAATTCCAATACATGCGGCAGTTCGTTATTTTTATAAAGCGTATTTACCGCAACATATACCCGTACACCCCTCACTGCCGCATAACTGATAAGACTTGTAAGCTCGTCGTCGGTAAAATTTTGTGCCGAACTACGTGCGCTAAAATTTTTGCCCCCCAAATAAATAGCGTCTGCCCCAGCTTTTATTGCGGCAAACGCACTGTCCATACTGCCCGCGGGCGAAAGTAATTCCGGCATGGTAGAAACATTCCTTTTTCGTAAAATTTTGTTTAGTATGACATTCCCGTATGAGATTGTCTATCATTTCCGCTTTACTACTTTGCAAAACCTTGTATAATTAGAATGTTGCCTATATAGAAATATAAACGAAAGGGGAACAAATATCATGTGTACATATAAGTTGGGAATTGACATTGGTTCCACGACAATAAAACTGGTGGTAACCAATGACGCAAACGAGTTTGTTTTTGACCGCTACCGTCGCCATCATTCCAATATAAAAGAAACATTGCTGGAACTTGCCGCAGAAGCCATGGAGGAATTGGGGCAGTTTAGCTTCCGCGCGATGATCACAGGCTCTGGGGGGTTATCCCTTGCAAGTTGGGTGGGTGTGCCGTTTGTGCAAGAAGTTATTGCCGTGTCGGATGCACTTTCTTTTTGCGCGCCACAAACCGACGTTGCCATAGAAATTGGCGGTGAAGATGCAAAAATAATTTACTTCACCAACACCATAGAGCAGCGCATGAATGGCATATGCGCCGGTGGGACAGGCTCTTTCATAGACCAAATGGCCGCCCTTTTAGACACCGATGCAACAGGGTTAAACGAACTTGCAAAAAGCCACCAGGTCATTTACCCAATTGCTGCACGTTGCGGTGTTTTTGCAAAAAGTGATTTACAACCTCTTATTAATGAAGGAACATCGCGGGCAGACCTGGCAGCGTCTATTTTCCAAGCAATTGTTAGCCAGACCATTAGTGGACTGGCGTGCGGCAAGCCGATACGCGGCAACATTGCGTTCTTAGGCGGGCCGCTGCACTTCCTGTCGGAGTTACGCGCACGGTTTATCGACGTTTTAAACTTGACACCAAAACAAGTCATAGAACCGCCAAACTCTCATCTTTTTGCGGCGTTGGGCGCAGCATTACGGGCACAAAACGAAGGCACGCAAATGGACATTGCCGCCCTGCTTAACAACCTAATGGGCGCACAGGAACTTCCATTTGAAATGACACGCCTTAATCCGCTGTTTACCAGCCAAGAAGAATTTGCGGCTTTCCGCACACGCCATAACCAGCATATTGTACCCAAGGCAGACCTTGCGACCTATAGCGGCGACTGCTTTTTTGGGCTGGACGCAGGCTCTACCACAACAAAAGCCGTTTTAATTAGCGCAGATGGCAAACTGTTACATACTTTTTACGAAAGTAACGAGGGAAACCCCCTCCAAGTTGCGCGTAAGGCACTTGCGCAAATATATGGAAACTTGCCACCGACAGCAAAAATCCGCTATTCCTGCGTAACAGGCTATGGCGAAAAGCTCCTGCAGACCGCCCTTGGCGCAGACATGGGCGAAGTAGAAACAGTCGCGCATTATCGTGCCGCCGCTTTTTTTGACCCCAATGTAGATTTTATCCTCGACATTGGCGGGCAGGATATGAAATGCATACGTATCAAAAACGGCATTATAGATAACGTGCTTTTAAACGAGGCTTGCTCCGCAGGGTGCGGCTCGTTCCTAGAAACTTTCGCAAGTTCGCTAAATCTACCAATAGATGTTTTTGCTGAGCAGTCGCTCTTTGCGGAAAACCCGGTAGACCTTGGCTCGCGTTGCACCGTTTTTATGAACTCACGTGTTAAGCAGGCACAAAAAGAAGGCGCCCCCGTTGCAGATATTTCTGCTGGGCTGGCTTATTCCGTTATCAAAAACGCGCTGCAAAAAGTTATAAAAATTACAGACCCAGCGCAAATGGGTAAAAATATTGTGGTGCAGGGTGGCACCTTCTACAACGAAGCTGTCTTGCGTGCATTTGAAATTGTTAGTAGCCGCGATGCAATACGCCCGGATATCGCAGGACTAATGGGCGCGTTTGGCGCGGCCCTGTTGGCACGGGAACGTTTTAGCACTAGCGTGGTAACCACATTGCTATCCCTCGACCAACTGCAAAACTTACAAATTAATACCACATTTAACCGTTGTAAAGCCTGCGAAAACAATTGCCTATTGACTATCAACAGCTTTAATGGCAGCAAACGCTTTATCTCCGGCAACCGTTGCGAGCGCGGTGTTGGCAAAGAAGCAGCCGATGCGAACCTGCCAAACCTGTTTGCACAAAAATACAACCGTGTTTTCGATTATATATCGCGGCAAGACGCACCACGCGGCACAGTTGGTATCCCGCGCGTGCTAAATATGTACGAGAACTACCCGCTTTGGCACACCTTTTTTACCGAGCTTGGTTACAAGGTAGAACTTTCGCCGCGGTCGTCACGCGCGCTGTACGAACTGGGCATAGAGTCCATACCCAGCGAGTCGGAATGTTACCCTGCAAAGCTTGTGCACGGGCATGTTATGGCACTTATAAAACAGAACTGCAAATTTATTTTTTACCCCAGCATCACAAACGAAAAATGCCTGGTGCCCGGCGCAGACCAACACTTTAACTGCCCAATTGTTACCTCTTACCCGGAAAATATTAAAAACAATGTCGAAGAAATTGCCGAATTGGGCATCAAATTTAGCAACCCATTCCTTAATCTTAACGACCCGCAAAGCCTGTTAAAGGAACTCACGCACGAATTCGCACATATTCCCGCAGCAGAAGTACAAGCCGCCCTAACAAAAGCACTTGCCGAACAAGACAACTATCGCAACGATGTTAAAAACATGGGCGATGCAGCGTTGGCATATGTTCAAGAAAACAATCTTTCTGCTGTGGTGCTTGCAGGGCGGCCATACCATATAGACCCGGAAATTAACCACGGCATACCGGAACTGATAACCTCCTACGGCATTGCCGTTTTAAGTGAAGATGCGGTTGCGCACATGGCGGAAGTACAACGCCCGCTTGGCGTACGCGACCAATGGGTTTATCATTCGCGATTATACGCGGCGGCGTTTTGGGTACGCAACCAGCCAAATGTAGAGTTTGTACAGCTAAACTCGTTTGGCTGCGGGCTGGATGCCGTGACCGCAGACGAAATACAGGAAATACTGGACACTACAGGCAAAATATTCACCCTGCTAAAAATTGACGAGGTCAGCAATTTAGGGTCGGTTCGTATCCGTGTACGCTCACTTTTTGCGGCACTTAGCGAACGGCGTGAGCGTGGTATTCTTGTAAAAACACCAAAACCACGCAAGCAGCGTACCGTTTTTACCAAGGAAATGCGCCAGACACATACAATCCTTTGCCCGCAAATGGCACCAATCCATTTTGATATTTTAAGAGAAGTTTTTGTATCTTGCGGGTACAACTTGGTTATCATGCCCGGCATGGACAAAGACGCCATAGATACAGGGCTAAAATATGTAAACAACGACGCTTGCTACCCAGCACTTATAGTGGTTGGACAGCTTATGAACGCGTTATTTTCTGGCGAGTATGACCTTAACAATGTGTCCATTTTTATGTCGCAAACCGGCGGGGGCTGCCGCGCCAGCAATTATATCGGGTTTATCCGCAAAGCACTGGAGAGGGCAGATATGGGGCATATTCCTGTTGTGTCGCTTAGTGCAGGCGGGTTAGAAAAAAACCCAGGGCTTGCCTTTACACCGGGGCTTGCAAACAAGGCATTGCAGGCTCTGGTTTATGGGGATTTATTGTCGCGTGTGCTGTATCGTACCCGCCCATACGAGGAAGTGACGGGTGCTGCCAATGCGCTGTTTGACAAATGGAACGAGATTTGCAAAGCATCCGTTCGCAAAGGCCGCCTTGCGGAATTCAAGCGCAACATTTTTGGAATAGTCAACGATTTTGACAGCTTGCCACTGCGCAATATTACCCTGCCACGCGTTGGCGTGGTTGGTGAAATTTTAGTCAAATATCACCCGACTGCCAACAACGATATTGTAACTCTGCTGGAAAAAGAGAATGTGGAAGTTGTTGTGCCAGACCTTATGGATTTCTTCCTATATTCTGCATACAATGTTAATTTTAAAGCAGACCACCTTGGCGGCAGCAAAAAATCAAAGTTTTTGGGCAATACCGCCATATGGGCAATGGAGCTGTACCGCAAGCATATGCGCACAGCATTGGAGCAAAGCAAGCGTTTTGTCGCACCTGTGCCAATTGACGAACTGGCAGCACTTGCAAAACCGATTGTTTCGCTGGGGAACATGACGGGCGAAGGCTGGTTCCTAACAGCAGAAATGATAGAGCTCATTCACCAGGGCGCGCAGAATATCGTATGTGCGCAACCGTTTGCTTGCTTGCCAAACCATGTCACCGGCAAGGGTATCATCAAGGAATTACACAAGCAGTACCCGCAGTCCAACATTGTGGCGGTAGATTACGACCCCGGCGCAAGCGAAGTAAACCAACTAAACCGTATCAAGCTTATGATAAGCGCAGCAGAGCGGAATATAGAAAAAGCACAGCCTGTATTTAATCCACCTGTTGGCCATCAAGTAGCTGAATCAACTGTTTAAGTGCGTTAAGCACCCAGATACAAAAAAGGTTGCCCTATATTATAGGGCAACCTTTTTTAATGTCTCTATACACATAATAAAACTACAATAAGCTTAACATGATAAGAAACCCAACATACACACATATCGTTGCCACCAAACACAGGTCGATATTAAACGTGCGTGGTAAAGCGGTGTCTTCGGCTACTGCTTCAACTTTAGGCGGTGCTAGTAAGGCCGCTCTTTTGCGATTATGCACGACAAACCAATAAAAAATCCCCGCCGCAGCCGGCACTGTAAACATTGCAAAAAACCCAACTGCAATAATTGCCACAATTTCTACCCTCACACCGTATAGCATATCGTAAAGCCGTTGCGCCATTTCCGGGTCTATATCTACGACAGAATTGTACATCTCTTGCGCAAAAGTTAATGGCGTATCCAGCACATCGCCAACATCTTCCACACCACGCATAGTAAAATACATAAACGAAACCTGGCTTGCATTCACAATAAAGTGCGAAATTATGCCCGCCCATATGCTTTTGGTGATGTACACCATATACGCAAATATAACCCCCAGCAAAAACGTGTACAAAAACTGATGCGGGCTAAGGTGCATTATTCCAAATAAAAAACCATTCAAAATTGCCACTTTTGCAAACTTGCGCCCCGGTGTGGCAGACTGGATATATCCACGGAAAACAAGTTCCTCTACGATACCGGGCGTGACCGCAACCGCCAAAATAAGCAGCCACCATGGGTGAACTGTCATTGTACCCACCATCGCAGCAACATCGTTGGTAAAAAACAAGCTAAGTATACCAGAAACCAGCATCATACCCGGCTGAAACAGGAAGCTTAACAAAATAATAATAGCAATGTTGACAAGCCCTAGCGGCCTGTTGGGCATATGCGCTGCAAATTTCTCGCGCTTAAACGCAAGCCAGATAAAAAGCGGCAACAGCAGCCCAAACAATTGCTGCCCAATAATTGCCCACGGCGAACGAAAAATTTCTGCCGACCTACCCATGCTATCCAGCACAACCCAAATCAAATCCCGCACAAACATAGAACCTATCCAAAACGCAAGTAAAAACAACATAAACTTTGTGGCATTGCTACTGATAAATGTAATTTTAAATCCAGATTTCATCGTAAAAGAACCTCCAACGCTTTTGAAATTTCATAATGCCGCTGCGACGTTATCACCATGGCAAGGTACAAATCGCTGGCATCAATTTCTACAGACTCTATAAGTAACGACCCTGCAAGCGAAACGGCAATAACTTCGCCATCTTCGCAAAACACAAACCGCTCTGGCGCAACAATGATATAGTCAAGTACACCAGCCAGGTTGCGTAAATATCCCACATATTCCAGCTCTTGTATGCCCTGGTGCGATGTCAAAAAAATATCTATCGAACCCATTTGCAAGTTGCCCATAAAACGCGCATGGGTGTGTCTATCCATTTGCACATTCCCCGTTGCGGCATACGAAAGCAGATAAACCGCCTCGCGCTCTGGGTCGCCAACAATAACGCTAAGCTCCTCGCCCAATTCCTGCAGTTGCGAATGCCAAACAACATCCCCAAGCCATGCAATATACAAATATTCGCTTTTGCGCGGGTTAATCACCCACACATTAAGCGCGTATATTACAAGCCCAACCACAAAAATAAAAATAAAAAATTGCAGCTTATAATATTCCCAAATATATTGACGCTTTTGCGTAAATGTCATTTCGCGCAGTTTTGCCCATTCGGTGTCGAAAAAGTTTTTCATCATTTGAACCCTTCCTATTTGAAGCCATTTAGAAAGCCCATTGCCCGTGGCAATGCATCCTTTGAGTTTTTCCACGGTTCATTGGCATTGCGGTGGTCAAATTTTTGAACAAACCAGTCTAAATCTGCTTCGAGTTCCTGCACGGTTTTTTGGAAAGTTGGAAGTAGTATGTCTAAATATTTTTCGCGTTTGCCACGCCCAAATTTTTCTGCCTCGGCAAAAAGCATAGAAAAATGCCGCACACAATAGCTGGCCTGGTTTTCTATCAGCTTGGCGTCATCGCCGCCTCTGTTCCAGATGTAAAAAAACGTGTTTACATACCTGGCGAAAGTATCGTCTGCCCGTTTGCATACATAACAAGCGTCACTTGTTTTTGCCAAATATCCCTGCAAACGCGCCAGCATTCCGCTTGGGTCTTTACCAAAAAATGTAGTGGGCAACCGCCCGCTTATAATAGAATTTGTATCCTTACAAAGCTGCTGCACATGCGTATGTAGCATCAGTGCAAGGCCAAGGCGGTTTTGCGCATTGTACATGGCATCAAGGTGGGGTTTACAAAACCCCACCTTATTTGTTTCCATGCGTACATCGTCCTCCATGTACGCCGGACCCATGATAAATTGGATAACATCGTTTTCTAGTTTTTTTTGCATGGTGCAAAACGCGCAGCCCTGCGGCTCGCGTAATGCATCCAGCACCGGGATTGTATGAATATGGTCTGGCATAGTTTCACCTCTGACATTTTCTTAATATTACGTCATTTTAACATATTACGTTGGCGGAAGTATATCCGGGAATGCAAAAAATTCCGGCAGGGTTATTTCTACCGCTTCTTTTGTGAAAAGCCCAACCTGCACACCCAGTACTTTTTCCAGCGATGTTTTAAAGTCGTGACGGGTTGCGCTACCTGTTGTAACCAGCGGTATTTCGGTATATGTGTTACCGTTAATAAACACTCTTGCACTGCCCACCACTTCCCCTGTAGCAATAGGTGCCTGCATTGATTGCGGAAAAAACAACTCTACTGTTGCTTCTTCGTTTTTACCAAGTGGCACACGTACATTGGTGTCATATACAAATTCCACAGGCGCACAACGCGATCGCGTCACAGGCATTTCACCTGCGGACGTATTTGCGGTTATTACTGTTTCAAATTCAAAATTACCAAAACCAAAGTTCAAAATTTCTTTCGTGTCTGTCCATTTTTGATTACGCCCTTGCGTACCCCAGCCGCTTGCCAGCACAACAGAAATAAGCTGCATACCGTCGCGCTTTGCTGCACCAACAAAACAATGCCCAGCTTTGTTTGTAAAACCGGTTTTTACACCGTTTGCACCGGGGAATTCGTCCAGTAGGCGATTTTTGTTATGAAAAGAATAACTACGCTCGTTACTGGAAAAACTAGCAGACCGCGTATTCGTAAGCTCCACAAACCCCGGGACATCCAGCGCATAGCGCGTAAGAATAGCCAGGTCATATGGTGTAGACTGATGGCTTCCGGCATCAAGGCCGCTTGCTGTTTCAAAAATAGTGTTGGTTGCGCCTAAACTGTGTGCTTTCGCTGTCATTTCTGCACAAAAATCTGCTACCGACCCGGATAGATGCTCTGCGATGGCAACCGCTGCATCGTTAGACGATTCCAGCATTAACGCCAGCATTAAATCGCCAAGGCGTATTTTTTCGCCCGCAGTCAGTGACATTTTTACCTTTGGTGCGGCAGCAGCCTTTGCAGAAACTGTGACCGTTTCGTCCATACGCCCGCTTTCCAGAGCCATTACGGCTGTCATTATTTTTGTGGTGCTTGCCATTGCAAGCGGCGTGTGTTCGTTTTTGCCCCACAAAACACGCCCTGTTTCTGCGTCCATTAAAATTGCGCCATGCGCATTTACTGTTGGCGGAGTAAATTTTGGTGCTTCTGCAATTGCTTGTATTGAAATTGAAAAAGTAGTACTTAATAACAGCATAATAAAAAATATTCGGTTTTTCGTTTTTTTCATATCTATCTGCCTCCGTGATTAGTTTGTAAATATTATTTGCGGTTTTTACAATCTCATACTATATTAATTTCAGTAGACATCGGGAGGCAAAACATGCGCACAGCTGTTATGAATACAATAAAAAATTACAACATGATTTTACCCAACGATAATATAGTAGTTGGGTTGTCCGGCGGGGCAGATTCGGTTGCGCTGCTTCATATATTAGTCGCGTTAAAATATGCACTCAAAATTGGTCAAATTTTTGCGGTACACATCAACCACGGCCTACGTGGGAAAGATGCAACAAACGATGAAACCTTTGTGCAAAACCTTTGCGACAATATGCATATCCCACTAAAAATTTACGATGCAGATGTAAAAGGGCTGGCAAAAGCAGAAAAGCTTTCTATTGAAGAAGCCGGTCGCAAACTGCGATACATTTACTTAAACCAAGCCAGCGACGCCTTGGGCGGCAACTGCAAAATAGCCACAGGCCACCATCAAAACGACAATGCAGAAACCGTGATTATGAACCTAGCCCGTGGGGCTGGCTTGCGTGGATTATGCGGCATTCCGCCTATAAGCGGTAATACAGGCAGCATCATACGCCCGTTGCTTGATGTTTCGCGTACAGAAATTGAAGCATACACAAAAAAACACAATCTTGACTATGTACAAGATGCCAGCAACCATTCGCAAACATATACACGCAACCGCGTAAGACACACTGTCTTGCCCGCAATGGAAACGGCAATTAACCCCAAAGCTGTACGCACCATCGCAACCAACACCACTTGGCTACGCGCAGAAGAAGAATATATAGAAGAAATTGCACAAGAGACGCTTATCGCATGCACAGTGAAGGAAATTGGCCTTTCTATTCCCAAGCTTGAAAATTTGCACCCGGCAATTGCCAGGCGTGTGATACGCCTTTTTATCGCACAATATCGCCAACTTTCGGATATTACTGTCAAACACGTACAGGCAGTACTCGACCTTACACGCGCAAAAACCGGAAAGGAAGCGCACATTCCGGGGCTTATTGCACGGCGAGAATATGCATGCCTTACGCTAACAATCCCTACAGAGGCAACATCATTTGGCGAATATAAACTTACAGATGCTGTTTTTATTCCGCCGTTGGGGAAAACAATTTCACTAACCCATACCACGCCAAACAAAAAACCGCTATGTACTAAAATCTTCGATTATGATATGGTAAAAGAGCCGCTTGTCTTGCGCACGCGCCACTCAGGTGATAAAATCACGCTTGGCGGGAATTTGCCCTTTACAAAAAAGCTGCAAAACTATTTTATAGACGAAAAAATACCAAAGGCCAAACGCGACAGCATCCCCATCATTGCAAGCGGCAGCGATGTACTTTGGATAATGGATAGCAAAAATACCGTCAGTTCAAAATATTCCCCGCATCAGGATAGCAAAAACCTGTGTTGGGTAAACATATGGAGTGATACAGATGATCAAAACGCTGTTTTCGAAGCAGCAGATTGCGGCACGCGTTAAAGAGCTTGCGGCAGAAATTAACCGCGACTATGCGGGTAAAACCATCCTATTATTGGGAACACTAACAGGGTCAGTATTCTTTCTTACAGACCTGGCGCGCGAAATTACGCTAAACGTGCAAATGGACTTTATAAAGGTGTCCAGCTATAGCGGCGCAACATCTACGCGGGAAATAAAAGAGGAATATCTGCCAACGTGGGACCTTACCGGGCAGCATGTAGTTGTGATAGAAGACATTATCGACACTGGCTATACTGCCGCGTACTTACGCAACTATCTTGCGGATAAAAATACGGCATCTGTTGCCATGTGTACCCTGCTAGACAAGCCTGAAAGGCGCGAAGTTGCGGGTATTACATGCGAATATGTTGGCTTTACAATCCCCAACGAATTTGTTGTGGGGTATGGGCTGGACTATAACCAGCGGTACCGCCACTTGCCATACATTGGTATATATGAAGAAACCGAAACTATTAAAGAGGTGAAATAGTGCAAGCAAAACACGCAAAAAGTTTGAGCCTATGGCTGCTCATTCTACTCATGCTGGTTCTATTCTTATTTATGATGAACATAAACTCGCGCAATGGCAATGAGGAGCAATACACCTATGCCGACCTATTGCGTTACCTTTCTGCTGGCAGGGTTGTAGAAATTACAATACGACCAGAAAATGAATTTGCGACCTTTGGCACGGCAGATGTCGTGTTATATGGCGGGGCAGAACATAGCGTTTCTATCCCCAACATTAATGCCTTTTTGCCATTTGTGCACGAGGCACTGGAAGGTTACCCGCGCCCGCTGGTAGAAACCGTACCGCCGCCGCGCCCAAGCTGGTTTATTGCTATGCTGCCGCAAATTATCATGTTGGGTATTTTTGTGTTTGTGATGTTCTATATCATTTCGCAAAACCAGAATGCAGGCGGCAAAGCCATGAATTTTGGAAAAAGCCGTGCAAGAATGAATTTGCAAGACCACAGGCGCGTTACATTTTCACAAGTTGCAGGGCTGGAGGAAGAAAAAGCCGAACTTGCAGAAATTGTTGACTTCTTAAAATCGCCGCAAAAATATCAAGACATTGGTGCACGTATACCAAGGGGCGTTTTACTTGTTGGCCCGCCGGGAACGGGTAAAACCTATCTGGCACGTGCAGTAGCCGGGGAGGCAGGCGTTCCATTTTTTAGTATTTCTGGTTCAGATTTTGTGGAGATGTTTGTGGGGGTAGGCGCGTCTCGCGTACGTGACCTTTTTGAGCAGGCGAAACGCAGTTCGCCAAGCATTATTATGATAGACGAAATTGACGCGGTTGGGCGCAAACGTGGTGCCGGCCTTGGTGGCGGGCATGACGAGCGTGAGCAAACGCTTAACCAATTGCTTGTAGAAATGGACGGCTTTAGCATCAGCGAGGGTGTTATTGTGCTAGCGGCAACTAACCGCCCGGATATTTTAGACCCTGCGCTATTGCGTCCGGGACGTTTCGACAGGCAAATTGTTGTAAACCGCCCAGATGTTAAAGGGCGTGAAGCCGTGCTTCATGTGCATGCTGCACACAAGCAAATTGCGCCGGATGTTTCGCTTAAAGTGGTGGCACAAACCACAGCGGGTTTTACCCCGGCAGATTTAGAGAACCTGCTAAACGAATCGGCATTGCTTGCGGCACGCGATAATAAACCTGCCGTGGATATGGAATCTATCCGCCGGGCATTTATAAAAGTAGGCATTGGTACGGAAAAGAAAAGCCGCGTAATAAGCGATAAAGAACGCCGCATGACAGCGTACCACGAAGCCGGTCACGCAATATGTTTTGAAGTATTGCCGGAGCTGGATTCTACCTACATGATATCTGTGATACCAACAGGGCGTGCTGGCGGTTATGTTATGCCGCTACCTGGCGAAGACCGCACGACAATGAGCAAACGCTTTATGGAGCAGCAAATTGTTGCTGGGCTTGGCGGGCGCGCGGCCGAGGCACTTGTGTTACAAGACATCACCACCGGTGCGTCGCAGGATATTGCCACGGTAACAAACCTTGCACGCAATATGGTTATGAAATACGGCATGAGCGATGCGCTGGGGCCAATCCAATTTGGCAACGACAACGAGGAAGTTTTCCTTGGGCGTGATATATCCAATTCACGCAACTATAGCGAAGAAGTGGCATCCAAAATAGACAGCGAAATTAAACGCATAGTTGAAACCGGATATAATGAAGCATTGCGTATTTTGCAGGCCAATATGGATGTCATGCATAAAATTGTTGAATTGCTAATGGCTAAGGAGCGGGTTTCTGGCGAAGAGGTGCGCGCGTTGTTCCCATATGGTAGTTTGACGGATAAAGGCGCAAGCGCGACAGCAGTCTTATAAAATTATTTTACCCCGCGGTTTAAGTATTGGCTGCGGGGTTTTTATAACTATTTTTTATCTTGCAAAAGGTAGCACATATATGCTATATTCGCTGTGTATCAAAATAAAAATTTATGAAAGAGGTGCGTATTGATGAGTGTATGTTTTATGTTGGTGGTTGAACCCTAAAACTGAATACTTGGTGTCGCAAGTTGCAAAGTCTTTTTTGTGATGCCGCAAATCCGTAACCTTTCGTATAATTGTAAAATTTCTTGCAACTTGGGCAAGATACGATTAAGGTCGTGTCTTTTTTTATTGCAAAAATCTAAAGGAGATTAAAATGATAGACTTAAAACAATACGGCTACAACGAAAGACCCCCTACCCCAGACGGCTTAACCCCGGGGCGGGTTATTGAATTTAGGCGTAACCAATACACCGTTGTTACACAGTACGGCGAGGTTTCTGCCGTGCTAAAGGGTGCGTTTGTACACGAAGCAGAAGTACGCGCAGACCTACCGTGCGTTGGTGACTTTGTGCTGCTGCAATACAACAACAGCGGGGTGTCACCAATCGTTAAACTGCTACCTCGGTTTTCTAAGTTTTCGCGCGCGGACAATTTTGGCCATGCGTATGCGCATATCAAGGGCAACAACGAGCAAATAGTTGCCTGCAATTTCGATTATGTATTTATTATCACGTCGCTAAACCGCGATTTCCGCGTTAACCGCATACTGCGCTACCTCACGCAAGCGCGCGCTAGCGGCGGCACCCCTGTGGTTATACTAACCAAGGCAGACTTGGCAGAGGACTCTAACCAGCAAATTGCAGAGGTAATGGAAGCCGCGCCAGGCGTGGCAGTGCATGCAATATCCAGCCATACAGGTTTTGGCATAGATGCACTGAAAGAGTACCTTCAACCGGCAAAGACCATCGTTTTCCTGGGGATGTCTGGCGTGGGGAAATCCAGCTTGTTAAACGTACTTGCAGGCCAGGATATTATGGAAGTGAAAGAAACCCGCCGCGAAGACGCATCTAAAGGCAGCCACACAACAACCCACCGCCAGCTTATTATGCTGCCATGCGGCGCAATGGTCATAGACACGCCGGGTATGCGCGAACTTGGGCTTTTTGATGTAGACGACAGCATTAGTGCAGGTTTCGCAGATATCGAAGCACTTTTTGCAAATTGCCGTTTTAGCGATTGCCGCCACCAAACCGAACCCGGCTGCGCAGTGCAAGCTGCCCTTGAAAGCGGCGAGCTACCGTCTTCCCGTTGGGAACAGTACCAAAAACAGCAGAACGAAAACCGCTATGCGGAAGACAAAACCGCATTTATGCGCGAACGTACAACCATGTGGAAAAGTATGACCAAGACATATAGATCTGATAAAAAAACTGCAAAAAAACAAGGGGGTAAAAGAAAATGAACCTGATGAAAAACAACCTAACAATCCGTAACGCAGCGCCAGCCGACGCAGAGCAACTTTGTTTATGGTGGAACGACGGTAAAATTATGGCGCACGCGGGATACCCCAACGGGTTAAACGAGCAGCCCGAAAATATCCGCAAAAGTCTTGCAACCGACACGGACGCAACCCACCGCCGACACGTGATAGAGCATAATGGCACACCCATAGGCGAAATGAACTATAGGAACAAGGGCAACGGCGTTGCAGAAATAGGCATAAAAATATGCGACTTTACCCAACAGGAGAAAGGGCTTGGCACAACGCTGCTTTCCATGTTTATCGACGCGCTTTTTGTATATTACGGTTACGATAAAATTATTTTGGACACCAATGTAAATAATACACGCGCACAACATGTCTACAAGCACAAGCTGGGTTTTAGACAGGTTAAGGTGGGAGACACTTATATCGATTACGACTTAACCAAGGAATGCTGGCAAGCTAGGCAAACCGAGCCGCTCAATTATTTGCACATTCGGCTAGAACGCCCCCACGAGCATTACGCAGTCGAAGAATTAACAAGAGACGCACATTGGGACGGTAACGGGGAAGTTGAACCAAGCATATGCGATGTACATTTACTTGTTTCGCGGTTGCGCCAATGCCCGTCATATGTACCACAACTTAACTATGTAGCAGAACTAAACGGCAAGCTGGCGGGGCATATCATTTATTCCACCAGCAAAATTGTGGATGATGCAGGCAAAGAATATGGGACTCTAACTTTTGGTCCGCTATCTACATTACCTAAGTATCAAAACCAAGGTATTGGCAAGGCCTTGTTGCGATACACCCTTGGCGAAGCAACGCGGCTGGGCTTCCGTGCTGTACTTATTTTTGGACACCCAGACTATTATCCGCGGGTTGGCTTCCGTCGTGCCGCGGAGTTTGGCATCACCACTTCCGACGGCAAAAACTTTGACCCTTTTATGGCATATCCCCTTTACGATGGCGCACTGGACGGGATACACGGATGTTATTACCTTGACCCTGTGTACGACAACTTAACGCAAGAAGATGTAGACGCCTTTGATAAAAAATTCCCGGCAAAGGCGTTGCACGTGCCGATACCAATGAGCGTATTGTTCGACCGCTTGCCACCACCTGCGCAAAAGGCATTAGAAGAACTAAAACAAAAAGCACTAAAGGTAATGACAACCAAAAGCGAACGCGAACTTTTGGCAATGGACGGGATAGATAGCCATGTGATTGAAATTATTCGCGCGGTTATGCGAGAGTATGGATTATGTTGGGGTACTCATTTGTAATATAAATACCCAGAGCAACCAATTGCCCTGGGTATTTCGCATTTTGTTTATTACAGTTACTCTAATGTTTATTTGGGATAGCGCATTCTTACGTCTTAAATAATTTTAGCGATTTTACAAACGCCTTTTTTGCATTTCCTCCCGTTGATATTCGCTCTGCTTGACGATAGATAATTTCCAAGGCATCCTCGTGTTCCATACGTGGATTTATTTTCATCCACTCCATCGGAACCCATTTATCAAAAATTCCATATCCCAAAACAGTTGTGTAATTATCACCCGTTCGGCTGTGCGCTAAGTCAATGCCACCGCATATACAAACATCAAACGTCATTTGCAAATCTTTCAATGCCGATTCTACTTTTCTAACTTCGATTTTATTTTTTTCAACTGATTTGAAACCTAACTTGTTTCGTATTTCATGCCAACCTAATGGTTTGTTGTTTTCGCATAATAAATCCCAAATTGCTTTTTCGTATTTGCTGAGTTTTCCGCCTGCATTTCTTTCTTCCATTGTTATACGAGCCCTAAACGCATCTATAAAAATCGAAAAAAAATGCGGCGCGATATATCCTGGTTTTCCATTGAAAAAATATCCGCACGCCAGTTTTTTTTCTTTCGTTGCTCGCATTCTCCATCCACGCTCAACATCGCCGTTTAGTTTCAAATCAATATAATTTACGAAAGGTGTATAAAATCCCATTTCATTCACTTTTTCTACAAAGCTATCATAATCCAAAATAGAACCTCCATTGCAAATATAAAATTTATTCGTTACCTGCAGACAAGTCATATGCACGGTCTAATGCTTATTCGCCACATGGCCATCGTCAATAATATGTTTCAATAAACTCATGAGATTTTTTGCGTTTTCAAGCGTTTCATTATTAGGCTTCCAAAAATGAAAGACATTGCAACATACATTACCGTATTCTTGCCCAAAAACCATTCTGACAGATGGTTCTATTTTGCACCCGCCGCACTTAAAGCATTTTTTTACATTTCTACGAGCAAACTCTTTCAAATTTTCGCTGACTGGGAATTTATCATTTTCGGTCACGTCTAAATCACCCGGCCAACAGCAGAACATCAAATTGTCGCCATTGTCGTCCTTCCAACATACGACAAGACAAAAAAACTTGCCTTTATAATGGAAAATGTAATGGTGTGGGTGTTCCATTGCTTCGGGCGTAATCCCGATTTTTGTTAAATGAGCAATAAAGTCCATCGCGGATTTGAAATTATTTTCGCTAAGGATATTTTTGAGGTCGTCATTGATTTTTACAATTCGTGCCATTATCTCGCGTTCCTTTCCAACTCAATTAACCTCTTTATTTTTTCAACGGCCAAATCGTCGGGTTCATATACCCATAAAAGCGGCCAACAGCCGAAATCGGTTACTTTTTCTCCTAATATTGTAATCGTTTTCGGATGCCGTCCGTTATTTTTATGTGCCTTGTTCGGGCAATGTACGCATCTATGATAGTGACTAAAAATAAAATCACCCAGCCCCTCATTTTCCAATGCATCCGCATACTCGGAAATATTGTCAAGCCAAAGCCGAACCAGCCACTTTTTATTGCGGTGGAACCATTCGCTTTCGCAACCAACTAAAACTGAATAGATGATTTTGCTCTTGCTTACGCCTTTCCATGTGTTGTTTAAATGAAAAGAGGGCTTCATTTTGCTTTCGCGGAAATATTCAATCAAACCAAGTGCGATTCGTTTCTCATCACCGCTTAAAACTTCGGGAATAGCATCCTCTATTTCGGGTTTCAATATTTTTTGTTCCGAATAACTTAGGGAAGTGATTAAAACCGGCATACTCTGTTCTATTGGGTCACGACATTCATCAATTATCTCCTTTAGGGATTTTCCGCTATGGGACGAGGATGACTTAATTACACTCCAAGCAAGGGGATATTTTTCATAGTCATCACCCAGTACACGTTTAAAAAATTTACGAAACTCAGCCGCCGCAATTTTTCTGGAACCAATTATTGTATTTTCAGTAAGTGGTTCTTTATTTTGAATGTCCACGCTTATTTTTCCCCTTAATTTACTGATATTTTTTCGACATCGCTGGTCTCCGCGTCCACTACTTTTTTTGTCGCCAGCACAAGCTCACGGACGCGCGCCAAGTCGGCGCCGGTGGGGTTGACGAACATCAGCAAATTACAGCCGCATACGATGTCGAATTTTTGCCCGAAAATTACACGGTCTTTGCTACCCTTACAGCCCTTGCAGCCAAGCGTAGTTTTGATATTGGCAAAAACGAACGCCTTTAGTTCGCTGGTGATAAACGGCTCGTATTGATTGATATCCACACTCCTGAAAAAGCTAACAAGCCACCCATCGCGCCACGCACGAAAATGGCAGACCGTATGCTTTTTATACTTTGCCGCCCAGCAGCTGTGCTGGGTTGACGGCTTTGAGGTAGCGGTTTTTGTTACTTTGTTTTCTTTAAGGAAATTGCCGAAGCCTAGGTAGTTTTCCAGTTTTTCGCCAGCAAGAAAGTGTTCGGCATCTTGCGCGAAGCGGTTTTTTTCCATGTTAAGCTCTCCTCTATATAAATTTTATTCCTCATTACAACTCGGTCACGCAGAGATGCTCTGCCGTAACCGTCGAACCCCATGCGGCGGCGATTGCAACTGCTGAGGACAATGTAAAACCGGGAGTTTCTTTGAACTCTTTAATGTAGTCATATTCATCCCCGATGTGCCGTATTTCCCCGTTCACTTTCACGGCCATGACATCCTTGGCAAGTATCCATTCAATATCAACAAACTCCCCCGTCGGAATCTCGCCGCATTTCCTAAAGCCGTATCCCCTATCGGTAGCGATATCGTGTATCCGCAGCTCATCCGGTCTAACTTCCCAGTTGAGTACCACCCCACCCTGCGCGTAATTCATCCTTATGTTTGTGCTGTCGGTCTTGGCGCGTAATTCTATTTTCAGCGGGGCAGTGAACTGCTGCGGCGTGACCATGCGGCATTTGTCGCCCTCCATTTTCATCTCCGGCATTCCCCCGGCCAAGCGCAATTCAAAATCCCCATGCGTTTCCATTTGTGAGAGATCAACATTCACCGCCGCGCTTCGCGGAGGAGCAGATTGCGCCGCGTCAAGCAATGATTGAAAGCGGTTGATCCGTTCAAGCCTTTGGGCTTCCCTTTGGGCGTTAAGGTTGCGGAGGAAGTCTTCCCTTTGGGCGGGTGACATTGCCACGACCTCAATCGCCTGCTTAATTGTCACAAGCGTGGCCATATCGGCTTCTTTCGCCTGCAAAACTGCGTCGCACACTTCCTCGCTTAACGCAGCCAACTTTGCGACATCGTCGGTTTGCCAAATCCGCGCCCGGCTCGGTTTCCAGCTCAGTCTCCCAGTTACATGCCCGGCATCTACGATAACCCACGAAGAGCCAAACCCTGACCACACCTCGGTGAGAGCCGGGTCAAACAGCTCCTTGTGCAGGTAGTGATTAGTCATTGGCTCAACATCAAATGCACCGCCAAAAGAGCAGAAATTGTACATATACATATTCGTCTGCGAAACGTTTTGCGCACGGGATAGCCTTTCCTCGGGGGAGGCTTTGTCAAGCCCGTCCGGCGAGGGGTATTTTTCGCACCCACCAAGCTTCGTTAGGTATTCGTCCCATAACTTCTCGTCGATATTATACTCCATTACTCGGCGGATATTTTCTAGCCCATCCGCCAAGGTGTACCGCCGCTCGCACTTTTCTCCAAATATATACAAGGCATCTATTTCGGAATAATCCGGCGGCTCTTCAAGTACCGAGTTATGTGCCATAAAATGCGAAACTTTCAAGGCATCGCCATCGTAGCCCGTGATTAATTTGTATGGGTATTGCGGCTCATCCTCTATCATCGAATTAGCTATTAAACAGACTTGTCCGATTTCATTCAAAGCGGTCGCAGTTTTACGCTGTTTAAAATCCTTTGCAACTTGTATCTTTTCCCCGCCTTCGGGTTGCACCCACACATCATAAACAGCAGGTTCGCCCGTTGTTACCTTTAGTGTCACGCTGTACCGCTTGCCCGTCTCCGCCGGGACTTGCGTATCGGGGAACACAAAGCCCCCTTCATTGTACGCATTGAATACAGCTTGTTTGTCACCCATTTTCAATATAACCGCGAGGTCGCCGTATTCGTTGATTTGCAAACCCGGCGCAGTAAGGGCTGCCAAGGCGTTGATTGTGCTATAATTCGCCGGCCGCAGGGGCGTGATGTCATACTCCACCGTAACATCCCCCGTAAATGTCTTATCCATAACATATACACCGTCAGGAACCAGACGCTGTGCGTACTTGGCGATATCCCCGGGTTTGCTGTACCGGCATTCTCCAGATTTAAGCGTCAACCCTACAGGCTCACCATTTACCCGAAAATTTTCGATCTTGAAATCGCTGCCGAACGTCCTTGTGTATTCCGCGCCAAGTTTCATCTTCGCGATAACCGGCCGCCCCGCATCTATCGAAGCAATTATCTCTTTCTTAAATGTGGCAGGGTCGTCGCATTTTCGATAATTATACCCGGTGTAGCCGAACAAAAAATCTACGACAAACTCCGAGCCGATGCCTCCACCGGTTTCAGCGGTGTCCCCCATCAACTCCTGCATTGCGGTTGGCGTACCGTCGAAACGGCGGCGGATAGCACTGTTCCCGGTCATTGTGTTGAACAAAAAGAATAGCCCGCACCGTTTTTTCATCATTGCATCCTGCGGACAGCCCTCACCACCATTGCAACCAAAGCACATTCCTCCTACCTCGGGAGTGTAGTGAATTTCCTCAGGATTTTCTTTGGATTCAATGTACAGGTATGCAGCGGTGAAGCGTTGAATAAAGTTGCTGTTCTCCAAGTAGCAAAGCCCTTGGACGTGGAAGTCAAGATTTTTTTTCATCAGCGTTCTCCTTTTTTATTGGTACGAATGCCACTGTTGAGGGTACGGTTTTTCTCTTTTGCGGTACTCTATCAGTTTCTTTATATAACCAATTTCGGTTGCGTTTGGGTTAACAAATTCGCCAGAGTGCTGAGAGCACACGCTTTTGAACTCTTTCCCAAAAACTTTGACATCTTTGGCGCGCCAACACTGGTCGTGGCAGGGTGCATTACAGATATGCACACGGTCGTGTACAGCCTTGACAAAATCCGCATCATCATCTTCATAGCCATATTGAAAATGCAAGGATGAAAATATTTCGAAACACCAGTTATCCTTGTTTTCAACGGTCATTCTGCCAATGTTGTATTCGTTGTTGTATCGCACTTTGCCCCAGTTTGTGATGTTTGGGGGCATGTCATTTTCTTTCAAATATGCGGCAAGGTTTAATGCGTTTTCCTTATTTTCACCCTCAAGTAAGTCGTTTATTGCTTCCTGGACGGTGGCATAGGATTTTTGCTCAGACATTTCAATTCTCCTTTTGATTTTCTATAATCGGAATCCAACGCTCAAATCGGACTCCGTCTTCGGTTTTATTTTCTATTTCAATTTGCGTAATGGGGCTACTGGGGTTATCGAACCTCATGTATCCATCCGGTAGTTGCATACCTTTACGCGGAAAATGCGTTTGACCAATACCACAGTAGTTTTGTGTCAACATAATCCCATTTGTATACAGGTCTGCGCCCTCAGGTAACCATTCGTGGGTAACAACCATATATTCACACGCAGGAAATTTCGCAGTTGAGTATCCCTTAGGTAGCTCGCCCACATGATCGACTATGTTTCCAACAAAATAAATCTGTTCATTGTTTTTATAATACCAGATAATATGGCTGTATGGAGCAAAGCCTGCTTTCTCGGCTATTTTAAAGTAATTATCCCACACCATTCCAAAGTCTGTGTTTGGCGTAACAACCTGCTCGACACCAAAAAAATGAAACGCTTTCATGTGCGTTTGATATAAGATTATTGCCGGACTTTTCTCATTTGCCTTTTCCAACACCTCATTTGCTTTGTTTAGCTCATCTATAGATACTTTTTCCTTAATTTTATTTTTAGAAAATGAGAGCGCGTCGGTTAATGCAAGCATGGTCTTGTCGTTCAGTAGTTCAATATTTAGCTGAATATTCGCCTTATCGCGCAGTTCATCAACAAAGCGTGACAAAATCGACTTGACAGTAGATAAAGCAGTGATTTGCTCGTCAAGTTCGCTAATATTCTGCTCAAAAATATCAACTACTTTCACCGCATTTTGGCTGTCCAAAATATTTTTGATTTGTTTCATTGGTATTTGCAACTTCCGCAGGATCACGATTTGTTGTAGCCGTCTTATATTTTCATCATCGTAGACACGGTAAGCATAATCCTCTTTCCTAAAGCTCTTTACCAGTCCGCTCCGCTCATAATATCGTAACATTTGCGCCGAAATACCTAGTATTTTTGAAACTTGACTGATCGTCTGTAATTTCATGTTAAAAAACACCTCATCCATAAAACTTAATAAAAGTGTAAACTAGATAACGGTTATCGTGTCAAGGACAAAAACCAGCACCCCCGCATAAGGTGTAACCATAAGATTAACCTGCGGGGGCAAAATTTATGGATTCAAATTTCCAATACGGCACTTGGGTACCTTCTTTACAAATTGGGAATGGTATTATTCAAGGCCAATACACCGACAGAACCGGCAACTGGACAAGAGTGGAGCATCAAATTTTTGTGAATGGATTTTTTAGGCTAAATTACAACGAAGCGCAAGTAGAAGATGCACTGCGCAGAAACACAACCGTGCAGGAAATTAGATTTGGCACATTACCGTACGAAGCAAACAGCAGTGCATCTGTTTTTAATTTAATGGTATCACACAACCATTTTATACGAAACACCCAGCCCAACGAAACAAAAATTTTATCTGTGGGTGCAAGAAGCATTTGGGGCAGCCCGCGTATGCGCGTTTTTGTCAACCAGCAATCTATTACAGGAAGTCTAAACAATATTAACCGCATACCCACTGCAGCAGATTTATCTATCCAAGATTTAAGGCCGTCCACTTACGGGCGCTTTATCGAAGTCCGCATATCCGGGACTTATACTGCATTCCCTGACTTGTCGGCAACAGACCCTGTAAATACACCGCCGCCAACTATTACGCAACCACCACCGGTACCGCGGCCACCCACCCCACCGCAAAATGTGTGGCCGCCATACCCAGGCGTTGTACTAAGGCAGGGTATGCAAGGCCCAAGTATCACGCAGGCACAAGAAAGGTTAAATATTATGGGCGCCAACCCACCGCTTGCAACAGACGGGAATTTTGGCCCATTAACCGAAGCGGCTGTCATCGCCTTTCAACAGCAACATGGCTTAAACGCAGATGGCATTATTGGCATAGCAACATGGAATACATTGTTTGGCACCACGTTGCAAGCATAAAAAAGAAGCAGGAGCCTTGCCGAGGAGCAAGCATCCTGCTTTTTTATTACCGCACTTTATTCGCCCGCTAGGTTAGCCAGCCAGGTTGTGTCTGCGGTGTCTGTAACATACCCGGTCAGCACCGGCCTATAGGTATTACTTCTTATACACGCGGCCAAAACGAGTAACATAACCGCTATAAAAGTCAAAAGCATGATACGCCTCTTCATCGGTAGGCCTCCTGTGTTTACTCAACCGGGATACGTACCCCACCAATAATAACTGCAGTCACTTCGCCTGCGTCAAGCGGTAAATCTGCCCTGGCAAAACCGCTAAATACAGCATTATCTTCGTACATTTGGGAGAAGCTGATCATCGGGAATTCGTGAATAACAATATTCCCGGCCGGGGTTTCTATCGAAACTGCGCCACGCAAAGACCTTACGCCTGCATTGATATCGCCGTCTACACGCCCGTTAAAACCAACGCCCAATGGGCTAACCATCACAGACTCAACAATGGCATACCTCACAGCCACTTCCTCAACCAAAGAGCGCACTTGGCTGTCCGATGCATCGATGTTAATGGTCATAGACCAATCGCCTTGGATATTGCTTTCAAAGTGTCCAAGCAATGTGAGAGAATAAAAATCGAGCGCGGCAATATCTATCGGGAAAACAACTTCTATCAGCCCATAAGAGGATTCAAACAATGCACGCACTTCGTAAGGACACATATCCATGAATGATTCGCGGTCTAAAATTTGAAGGTTTTCATCAACTTGTAGCAGGGTATGGCTGGTAGGCATAACCCACTCGCCACTTGGGCAGGTTAGCGTTACACCCGGCATACCTATGTGCCATGGTGCGGCCGTTTGCACATGCAAATACCCATTCATTATTGCGATATTAGAAATCCATGCGTCATTCTGCAATGCCGGGAAGTTTCCGCCCCTGGTTGGCACAAGTATATACTCGGCACACCAGGTCACAAATTCTGCCGGTAAAAGGTCTGGGTTAGGCATGGTAGGTGCCGCGGTCATGTCTGATAAAGCAACCGGGAAAGGTGCTTCCGTTCTGCGGCTTTCCAATTCTATGTTGTGGATAATTAGTTCCATTACATCGGTAAAAGGTGTATCTTGATGGAATTCGATTTGGAAGTAGGCGGTATTGGTTTCTTGGTTAAAATATAATGCTTCCATACTGCCGTTAATTGAACCAAAACCCAAACGGTCTTCGCTAAATGTGGTGCGCAATACCGGCGTTATTGACGCATATGGCGTTACACGGTTTTGCCCGCTTATATCACGTACAGATACATACATAATGGCATTGTTGCCAAATTGCTGCGCGGCAATTATATCTACGCGGATACCTTGGTCTATTGTGTACATTTCTACAGGGCTTACTACTTGGCCAAAATCGGGGTTGTGCTCTGCCATAAACCGTTCAAAAACACCCATATTAACGGCAGCATACACCGTACCTGCCAGCATCATTACTGCAATAAGTGCAACAGCCAACAATCCCACTCTTTTACGTGGCGTTGGTTTAATTACTTTACGAATATTCATATTCGCTCTAACCTTCCTTTCAAGGCTTTCGGTATTTGTTTGGATTTGTGCAAATGCGTTGTATAAACGCAGTTCGTCATGGTCAAGCTTCATAATATCAAACTCCTCGCTTTTTGCCCTTCTGGGCTAAATCCATGAGCATCCAGGTACTTCGCGGCTTTCTTTTTTACACGCTCATACTGCTTCCGCAATGCAGCCGGCGTCAAACCCATGATATGGGACAGTTCTTCGTAGCTTTGCCCGTTTATTATTCGGCCACACAGCAATGCCCTTTCCTGAGGCTTTAATGGACTAAGCGCACGCATAATTTCTGGCATTGTCAAGTTATCTTCCATGTGTACATGTGGCTCCGTTTTTACGTCCTCCCAAAAAAGTAACCGGCGTCTTTTTACTGCTTTCAACTTATTTAGGCATTGATTGTAAGTAATCTTGTGAAGCCATGCAGACAAATTTCTTATCTCGAAGCGGGAAGCATTGTGAAGGTAAGAGATAAACACGTCTTGTACGATATCCTCTGCGTCCTGATGGTTATACAATATGGACGTGGCGTATCGCAGTAGCCTGTCACCATAATCGGCAATAAGCATTTCTAACTCTGTTTCGCCGTTTTGGGTCGTGTTTTGTACCAGCTCCATTTAACCATCCCCTTTCTAATGGGTTTTTTCAGTCGACTGTACTTATATGACAACACGCGTATGTAATTTGTGACATAAAGATAAAAATTTTTTTATTAAAACTATTGACACCACATTTGCAGTGTAGTAGCATGGTGGTACACTAATTAATGGAGGTGCATAAATGTTTAGCAACAAAGTCGTACAATTCGACGAGCGTTCCCCCATATACGAGCAAATCGTCACCGGGTTTTACCGCGCACTGGTCAAAGGAGAACTTACACCCGAAAGCCGTATACCATCTATTCGCGAGCTTGCCATGCAGCTAAAGGTGAATACCAATACCGTACAGCGGGCTTATTTAGAAATGGAACGACGGGGGCTGATTTTTTCTAAACGGGGCACAGGGTATTTTATAGCAGAGGATGGGAATATGGTGGATGGCATTAAAACAGAAATGGTTAAAGACGCTGTGTCACGGTTTATAGAAGAAATGCGCGCACTGGGGTTTGACAATAACCAAATTAAAAACGAAATAGAAAATGCAATAAATCAAGGAGGCGGGAATTAGTGGAGCTTCTGAATATCAGTGGATTACACAAGCGGTTTGGGCGCAAACAAGTGCTAAACAATTTGGACATGAGCCTAAGCCAGGGTAAAATCGTTGGGCTACTTGGGCCAAACGGCTCTGGTAAGACAACACTAATGAAATCAATTGCAGGGCTTGTAAAACCGGACAAAGGCACCATTGCCTACCCCGGCGGTGCAAGGCGCGGTGTGGAATCTAAGGGCGTTATCGCATTTTTGCCAGACACATTGACCTTCCCGGCATGGTTTAAAGTAAAAGACGCGTTTGCGTTTTACGAAAAATATTACCCAGACTACGATCGTAAAAAAGCAGCGGAAATGCAAACCATCCTAAAACTAAACCTAGACGACACAGTAAAAAAGCTGTCCAAAGGTATGCAAGAACGGGTTGCATTGGGGGTTACATTCGCCCGCCGTGCGCCGCTATACCTGCTGGACGAACCGCTTGGCGGTATCGACCCTGTAGGCAGGGCAAGGGCACTAGAGTCTATCATTGCCGCCCATGGCGAAGAGTCTACCATTTTGCTTTCTACCCATTTAATTAAAGATGTAGAAACGGTTCTGGATAGTGTCCTGCTGATAAAAGGCGGCAAAATTGCCATGGCCGAAGATTGCGAAGACTTACGCCAACAAGGCAAAAAAGTAGAAGACATTTATTTGGAGGTGTTTGACGTTGTTTAGACAAATGTATTATAGCGTAAGAAATTTACTGCATATAAGAGCCATGCTTTTTGCGGCAGTTATACTTGGTAACTTGCTGTTTATTATACTCAACGCAACCAACCCTTCAAATGTCATAGGCACACTTTCCATTATATTTGCATCGCTTGCATTCCTTGGGTTGTATATAGGTAATGTATGCGTGACAGCTTCTACGTTCAATTTTATTACAAAAGACAAGCAAAACTACATGATGAAGCTTACCCCCACCCCTGCTTGGAAGATGTTATTAGGTAGTATCATACCATCTGTTGTACTAGACGTTTTAGCCTTTTTGATAGGCGTTACATTTGTAGTCGCGCATTCTATAACCATGTACGGCAACGCAAATATTGATGCCATGCGGATGGACCCCGCCACGATATATGTGTTTGTCATTCTTACTTTGTTATACACTATTCTTATTACCATGGGGCTATTTTGGCACGCGCTTACCAAAACAGTGCTTATGCGTGTACCGCTTAGTGGTTTTATTGGCCTTGTTATAACCATTTTGCTTGTAGCAGCCACCAGCTTTATCAATACCGTCATGCTCCCATTTGGGCAACTGCAACGTATTGGGCCATTCTTTACAATATTAATCGAAAATATTACCCATTTACAGTTTAGTGTGGTAGCGCTGGTATTCTTATTACAGGCTGCAATTTTATTTTTTGTAACTGCGTATCTATTGGATAGGAGAGCATAATAATGAAGAAATTTTTAGCTTTATGTATATTTGCCGGGCTTTTGGCCTTGTTTAGCGGTTGTATGATTGTTGCTTATACCAGCAGTACACAACCTTCTGTACGTGGCACAGGCGAGATAATCACACAAAGTTTTAATGTCGACGCATTTAACAGCATAAGCGTTGGAGCCAATTTTACCGTTATATACCGTCAATCTGCAACACCCGGCCTAGCCCTTGTGATGCACGAAAACTTTTTTGACTATATAGATGTGGAAGTAGATGCTAACACTTTGCGCGTAAACTCTTCTGTTAGTTTTAATACCGGTAGAGGCAACGCGCCGCGCATGTACATTTACGCACCATATCTGCGCTCGGTCTGGTTCACGGCTGCAGTAGAAACTTATGATTGGGATTTGATACAAACACGAAGTTTAAATATACACGTAAGCGGCGCCGCCACCGCAAACATTGCAATGGAAGTAGAAGCACTTGACCTTACAGCGTCTGGCGCAGGCAGCTTTAACCTTAGCGGTAATGCAAACTCTGCAAGTGTTAATATTACCGGTGCGGGATCTGTAAACGCACGATACCTGCAAACAGCCACCGCAGAAGTCGTGGTTGCCGGTGCAGGTTCTACAACCGTGGCGGTTTCTGATAGACTAGATGTTACAATTAGCGGTGTAGGTACGGTAAGGTATATTGGTAGCCCGCGGGTTAACCAAACCGTATCCGGGCTTGGCACAGTACAGCAAGTAGACTAAAACAAAAAAAGGCGCATTGCGCCTTTTTTATTTGCACTCCCAGCACAAACCGCTGAAAGCAATATTACATTCGGTAATGTCAAAACCGTCTGGCTGACCCAAGGCTTCCATAATGTTTGGCAGTTTACCCTCGACATCAAACACGCGGCGGCAATTGCTACACACGCAGTGGTAATGCTCGTGGGTGTTGTGGTCGTAATGTGTACTGCCGTAAAAGATACCGGCCTTTAGCAACTCGCCGCCTTCTGCCATGCTGGCAAGATTGCGGTAAACGGTTGCCCTGCCAATAGACGGATGGGTTTTACGAAGATGCTCTACCACTTGCTCTGCCGTTGCATGGATATTAAGTGCCTTAACCGCTTCAAAAATTAACTGCCGCTGAACTGTATTGCGCTTATTGCTGACACTGTTCAATTATGCAAAATACCTTTTTAATAAACCTTGGAACGCCATGCCGTGACGTGCTTCGTCTTTGCACATTTCATGCACTGTGTCATGCACTGCATCCAGGTTTAGTTGTTTTGCCAAAACAGCAATATCTTTTTTACCTTGGGTTGCGCCATGCTCTGCAAGTACGCGCATTTCAAGGTTTTTCTTGGTGCTAACGTCCACAACTTCGCCTAAAAGTTCAGCAAATTTGGCGGCGTGTTCGGCTTCTTCCCATGCGATACGTTTGTAGGCTTCCGCAACTTCTGGATAACCTTCGCGGTCTGCTTGGCGGCTCATGGCTAGGTACATACCAACTTCTGTGCATTCGCCAAGAAAGTGTTGGCGCAGGCCTTCAAGAATTTGTGGGTCGGCGTCTTTTGCTACGCCAATCCTATGTTCGTCTGCATATTGTAACCCTTCGCCGCTTTGCTCGTTAAACTTAGATGCCGGTGCTTTACATTGCGGACATACCTCTGGCGCAGCGTTACCTTCGTGAACATAACCACAGATGGTGCAGATAAATTTTGTCATGTGAATCGCTCCTTTGAATTTGATATTTAGTATTATATGATACTTGATTTTGCATGTCAAGTATTTTATTCATGCACTATTATTAGAATGATATCTAAATAAAAAACACGTCACTCCGGGTCAACCCCGGAATGACGTGGCGTTTGCAATATCGCATATTGTCTATTCACTCTCCCGCAGCACTTTGCCGGTATTACAATCTACCAAAATTACATCTTCGCCAATTTTTGTTATCGCACCCCATGGTATGCAATATTCTTGATCGCGCCCAAACACACCCAACACACGCCCCGGCCCGGGTACAATAAGGGCAGTAATGCAACCGTCTTTTGCGCTAAGTTCTACGTCGCTGACAAAACCGTATCTTGCGCCGTCACTTAGGTTGATAACTTCCTTTTGGCGTAGGTCGTACATTCGCATAGTTTTTTCTCCTTAAAAAAATTTCCCGATTACAAGATAATCCAGTAAGATTAACGCCGCCAGCCCCCATACATAATATGAAAACACCCTAAGTTTGCACTTTTTGATAAGTTCCAAAAGCAAGCGGATAGAAAAATACCCAACGACAAAGGACACAATAAAACCAGCAGCCATAGGCGCAAAACCAATATTTGCAACCGCAACTTCGCCACGTATCAGCTTAATTGCTTCCAGCAAACCAGCCCCTGTTATCGCAATTAGCGCAAGCATAAACGAAAACCGCGCAGCAGCGGCGCGGTTTATACCGCGTTTAAGTGCGCCTGTTATTGTTGCACCAGAGCGCGAAATACCCGGGGGCAGCGCAAATGCCTGAAAAATACCAATTATGAGCGCATCCTTGTATGTGATGCCGCTGTCGTCCTTTTCTTTAACTTGTTCGTGAGCGTCCGCAAGCATCAGCAAAAAACCGGTAACGATAAATGCAACAGCAAGCCATATCCCTGTGCGCAAAATTTCGATAAAGTCACGTAGTAGAAACCCTGCAACCACAGCCGGGATTGTCCCCACAACCAAAAGTTTTGCCATTTTACCCAATGGGTTTTTGGCAATGGCCATAATGTCCCGCCAAAACACAATGACAATCGCCAATAGCGAGCCGATATGTAACACGATGTCGAATGTAAGCGCGGGTTCGTCCATGCCAAATACATTGTGCAAAACCGCCAAATGCCCAGAAGAGCTTATTGGCAAAAACTCTGCCACACCTTGCACAACGCCAAGTATTATAGCCTGTAAAACTGTCATCGTCTTAAGTTGATACCCAACATGCCGCCAAGCCCGCCACCGCCAATGCCAATAGCGACGGTTAGCAAGGTACGCCCGTCTATGGCAAAGCCGGGTAGTAGAATGGCCATAATGGTTGCAAGCGTGACTACATATACGCCGCCCGCGCACATGCCCCATAACCAGCCGCGCTGCGGCGCACCTTTAGCCGCATCAAAACCTGCTACAAGTACGGAAATAAATGTAGTTATCGCGATGACGGTGGGTAAGGTGGTTTCGCTAATGTCGGTGTAAGTCAGTAGCATAGAATACGCCAGTAAAACAATGCTGGTAATTGCAAATGCAATAATCACGCCAATGCCAAGGTGTTTTAGTTGCGATTTGTGGTCTAGCAAACTCATAAAAAAACCTCCCAAGTGCCTTGTATTAGTAGATATACTACTATACGGCAGTTGGGAGGGCTTTATGACTATTTCAAAACCCCAACAATAAAATCCCGGTCTATTGCCTGGTCTACTTTGTGGGCAAAATCCATACCTAAATCCTGTACGGCAAAACCATTCTGCGCTAGCAGCCGTTCCATCTCGTGCCTGGGGATAAGGAACAAATTCCATGCCAATACAATTGCGCCGCCGGGTTTTAGTACGCGTACCCAGCCGGGCATGGCATCTGCGATAAGCCCGAACGCATTGCGCGAAGTGGCTGCCGCTTTGTTTGCTTTGCTGCCATGCTGCACGCCATATGGCAAATCTGCAACAATAATATGGAAGAAATTTTTCTTAAAATAATCTCCTGTATTGCGAGCGTCACCTGCAACCATTTCAAAATGGCACGGGGCTGGCGTTTTTATTTTTATTTGGTTGCGCTGTGCGGTAAATTTGCCAAACTGCGATTGCCCACTTGTGCGTTCTGCATGGGTTTCGTGTTTGTATTTTGCCGTTTCCAGATATTTTTTAAGATACACAACACTTTCGTGGGCAACTTTGCCATCAATTTCTACACCATAGGCATGGTGGCCTTGCATCAGTGCTTCGTACAAGGAGGTGCCTTTGCCAGCCAGCGGGTCTAAAACATTAAGCTGCTGCGGCGCGTTTTTTACATAAAGCGATGCTATGTTTAACATCAGCCGCGTGAAAAGCGCGTTGGTTTTGCCTGTGTATTTTAGTATGCCGCTCAGTTCGCTATCAATCATATATTGCGCGGTTAGCGCGACAGGTTTTAGCATGTCGCCGTGACATTCAAATATCGCATACACGAAAGAAAGCCGCGACAACTGGCGGCATTCGATTTGTGTAATAGGTTGCGTGCTATCAAACGCGATGTATGTTACACCGCCAATTTGCAAAAGGCGGATATTTTCGGCAAATGCAACGGTTAGGGTTAGTTCGTTTATTGCTAGAGTGTTAGAGCTTTGGTACGAAACGCGGGTGTGGTTTGGGTCTTTTAAGAGTGCGTATGTCATGGGTATCAGTCCTTTGCTGTTGCAAGCGTAAAACGATGGCAGGCGTTTGTCAAGTTTGAATGATATACTTTGTGCGCGGAAGTGTACTTTTTGCATCTTATCTATGTTATAATTGCTAATATAGAATGGAGAGATTTGTATGGCTAAAAGGTTTATGTATGTAAGTTTGGTTATGTTGATTGGTTTGCTCGCGCTAACCTCGTGTTCGCGAACGCCGCATGTTAAACCATACGAAGAAGAGTCGCACCTATCTGGCAATCCAAATGACGATTCCTACTCGCAAGAACCGTGTGCTGACTATGAGGAAGAATCTTGTTCACTTGAAAACCAAAACGGCACTTCATATGCTCAAGTTGACCCCCACGAGGATAAATTGCATCCATTCAGAGACCCGACCCACATTGCATCGCTTGTAATGGGGCATGGCACTTATATGGTAATTATGGAAGATGGCACATTGTGGGCTTGGGTGGCAAATGACTATGGCAGCACTGCCCCGGTATGGGTGATGGACAATGTGAAAATGGCAAGCAGCAATTTTGATGCCACCATAGCTGTAACAAAAGACAACACCCTTTGGGCATGGGGTGATAGCTTGGGATGGTTAATTAGGGATGGCGAAACAAGACGCAGTGATGTTCCTGTAAAAGTAATGGAGGATGTAATATTTGCTTCCTTGGGCGACGGGCATGTCGGGGTAATAAAAAGTGATAATAGTTTGTGGACTTGGGGACCTCCTAGTTGGAATGATTTTATGGAGCCATATTTCCCCAGCACCCCCACACTGGTGCTGGAGAATGTTGCTTATGTGTCTGTCGGCACACATGCAATGGCCATAACGGAAGATGGGGCACTATGGGGGTGGGGGCGGAATCATGAGGGCGAGGTGGGGGTAGGCGTTGGATTGGTTGAAGGCTCGGTAGATGGAGCGTGGTATGTGCCATCTGTCAGTTTGCCGCCGCAACGCATTATGGAAAATGTGGTGCAGGTAGTAGCTGGCAACGAGTTTACGGGGGCAATAACCGCAGATGGGGCATTGTGGACATGGGGAAATAACCAAGTTGGCGGTGTTGGGGATGGTACACGGACGCACCGCTTTTCTCCTGTAAAGATAATGGAGGATGTGAAATATGTATCGGTTCATAGCGCAATAAAAAACGACGGTACGCTTTGGGTTTGGGGACCATCTGTATTTCCAATACAATCACTTGAGCTTTACCCAGTTGAAATAATGGGTGATGTGTCAATGATATCCTCGGTAGGGTCAATATTAATTAAAACAAATGATGGAGTATTGTGGGTATGGGATGGTGACAATTTAGTTCCTGTTGAGAGATATATTTAAGGCCAAACTAAAAAAGGAGCATAAGCTCCTTTTTCTTTTACATGGACAACACCACTGGTATTCTCCTAGTGCTTGATACGATTGTGCTAGCATTCTGCCTTGCTTGGGCAGAGCCTCCGCCATCTAATAGCAGGCCAAAGGTTGAAACGCCTCGGCTTTGCAACCAGCTACGCACGTCAAATACAAAACAATTTTCAAATATAGCGACAATATAGTTGGTTTGCGCAACAGACCCGCCAAGATAGCCGATGGCAACTCTGTTTGCGCGTGCGCCTGTGTTGCCACCACCAGTGTTTCGATATCTGAATTGACTGTTGAAAGTGCCTGAATTGTTGAATGCGGTGTTTGCCATCTCCAAACTCATTCCGCCAATGCCCCACTGGATATCCGCCATGTTAAAACTCCGGCCGTTGCTGGCGTTTGTGATGGGAAATGTGCCGCTATTACCAAAGACAACCAAATTGCCAGACCTGTTTACCGGATCCATCATAAAATCCATGGACAATCCGCCAGGATGGTCTTCCCAATTTGTAGAGCCATCAAGGCCATCAGGGTGAGACTCCAATACAATTCTTCCGTTATTTATTGCAAATGCGTTGGCCAAAGAATTATTGCTAGCATTCAGCGGGAAAAAAGCACTATTGACAGCTGTTCTTATTGAAGCAGGCCATGCTGAAACGGTATTACCTTGGTTTTGCCCTTGGACATTTCTGTTGACCACGCTTGCAATAGATATGTTATTACCTGTTGTTGTCCACCAATGGACTTGAACTGCCCCTCCCATACCTTGAAACGAATCTCTTCCTTGAAATACAGTAGCCATTATCAAAACTCCTCTCAAATTAAAACATGTTAGTTGCTAGTGATTGTAAAGCCGACTGATCAGATCGCTTACAAACACATCATATAATACACGCTGAACTTTGCCAATGAAAAATGCACAAAAAAATAAAAAAAATCGCATATAAACATAAAATATGCACAATAACTTGGCGCAACACAAACAATAGTTCTGTATAATAATTCTAACGTCTATTTGTTCGCATGACTTTACTAATCACATCGCAATTCCAATTTGATAAAATTCCATATTACGTTTATAATATAAACACATGTAAAAAGGAGTGTTGAACAAATGTTAAATTTTATCGTAACAACAATATTTGCAATTTTTGTTTTGGGCACATTGGCGGCAATCATTGCATTTCAAATACGTTTAAGTAAGAAGAAAAACCGGCTGCCAGGGCTGGTGATACCGGTACTGTGGTTCTGTTTTACGCTTTTTGTTGCGTTTGGGCTGGTGTATACACCGGGGCAAATGCGCGGCGAAGCGACAATAACGCCGGCACACACGCACAGTTTTGAAACAGAACAGCTTACCGAAGAACAGCAACAACGCCGTGCAGAAATGGAAGCGTTCCGCGGTGCCATCATTGGCGAAAATCACCTAATAGACCACGGCGAAATTAATTTTGTTATCGAGCGCACATCGCTACTGTTGCTGGCGTTAAACATACCAACGGTAATGCTTTTGGGGTTGTACCTTGCATATTGGCCAAGCCGTAAAAAACCGCACACACCTCAATTGGTGAATGCGTGAATAAAAAAAGCCACCTTGCGTACCATATAAGCGAGGTGGCTTTTTTATGAAAATTTTCTTAGCAGTTTTTTTATGCACATTATTAATAACAGTGCCCGTACTTTCACATGCACATGCTATGCCGCTTAGCCGTAGGGTAATTGTGCTGGACGCAGGGCACGGCGGCTGGGATCCAGGCATGGTAAGCGGCAAAGTGGAAGAAAAACACATAAACCTAAGCATCATGCAAAAAGTACAAACATTTTTGGAGCAAGGTGGCGCAACGGTTATTATCACAAGGATAGACGATAGCGACTTGGCTAATAGCAAATCCGGCGACATGAACGTGCGGCGGCTTATCGCCAACACTAGCGATGCAGACATTTTTGTAAGCATCCATCAAAATGCGTTTGGCAGCGGTAGCGTAAAAGGCGCGCAAGCGTTTTATTTCAACGAATCCGACAACAGCCAAAAGCTTGCAACCAAAGTGCAAGACAGGATTAAAGAATTTGTGGACAGCAGCAACAAATTTAAACCAAAAGCAAACGGCAACTACTATGTACTAAAGCAGACAGAAATGCCTGCTGTTTTGGTGGAATGCGGTTTTTTGACCAATAGTGGCGAACGCTACAAGCTTACCACCGACGAATACCAAGAGAAAATGGCGTGGGCTATTTACCTTGGCATCGTAGATTATTTTAACGACCCCACGGAGTCTGTCGTTCCTTAGATTTGTCACGCTTTGTCTTCATGGCAATGGGCTTACCATTTATGGTACAGCCCTTTATTTTTTTTAGCACATGCGGCGCAAATTTTTCCGATATTTCAACAACAGAATGACAATTGTAAATAACAATGCCGCCAATAACGCTGCCAGGGACACCGCATTCACCGGTAATAGTACCAACAATTTGCCTGGCGGTGACTTTGTCGTTGTTGCCAGCGTTTAAAATGAAACGTGTCATACTGTCTTTTGCAGGTTTTGCACCCGTGGCTTTTTTGATGGGCTTTGGTTTTTCCAACTGGCGGTCGAAATGGATATCTTCATTATTGTTGTGTTCAGAAAGCAGGCACAGTGCTGCGCTTGCAATTTGCGATGTCGTAAAGTCATTTTCCATGAGCTTGTCCAACAGTTGCTCAAATTTTCGGTACGTATTGTTGTTTAGCACGGTTGTAAGACGTTCTATCAATTTGTCGTTGCGTACTTCGCTAACCTCGCTGATAGACGGGATTGTTTTGAGTACAATTTTGCTTTTTGTGTGGTTTTCTATATTTTTAAGTTCACTAATTTGTCTGCGGTTGGACACAAATGTATATGATGCGCCCGTTTTACCCGCGCGCCCGGTGCGGCCTATGCGGTGGATATAATATTCTTCGTCCTGTGGCAGGTCATAGTTAAACACCGCGTCGATATCGTCTACGTCTATACCGCGCGCGGCAACATCTGTTGCCACAAGAATATCCACTTTGCCGTTTTTAAACGCGTTCATAACTGTGGTGCGCGACTCTTGCTTCATGTCGCCGTGTATACCATCTGGCGCATATCCGCGGAACTGCAACTCATCCACAAGTTCGTCTACCATACGTTTGGTATTGCAAAACACAATAGAGCGGTTAGGGTTGTGGAAATCCAACAAGCGGGCAAGTGCTTCTACTTTTTTTGCACTTGGCACTTCGTAATAATGCTGCTGTATGGCGGGTACCGTAAGCGCGTTGCGTACCATTTTTATAATGTGCGGGTCTTTTTGATATTGGCTTGCAATTTGCAAAATTTCCGGCGGCATGGTTGCCGAGAATAAAATCGTCTGCCGCTCTGTGGGTACATCTTGCAAAATAGTTTCGATATCTTCCCTGAAGCCCATGTTTAGCATTTCGTCCGCTTCGTCCAAAACAATGGTAGAAAGGTTTTGCAGCTTTAGCGTATGCCGCCGCATGTGATCCATCACGCGCCCTGGTGTGCCAATGACAATTTCTGCCCCTTTTTTTAGCGAGTTGATTTGCCTGTCTATGTGCTGCCCGCCGTAAATAGGCACAACTTTAATGCCATGCTTGTATTTTGCAAACTTGCGGATTTCTTCGCAGCATTGGATTGCAAGCTCGCGCGTGGGGCAAAGGATTAACACCTGCGTATGGTCGTGCTCGGTTAAGCGTTCCAAAATAGGTATACCAAATGCAGCGGTTTTGCCTGTACCTGTTTGGGAATGTCCAATAACGTCAAGCCCCTCTAATATTAGCGGGATGCTTTGTGACTGGATATATGTGGCTTCTTCAAAGCCCATGTCCGTAACCGCGTGCTTGATTTCGTCGGATATTGGTAAATCAGAAAAATTTATTCGCATAATTGCCTTTCTAGTGCGCTGCCAATTTTAAGCAGCAAAACCTCGTTGTATTTTTGTGCGGTAAATGCCGCGCGTGTGTTAAATTGTTTGACTGGTATAGTGATGGTTGGGAAGCCAACGGCCGGGGCATTATACACAAAGCTATCGCCCAGCAATATATCGCAATTTGCAAAAACCGCGTCAAATGCGCCAATCATTTTTTCCCTATAAAGCAGTGCTTCAAGATATGCGGCTTCTGTAAAATTGCCGGTGGTGGTGTTCTGCGCGTCCAGCAGAATATCTTGCCCGTACTTTAAGGCGACATGTGCGTTTGCCTGGTTAAACTCCACAATGTCGCCAAGGTTACGTACCTTTGTGTTTACCGTAGACAGATAGTGGTTAAGGCAGCCCTTAAACTCGTATCGCATAATATCGCGGCGGAACTGTCTAAAATCGCCCTCTACTGTTATATCGTCAACAATAATTGCGCCTGCACTGCTTAACAATTGACACAGTTTGTCAAAGTTTTCGTCTTTTTCAATGGACTTATTTATGCCAACGCGTACACCTTTTAATGCGCAATTTTCCAGCACGTTTGTATAATCTTGCCCCGCAAGCACGCCAAGTAAAACCGCTGTATCGCGTACATTCCTGGACATTGGCCCTGCGGTGTCAAATGTGCTGGATATTGGGATAATACCATGCCCGCTCACAAGCCCGGCGGTTGGCTTTAGCCCCACAACCCCACAAACACCCGCAGGCGAAATGATAGAGCCGGAAGTTTCTGTCCCGATAGACACCGTGCATAACCCAGCGGCCACTGCCACTGCAGAGCCGGAACTTGACCCGCTTGGGTTTACCGCTACATCGTGTGGGTGTAAAACTTGCCCCCCGCGTGAACTGTATCCCGAAGGCATCGCACCGCTTGTCATGTAGTTTGCGAATTCTGTCATGTTCGCCTTGCCGATAATAACCGCGCCTGCCTGGCGCAACAGCGTTGTTATATCTGCATCATATGGCGCGTAGTTGTCTGCCAAAGCAACAGAACCTGCGGTGGTATGCATTCTGTCAAATGTATTTACATTGTCTTTTAGCAAAATGGGAATGCCAAACAGTGGCGGCATGCTATCATGTGGTTGCATTTGCTCTGCAATTTTTAGCGCATCCGGGTTAACTTCTATGACAGATTTTAACCCGCCCTCGCAAGCGTCTATTTCCGCAATGCGAGTAAGGCATGCCAACACAACTTCCTTGACGGTTGCACGGCCACCGCGGTACGCTGCGTGAATTTCTGATATAGAGCTAAACGTGTTAGGCATGTGCGTCACCCTTACCCATGCCAAACTTGCCGTATGATAGCCGTTGCTCGAATGGCAGCCGTCCACGGCGGTTTCCTTCGCCGTCCGGTTCACCAACAGGCAACACCACCCACAGTTTAAAATTGGACGGTGCGCCTAGTACTGCCAACGCGCGTTGTTGCTGCGCGTCTGTCCAATATGGGCTGTCCAGCCACAGCGATACATACCCAAGCCCAGTTGCCGCAAGCAACATTTGTGTTGTTGCGGCAGAATAGTCCTCTTTTTCAAAATTTGTAATATCTGGCGGAGGGGGAACAGCGACACTATCTGTGAGTACCGCAATTGCCGCAGACGCGGCTTTAAGCCCTCGCACAGGCGACGCGTCGTGCAATGCTGCAACATGTTCCCGTGTTGGTAAAATAACGATGTGGACGTTTTGCCTGTTCATGCCGTTTGGTGCGGCAAGTCCTGCTTTTGCAATAAGTTCAAGATGTTCTAGCGGCACCGGCGTTGGTAGAAAGTCCTCCTTATGCGAGTACCGTTTTTCGATTGCTTCAAAAATATTCATATGCATTACCCTTTCCGGTTTATTTTTTATGATTCCTTTGCTGCGCCACCCGCCAAACCTATAGGCCAGCGCACCTAGTAGCGCGTTAGATATCCAGCCGGCCAAAAGCGAAAAGAATAACGCCTCCGGCACACCCATAAAGTACACAAATAAATATGCGGTTGGCACGCGTATAACCACGGTGTTGACAATTGCGCCAATCATTGGGGTTATCGCATCGCCTGCGCCGCGTATTGCGCCCCACAAAACCATATTAACGCCAAACACTACATATCCAAGAGCCAAAATGCGTAGAAAGCGCATACTCATTTCAATAACTTGTGGCGTATCTGTAAACGCGCCGGCAATATGGTGCCCAAACACCAACATAATTGTAACCAATACTACGGCTGTGCCAAATGCCATTGCTGCGCCCTGCTTCACACCTTTGCCAATACGCTCCAGCTTTCCCGCGCCAATGTTTTGCCCTACATAAACTGTTATTGCATTGCCAAAAGAGAAGTTAGGCATCATCACAAAGCCGTCTATACGCATCACAATGATATTTGCCGCTAAAAAACCTGGGAAGTAGATTTCCATTCCGTTGGCAAGCGGCTGGATAACCATCATCGCAATTGCGAAAATGGCCTGCGACGCGGCGGTGGGCACGCCAAGTTTCAGCACTTGCTTAACATATCTTTTGCGCGGGCGCAAATATTTGACACCCATATCAAAGACATCACGCATTTTCATAAGCCGCCGCAGACATAGTACGCTGGTAAGCCCTTGCGCAATGACTGTGCCAAAAGCTGCACCCCACACACCCCAGCCAAGCAGCCCAATAAGCAACAGGTTTAAGCCAATGTTTAATACACTGACAACCGCCAAATACAAAAGTGGCGAAAAGGTATCGCCTAGCCCACGCAATATGCCGGACAGGATATTAAAATACGCCATGCCTAGGATACCCAACATCAAAACCGTCATGTACATAACGCTGTCGTCAAGAATTTCCGGCGGGGTGTCTAAAAGAACCAAAAGAGGGCGTGTGACAAACGGCCCGACAGCCATCATCAACACGCCTATAATTGTTGTAATTGTGAGCGACACCCCCACAGTGTGGGAAAGTTCCTCCCGTTTTTTAGCCCCAAAATACTGCGCAACCATAACGCCAACGCCCATAGAAATGCCCATCATAATAACCATAAGCAAAAAGAACATTGGCATAGACGCACCCACGGCCGAAAGCGCACCGTCGCCTACAAACCGCCCCAGGATAATGGCGTCCGCAGTAGAAAACATTTGCTGAAACATATTGCCGATAAGCAGCGGCACGGTAAATAGCAAAAGCTTCTTCCATGGTTTGCCCTGGGTCATGTCAAGGTTAGACAGCAGGTGCTTAAACCTTTGCAAATAGCCCATTAATACCGCCTATACAGCCCTATTACCTTACCCAAAATTTCGCAATCTTGCACTACAATTGGTTTGAATGACGCGTTGGCAGGGCAAAGGTGGATATCCTTGCCTACACGTTTAAACCTTTTAACTGTTGCAGAGTCTTCTACAAGCGCAATAACGATATCGTCATCGGCTGCCACTTGCTGCTGGCGTACAAGCACCAAATCGCCATCAAAAATACCGTCATCTATCATGCTGTCGCCCTTTACGTTAAGCATAAAGCATGTGTCATTTTTGATATAGTCTACAGGAATTGGGAAAGTATCCTCGATATTTTCTGCCGCCAGAATTGGCATACCGGCAGCTACGCGCCCTATAATTGGCACGTTTACAAGCTCGCGCGAGTTATTGTAAAAATCTTCTTCCAAAATTTCTGTACTGCGGTTTTTAGCTCGCGCGCGGCGTATGTAGCCCTTACGTTCTAAGGACTCCAAATGCGCGTGTACAGTAGATGTGGAGCTAAGCCCCACCGCTTCGCAAATTTCCCGTACGGTGGGCGGGTACCCTTGTTGGCGGGTTTTTGATTTTAAGAAATTAAGTACAAGCCGTTGTTTTGCTGTTAAAGTTTCCATAGTTATGCCTCCTGTTTGCAAGAAGTATGCTTACATTTGTTCGAGAATAGCACAAAAGAAGCAATGTCGCAACAAAGCGTTAAAGATGAATAATATTGTTAAATATAATATGCAAAACGAAGAACGGGCGTTCGCATTTTACTTTCTGATATATAATTAGTGTGCGTACAAATTTGAAAGGTTGGAATTATGAATATAACGATAAATAATCAAATATACGAAGTTGCTGCCGAGCAAACAATATTGGATGCGGCGCGCCAAAACAGCATTTTTATACCTACGCTGTGTCATATTCAAGGTTTGCTGCCAACCGGCGCATGTGGCATCTGCATTGTAGAAGTACAGGGTGTCGCGCGTCTTTTGCGCGCGTGTGCAACGCCCGTTACCGAGGGGATAGTGATATCCACGGATTCGCCAAGAGTGATTGCTACACGCAAAGGGCTTCTTGAATTACTGCTTTCCACCCATATGGGGGACTGTGTTGCGCCGTGCCGCATGGCGTGCCCTGCGGGAACAGATTGCCAAGGCTATACCGCGCTTATTGCACAGGGTAGAACACTGGAAGCCGTACGGCTGATGAAAGAAGCGCACCCGTTCCCCGCGTCTGTTGCGCGTATTTGCCCACGCCCATGCGAAAGCGAATGCCGCAGGAAGCTTGTGGACGCGCCCGTAAACTTGGCGGGCATCAAGCGTTATGCTGCAGATTTGCATTTGGATATAGAATATGAGGCACTGCTTGATGATACAAAAGCGGGCAAAAAAATTGCCATTATTGGCGGCGGCCCAGCGGGGCTAACGGCGGCGTATTTTTTGCGCCGTGCAGGTCATGCCGTGATGGTGTACGAGCAAATGCCAAAAATGGGTGGGCTTTTGCAGTACGGCATACCCGAATACCGCTTACCCAAAGCAATTGTAGATGCAGAACTTGCCGCGTTGCAAAAGATAGGCATCACGTTCTGCAACAATTGGCGGCTTGGCACAGACGCAACGCTGGAGGATTTACGCCAACAGAACGACGCAGTCATTTTGGCAATTGGTGCCGGCGCAAGCAAACCCATGTGGTGCAAAGGCGAAGATGCCCCCGGTGTATATGGCGGGCTGGATTTTTTGCGCCAAGTGGCAAGTGGAAACGCCCCAAGTATCGGCGATCGTGTGGTAGTCATTGGCGGCAGCAATACCGCGATGGATACCGCACGCACGGCACTTCGCCTTGGCGCAAAAGAAGTCTTTGTTTCATATCGCCGCACCCGTGACGAAATGCCGGCAGAACCGGCAGAGGTAGAAGAAGCCATTGCGGAAGGTGTGCAATTTTTGTTCCTCACCGCCCCGCAAGAAATTTCCTATGAAAGCGGACTTGGTATAACACTGCAAAAAATGACCCTTGGCGAGCCGGACGCAAGCGGTCGCAGGCGCCCTGTTCCCATGGAAGGGGCGGACGAGTTTGTGCGGGCAGACACGATTATTGGCGCAATTGGCCAAGATGTTGTATTTGCAGGGCTTGAGCCGCTGGAAGATTTGGCCGTAGACGAAAACTATCAAACAAAATTGCCCGGCGTATACGCCATTGGCGATGCCACGGGCAAAAGCGCGTATGCAATAGATGCAATCGCGCATGGTAAACATGTGGCCACCGTTATTGGCGCGCGCATTGAAATGCCAAATTGCTTGTCAAGGACGGAAAAAACAAGCGCGAGCTTTGCACATATCGCAAAAGTGGCGCGTCGAAACGCAGAAATAAAGCATAGTTTAGATTTTATGGAAACGCACAAAAGCTTGACTAACACGAAAGCGCAAGAAGAAGCGGCGCGTTGCCTTGCATGTGGTTGTGTGGCATATGACAGGTGCCAGTTGCTGGAGTATTCGGTTATGTATAATGCCGACGCAGACAAATACCCAAATACCCGCCATTACGAGGAGTGTAGCAACGCGGCAATCGCTCGTGAAATGGGAAAATGTATACATTGTTACAAATGCGTGCAAGTGTGTACACATATTGCAGGTGAGGAGTTGCTTAGCGCGGCGTTCCGTGGGTATGGTTCAGTAATAGATACGGCATTTAATACGTCGCTGCCGGATGAATGTGCAAGTTGTAGAAAATGTGTGGAACATTGCCCAACAGGGGCATTGAGTTGAGGTGTGAAAAGTTCACCAATCTACAACCACGCTTCCCCCACACCCCGGTCACCAAACCCAAACCCTTTATAAATAGTTGCGGCAACATCTGCAAATGTGGCGCGCGTGCCAAGGTTTTTCACCTTGGTGCCTGCGCCTTTTACAATCAGCGGCACATACTCCCGGGTATGGTCGGTAGAAGGCGTCGTAGGGTCACAGCCGTGGTCGGACGTAATAATCAACAAATCGTGCGGGCGCATTGCGGTTAGTATTTCTGGCAATTGCGCATCGAAGTATTCCAGTGCTTTTGCAAAACCGGGCGCATCATTGCGATGTCCGTAAAGCATGTCAAAGTCCACTAAATTGGTGAAAATGATGACGTTTTCGTTATCGTTTCTTAGTGCGTCAATGGTGGCGGTTATGCCATCGGCATTTGTTTTCGTGTGTATCGCATTTTTTACACCACGCATACAAAAAATATCCTGTATTTTGCCAATACCAAGGGTGTATTTGCCTTGTCGCTCCAACGCATCAAGAATGGTATCGCTTGGCGGCGGTGTGGCATAGTCCTTACGGTTTTTGGTGCGGGAAAACGCACCGGATTCACCCACAAACGGACGCGCAATAACGCGCCCTACAGCCATGTCACCCACTAACATTTCGCGTGCAATTTCGCAAAGGCGATACAGCTCAGACAGTGGAATTATGTCCTCGTGTGCTGCGACCTGGAACACACTGTCTGCGGAAGTGTACACAATTGGCGCACCTGTTTTCATGTGTTCTTCACCAAGCTTGTCCAAAATTGCCGTGCCGGAAGCAGCATGGTTGCCAAGCCATTTTCCCTCACGCCCGGCGCAGTGCAACCATTTGCGCAGCATATCTTCCGGGAAATTCTTAAACGTCCTAAATGGCGGGTGCATGATAAGCCCCATCAGTTCCCAATGGCCGCTGGTGGTATCTTTTGCTTGGGCTTGCGCTGCCATACGCCCATATGCGGCAGTGGGCGCGTTCGCGTTCGGTAAGCGTGAATCGGCGATATTACCAAGCCCCATTGCATATAAATTCGGCAGTTTTAGTCCGCCACAAAAACTATAGATATTACCCAGCGTATGCGCTCCCGCATCGCCATATTTTGCAGCATCCGGCATTTCACCAATGCCCACGCCATCCAGCACAATAATACATACACGGTTAAACATGTAATCACTCCTTTGTCCTATTGTACCAAAACCCATGCCAAATAATCACAACAATTTTAAACACCCCCAAAAAACCAAATGCAGGGTACACATACGACACAATATTAGAGAACCCAATATGTGAAACAGCGATGCCCGCAACACATAACATTGCCGCAGTGACAATCTTTCGCCCGCGTTTGTTTAGCCATTCACTCACCGCAAATGCATTGCACGCGGCTGTTGTAAAAATGGCTGCAATTAAAACAGCCAAATAAAACAGCCTAAACTCAATGCCGTGCTGCGTAACTATGTATAAAAACGGAATTTCTAAACTAATCACATTGGTGTGGTATAAGAACAGCGGCAATGCCATGCATATTCCCAATATGGTAATGATGCCGCCGCCTACAAGCCCGCCAAGCATTGCGTCACGTTTTTTTACCGCCATGGGGGAAATTGCAGCCAAAATAGGCACGCCCGTCACCAAGTTATAGCAAGCATACACCACCGCAGATAAAACCCACGCAATACCAATACTCCTGTCACCAAACAACGAAAACGCAGGCATTGTGTACGAAAAATATGAATACAATCCAATAAAAATCCCGCCAAACAGCATAAACGGTGCCAGTATTAAATTTACTTTTACAATCCCTTTAAGCCCAAAGCATAGTACCAAAAATACAATGCCTCCGGTAACTACAGCCCCCGCGGTAAACGGTATATCAAAAGCCTCTTGCCCTGTGGCACCTGCACCCGCAAGCATCGCGACAAAGAGGCAAAACAAAAATGCCACAACGGCACCCTCCATAACACCCCCAAGCCGTACACCAAACAGGTGTGTCATTAGCATATGGTAATTTCTAATGCCCTCTCGCTGGCAAATGCGCAGCACCGCCCAGCCAACAATGGCAAATAGCACCCCGGCAATGATAATCCCAGCAATACCAAGCCGTCCAAATCCAATAAAATATTGCAATAACTCCTGCCCGGAAGCAAACCCTGCCCCCAGGAATACCGACCCATAAATAGCGGCAAGTTTTATCCAATCCTTATTTTTCATAAAAAAATCCCCCTCCATACAAAATATATGAAGGGGATTTATTCGTTACGACTTTAATATTTTTTTGTACATCTTAACATATTCACCTGCCGCTTTATTCCATGAATAATCGCCACTCATCGCGTTGCGTACAACAGCTTCCCAGCCGGGTGTGCCGTAAACTTTCAACGCTTCCTTTATCGCCCACATTAGCCCACTGGCCACATAGTCTTCAAACAGGAAACCGTTACCCTTGCCCGTTTTTTCATTGAAATGTTGCACCGTATCAGCCAGCCCACCTGTCTTGCGCACAATGGGGATTGTACCATACCGCATAGCAAACAGCTGCCCAAGCCCGCACGGCTCGTAAACCGATGGCATCAAGAACATATCCGACCCAGCGTAAATGCGCTGTGCAAGTGTTGCGTTAAACCTAATATTAGCACTCACTTTTTGTGGGTTACACCATGCGTAATGGCGTAGCATGTCCTCATATCTAGCGTCGCCTGTGCCAAGTACCACAAGCTGGATATCCATGCGCATCAGTTCGTCCATTATCACAGCAAGAATGTCAAAGCCCTTTTGCTCTGCCAGGCGGGTTATCATACTAAACATTGGCATGTCGCCAACAGGCAGCCCAAGTTCTTCTTGTAGTTTGTGTTTATTTTCGCGCTTTTTATCTAATGAGTCTGCGTTAAAGTTTACATAAACGCAAGGGTCGATTTCCGGGTTGTTTTCTGCAACGTCAATGCCGTTGGTAATACCCCATAGCTTGCCATCTTCTGTGCCACGTTTTTGCAATAAGCCATCCAGCCCATACCCATACTCCGGTGTTTGTATTTCTTTAGCATAGGTTTTGCTTACGGTGCTTAGTGCGTCTGCGTGTACAAGCCCGGCTTTTAAGTAGCTGATATTGCCGTGCAATTCCATGTCGCCATTGGTAAAGTAACCGTCGTTTAGGCTGATATCCCACAATATTTCGCGCCCAAAAACACCCTGGTAATTAAGATTATGGATTGTGACAAGGCTTTTTGTTTTAGCATAGTACGCAAATTGGCGGTAAATATCACGCAAGTATGTTGCAGAAAGGGCGGTGTGCCAGTCGTTGCAGTGCAGAATATCGGCCGGGAAGTCGATTGTCATCAGCATTTCTACCGCGGCTTTTGAAAAGAATGCAAAACGTTCGTGGTCGTCATGTTCGCCATAAAAATTATCGCGGTTAAAGTAGTAGTCGTTTTTAATGAAGTAAATAGTGTCGTTTAGCGACAAAACAGTTGCCGTTTGCGACCGCCAAGAAAGTTGCACGGTAAAAGACACAATTTCCTTGGCATCTGCAATAAGTTCCCGTGGGACGCTTTTGTGCAATGGCATAATAATACGTACGTCTACACCAACTTCGCGTAACGCTTTTGGTAGCGAGCCCGCTACATCGCCAAGCCCCCCGGATTTGGAATATGGGTTTACTTCTGTAGAAAGAAGAAGTACTTTTAACGGCTTGGCTTTCCTTGATGGTGATGCTTTTTTAACTGTTGCTATTTTTTTTGCAGGTGCTGTCTTTTTTGGTGTTTCTGTACTTTTCCTTGGCATATATTCTCACTCTCCAATGGTATTATTATAGACATACGAAATTTTTTTGTAAAGTTATGTTATTATTGTCACGAGGTGAAACAAATGTACAAACAAATCAAAAGCTACCTTGCGCAAGATATATATCCATTCCATATGCCGGGGCATAAACGTAATCCAATGTTTATGCCATCATGTGTTTTGCAATTAGATATGACGGAAATACCGGGCATGGACATACTGTCATCGCCAAGTGGTATGATCTGCGATTTGCAAACAGAAATTGCAAAATTCTATGGCGCGCGGCATAGCTTTTTATTGGTAAACGGCTCTTCTTCTGGGATAATTGCAGCAATATGCGCAACTTGTTCCGATGGCGACACGCTCGTTGTTCCGCGCAATGCACATGTGAGTGCTTATCGCGGAATGGTGCTTTCTGGCGCGGTGCCGTTTTATATTCTGCCGGAAATAACAAATGACGGTCTAGCAGGTGGAGTATCCCCGACTTCACTTGACAATATGCCATATGGCGCAGCAGTGCTTATTGTAAGCCCAACATATGAGGGATTTGTTTCCAATATTAAGGTCATTGCGGAAAAGGTACACGCGCGCGGTGGTATATTAATTGTAGACGAAGCGCATGGCGCACATTTTGCGTTCGATCATGCGAATGACTTCCCACGTTCGGCATTACAAAACGGCGCAGATATTGTGGTGCAAAGCATGCATAAGACTTTGCCCATGCTGTCGCAATGCGCAGTCCTACATGTAAACGGCGAAAACGTTGATATGGAACGACTTAGGTTTTTTGTAAACGCTTTACAAACGACCAGCCCATCATATATATTTATGTCTGTATGCGATTATGTTTTGCGATACTTGTGGAATGAGCCTCAACTTTTTACAATGTATGCAGAGCGGCTTGCAAGCGTACGCACCTTATTGCCGGGTACAAATAGTAATGCGACACTCCGGCTTATGGGGCGCGAAATGGTGGGGCAGGCTGCAATCTTTAATATCGACCCAGGTAAGTTGTTACTCACGGCACACACGACCACAAGCGCGGAAGATATTGCCGAGATGATGTTACAAAGGTATAAAATTCAAATGGAAATGGCAGCAGCGCAGCACATTTTGGCAATGACAAGTGTAGCAGATACAGATGAAGGATTTGAGCGGTTTATTAACGCTATCGACGGCCTTAATCGCGAACTTGCCATATCACCAACTAGAGCGTCGTCTAGTTTTCCATATTCTATCCCGCAAATGGCGATTCCTCCGCGCCAGGCCGCCAATATGCTAACCAAGCAGGTACCATGGCAAAGTGCCGCAGGTAAAATTTGCGGGCAACTTGTAACGCAGTACCCACCCGGTATCGCATTGGTTGCCCCAGGGGAGATTATTCCGCCTAACTTGCCAAAATTAAAGGAAAATATACAAATTATAGAGAGGTAGAAATCAAATGAAGCTTCTTGCGCAACTGGTTAGTTCGTCTAAAAAGTATTGGGGGTATTTGATACTATCCCTTGTGGCCATTGCGGGTATGACAGCCGCGCAGCTGTATGCACCGCTTGTTGTCCGCCAGCTGACAGGTATGGCAGTGGATTCCGACCCACGCCTGGCAGAACAAGCCTTGCGTCTGGGGCTTATCCTTGCGGCGGTGTACTTGGCTCAAGTCATTTGCAGCTACATACGCTCGTATTACACACACTACGCGGCTTGGCATTTTGTTGCAGACTTACAAATTAAAGTGTATGAAAAATTGCAAAACCTATCCATGAAGTTTTACCACGACAAGCAAACAGGGCAAATCATGTCCCGCGTGGTAAACGATACCAACCGTGTAGAGGTATTAATCGCCCATGCTGTGCCGGACATTATTGCAAACCTGGCAATTATCACAGGTGTAACGATTATTTTGTTTAGCATAAACGCGCGCTTGGCTGTTTTGTGCCTTTTGGCTGTGCCAATCGTTTTGCTGCTTTCAATTTTGTTTGCAAAACTTGTGTTGCCTATATTCCGTTTGGCGCAGCAGATTTTAGGGGAGCTAAATGCCAACTTGCAGGATAATATCTCTGGCATAAAAGAAATCCAAGTGTTTAACCAGCATAAGAAGGAAGCGGCAAAAGTTTCGGGCAGCGCAAGAGCGCACGCAAACGCGACATTAAAAGCACTGCGTTTTAGCGCAGGGTACGGCAGCACAATCCAGTATCTTTCCAGCATTGGTACAGTCATTGTTATTGCATATGGTGGACATATGGCACTTTACGGACATGTTGATGTTGCAGATATCGTAGCGTTTATTATGTATCTTTCTATTTTCTATGCGCCAATTGCCGCGCTTGCCCGCACCAACGAGGACTTGCAAACTGCTATTGCAGGCGCAGAGCGCGTTTTTGAAATATTGGACGCAGATGAAGATGTTAAAGAAACAGAAAACCCACACATTTTACAGGATGTACAAGGACATATTAAATTTAACAATGTTGGCTTCCACTATATAGAGGGTCAAAATGTGCTAAGCGGCATTGATATAGAAATAAAGCCGGGCGAAGTTGTAGCACTTGTTGGGCCAACCGGCGTAGGCAAGACAACTTTCATAAACTTGCTTAACCGTTTTTATGACCCTGTAGAGGGCGAAATTACAATAGACGGGCATAACCTGCGTGACGTATCGTTAAAAAGCTTGCGCAACGCTATGAGTAATGTCATGCAAGATGTCTTCTTGTTTAATGATAGCCTTGCGGAAAATATTGCTTACGGCAAACCCGATTCTAGCAGGGAAGATGTTATAAGTGCGTCGCAGCTTGCGCGGGCGGACGAGTTTATATCGCAGTTGCCGGATGGCTACGACACGATGGTTGGCGAGCGCGGAATGCGTCTTTCCGGTGGGCAAAAACAGCGTGTTTCTATAGCACGGGCAGTGCTACGTAATCGCCCAATTCTTATACTGGACGAGGCCACCGCCGCCGTAGACGTAGAAACCGAAAAGCAAATACGCGAAGCCCTAGACGATGTGATGAAAGATCGCACAACGGTTATCATTGCCCATAGGCTCTCTACTATCAAAAAAGCCAATAAAATCATTGTGCTAAACGAGGGCAGGATAGAAGACATAGGTACACATGACGAACTTGTCGCGCGTGGCGGCTTGTACGCCCATATGACAGAAATTAATATGTATGCATAAAATATGCACAGTTTTTATACCGCCTTTGTGGCGGTTTTTTTGTGGCAAATATGTGACAAATTTTGTACTAACCTTGACGTTACATTGGCAAAATGATAAGCTTCAACCATGACTGACATTTTCCTCGGACATTGTCAACGGTAGGAGTATCGTATTATCATGCGGATTCGAGTACTTATGAAAATAGTCATGATGGCAGTTGTGGACAGTCTTTTTAGTTGGTTAAGCTGGATAGGTGCTGTTTTTGTTTTTACTTATCTATTTACACTAGATAGCTCCATGATTGATTCTATCAATGCGCGTATATTGATAATAATTATCGCTAACGTTGTGTTTTTTGCGGCGTGTGGCGTTTATAAAAGTTTATGGGAACACCCTGGGATAGGTACTATGATACGCCTTGTCACAGCGGTGTTATTTTCGTCGTTTGCGGTGTATGTATCATTGCGGTTGCACGACGGTGCATGGCCAAACCCGGGGCTTGGTGTAATGGCATTTTATTTTTCAATTACACTAACGCTTATTCCGCGGCTCTATAAACCGGTTGCACTTACAGCGTTTCAGTATTTGCGCCGCTATACAAAACTGCCTAGCGAATTGCCGCGCGAAACGATTCGCACATTAGTCATTGGCGCGGGGGACAGTGCGTCCGGGCTTTTATTGCACCCAAGCCAGCAAGGGGTACGCCCGCGCGAAATATTGGGCATACTAGATAATGACCCTCGTAAACAAGGGTACACCCTGCATGGCATTTCCATTTTGGGTGGAGATGAAAAAATACCACAGCTTGTAAAACAACTGGATATCCACGAAATTATTATTGCCGTGCCGTCTATGTCCAACGAGGAATTGCGCCGTATTGTGCGGCTTACGCCGGTAAACCGCTGTAAAGTACGGTTGCTCACGGGGCTTTCTTCCGACAAGGCAACTGAGAAAATGCGTGAGATAAACATTGGCGACCTTTTGGGGCGGCAAGAATCTGTTGTAAACACGCAAGCAATTAGCGCATGGATGAGTGGTAAAACGGTAATGGTGACCGGCGGCGGAGGCTCTATTGGTAGTGAAATATGCCGCCAATTGCTGGAGATGAATGCAGAAAAAATTGTAATTTTTGATATTTCTGAAAATAATGCGTATAATTTAAAGGAAGAACTGAAGGTTAAATTTGGACAAAATGGGCGATACAAAGTAGCCGTGCGCATAGGGTCTGTTCAAGATGAACGTAGGCTAGACCAGGTTTTTGAAGAGTTTAAACCATCGATAGTCTTTCATGCTGCGGCATACAAACACGTACCGCTTATGGAAGAATGCCCGCGCCTTGCCATCGATAATAATGTGTTGGGTACTTACCGCACCGCAAAGATAGCAATACAACATGGCGTAGAGCGTTTTGTTATGATTTCTACCGACAAGGCAGTAAACCCCACCAATGTAATGGGCGCAAGTAAGCGTATGGCAGAACTTGCAACCCTTGGGTTAAATGGCGAAGGTTGTACCGAGTTTGTATGTGTACGCTTTGGTAATGTACTGGATTCTAATGGTAGTGTTATCCCATTGTTTAGGCGACAAATAGAGGCAGGAGGCCCTGTAACGGTTACGCACCCTAATATTATTAGGTATTTTATGACAATTAGCGAAGCGTCGCGCCTTGTACTAGAGGCAGGCGCAATGGCAGCAGGCGGCGAAATATTTATACTAGATATGGGCGAGCAAGTTAAAATTGTAGATCTCGCAGAAAATCTTATTCGTATGGCTGGATTTACGCCAGATGTTGATATCAAAATAGAATTTACCGGACTAAGGCCTGGGGAGAAATTGTACGAAGAGCTTTTGCTTAATGAAGAAGGTTTAACAACGACACTTAATGACAAAATTTTTGTTGTAAAACCGCCGCCATGTCCAAATTTTGCAGAGTTGATGGAATGTTTGGATGCAAACGTGCCGGAACAGGATGTGCTGGGGGTTATTAAGAAATTTGTACCGGAGTATAGGGGTGGGGTGGCTGGTGAGTAAGCGTATCTTAGTTGTTGGCCAAGGAAGTTATATTGGCGAAAGTTTTGCAAGGTACGCAAAGGATATCTTTACAATTGATGTCGTTGACTCGCGTAATGATAAATGGCAAGATGTAGATTTTTCTGGATATGATACAATTCTTCACTGTGCTGGAATAGCTCATGTGGCGCAGAAGAAGAATATGCGAGAGTTATATTACGCCATTAACTGTCAGTTAGCTGTTACAGTTGCTCAAAAGGCAAAGAATGAAGGCGTTGGGCAGTTTGTATTTTTGAGTTCTATGTCTGTATATCATCATAGTCAAAAAGAAATTACAAAGGATACACCCCCAAACCCTATATGTTTTTATGGGGGAAGCAAGCTAGCTGCAGAGAAGCAGCTTCAGCAATTAGCTACTTCAAGTTTAAAAATGTGTATTGTTCGCCCACCGATGGTATATGGTGCAGGGTGCAAGGGCAATTTCCCAAGGATTGTGACGCTTACAAGACGATTGCCGATTTTCCCGAACATAAACAACAGGCGCAGCATGATATATATTGATAATTTATGCGAATTTTTTGTACAAGCAATAGATAGCGAAAGAGAAGGTGTGTATCTTCCGCAAAATGAAGAATGGGTAAACACGACTAAGCTTGTAAAACTTATTGCAAAAGCGCAGGGCAAGAATATTTTTACAACAAAAATTTTTAATCCAGCAATTAAGCTGCTTTCAAAATCTTTGTCGCAATTTGGCAAATTGTTTGGTAATTTATATTATGCACAAACTGGCGATGAGCATGAGTATAATAAAATAAATTTTTCAGACAGCATTAAAGCTTCTGTTACAAAGGAGTAGAGTTATGTACGTTTATGTCAAGCGTGCATTTGATATATTTGTAGTTGTTATATTTTCCCCACTTTGGCTGCCGGTTATGATTGTATTGTCGGTTATCGTAAAGCTGACATCGCCGGGTAAGATTTTTTTTACACAAAAACGATATGGCAAAAACCTAGAATTTTTTCAAATTTATAAATTTAGGAGCATGTATTCCGATGCCCCTAAAGATGTACCAACGCATTTGCTGCAGAACCCGCAGGCATTAATTACACCCGTTGGTCGTTTTTTACGGAAATCTAGCTTAGATGAGCTGCCTCAATTAATAAATATTTTGAAGGGTGAATTATCGCTTGTTGGCCCACGACCAGCGTTATGGAATCAAGACGATTTGATTGCAGTGCGTAAAAAATATAATGCAAATAATATACCTGTAGGGCTAACAGGGTTAGCACAAATTAGCGGGCGTGACGAGTTGCCTATTGAGCAAAAGGCAGCATTGGACGGCGAATATGCAAAAAAAATGGGCTTTTGGCTGGATATTAAGATATTATTTAAAACTGCATTGTGTGCAGTAGTAGGCAAAGGTGTGCAAGAGGGGGGTACAAGTGAACATGAAGATTGATCAAAGGAAGATAATCGCAACAATTGTAGGCGCAAGACCGCAATTTATTAAAGCAGCGATGTTATCTCGCGTATTGCGCAACAGTTACCATGAAATATTAATCCACACAGGCCAGCACTACGACTACAACATGTCTGATGTTTTTTTTGAAGAACTGTCCATTCCCCGCCCAGACTATAACCTTGGTATTTCAGGTGGGAACCATGGCAAAATGACGGGCGAAATGTTAATTGCATTAGAAGATGTTTTTTTGTCAACCAAACCCGATATCGTGTTGGTATATGGTGACACAAACTCTACCTTAGCTGGCGCATTGGCGGCGGTTAAATTGAACATCCCAGTTGTACATGTTGAGGCTGGGGTTAGGATGAACACACTAGCCAACCCCGAAGAAGTGAATCGTATACTCACAGATAGGATTTCTTCGTTACTATTGTGTTGCACACAAAGTTCAGTAGATGCGCTGGCAAGCGAAGGGGTAACGAAAAATGTGTTTTTAACTGGGGATTTGATGTATGATGCCGCTCTTTTTCACGGGAATCAACAAAATCTTGTTGAGCTACTAACATTAGATGGTAAATTGCAAAACTTACCAGATGCGTACTATCTTTTAACTTGCCATAGGCAAGAAAATACAGGCTCAGATACACCGTTATTTGAAATATTTACAGCAATGAACCAATTGGATGCGCCAACTATTTACCCCGTCCATCCAAGAAACGAAGTTAGGGCAAAGCACTTATTGCAGCAACAAAATTTTAATCAAATACAGTTAGTAAAACCGGTTGGGTATATTGCTGCATTACAATTGATTAAAAATGCAAAAAAAATAGTGACTGATTCGGGTGGGTTGCAACGGGAAGCATGGTTTATGGATAAGCAGTGTGTGACTATATTAGATCATGTTGTTTGGCCAGAAACAATGGGTGGCAACGCAAACCAATTGTGTACCCCTAATGCTATGTCAATTCTGTCTAAATTGTCCGTTACGCCAAATTTTACAAACAAAGGTACCCCATTTGGCGATGGACATGCTGCAGAAAAAATTGTGGAAGCAATAAGGAGCGTTATATGATACTTGGCTATTCTGCCCATAAAAGTTCTTATATCGACGACAATGTAACTATCGGCGATGGTACAAAAATATGGCATTTTTGCCATCTAGAATCCGACGCAATAATAGGTAAAAATTGCGTACTGGGGCAAAATGTTTATATTGGCAAAGGTGTAATCATTGGCGATAGCTGCAAAATTCAAAACAATGTATCAATCTATGCAGGGGTGCAATTAGAAGACTATGTTTTTTGCGGTCCATCATGCGTATTTACTAACGATTTAACACCTAGAAGCCAGTATCCAAAAGGTTATGAAAATTTTATTAAAACTTTGGTAAAGCAGGGCGCGTCTATTGGCGCAAATGCAACTATTGTATGCGGCAACACAGTTGGCCGCTACGCAATGGTTGGTGCCGGCGCAGTTGTTACAAAAGACATATGTGATTATTCGCTGGTTAAGGGCATCCCTGCGCGACATTCCGTATGGGTTTGCAAATGCGGAGACCTTTTGTCGAAAGAAAATATATGTAAATCATGTAACAGGGTATATTTGCTGGAAATGAATAAACTTATACCAACAGAAAGGTGTGCGTTATGAAAGAAAACGTATTAAAAAAAATAGATGAAAGAAATCTAATTGTTGGAGTGGTGGGGCTTGGCTATGTAGGTCTGCCATTGGCGGTGGAAAAAGCAAAGGCAGGATTTAAAACAGTCGGTTTTGATATTCAGCCGCAAAAAGTAGACATGGTAAACCGTGGCGAAAATTATATTGGCGATGTTGTTGATACCGAGTTAGTAGATTTAGCACGTAGTGGAATGCTTTCCGCAACTATAGATTTTTCGTTTATAAAAGACATGGATTTTATAGCAATATGCGTACCAACCCCACTGGACAAGTATCAGCAGCCTGACATTAGTTATGTAAAGTCTAGCACAATAGAAATTGCCAAATATCTTAAAAAAGGTGCAATGGTAGTCTTAGAGTCTACAACGTATCCTGGCACAACAGAGGAACTTATTAAACCGCTTTTGGAAGAAGGCAGCGGGCTTGTTTGCGGTCAAGACTTTTATCTAGGATTTTCGCCAGAGCGAGTAGACCCGGGAAATTTGATATATAACGTAAAAAACACTCCAAAGGTCGTTGGTGCAATAGGTAGCGATGCGCGAGAAGTAATTTCTCATATGTATCGTACTGTACTTGATGGCGATGTTTTCGAAGCGAGTAGCCCTGCCGTTGCAGAAATGGAAAAAATATTAGAAAACACATACCGCAATGTCAATATTGCACTTGCCAACGAAATGGCAATGCTATGCGATAAAATGGGTATAAATGTTTGGGAAGTTATCGACGCTGCAAAAACAAAACCATATGGTTTTACAGCGTTTTATCCAGGGCCGGGACCAGGGGGGCACTGTATCCCGCTAGACCCGTTTTACCTAAGTTGGAAAGCACGCGAATATGGCTTCCATACGTCGCTGATAGAAACATCGGCCATGATAAATGACCGTATGCCGGAATATGTGGCAGAGCGTGTCGCACGGCTATTAAACAAGTACAAAAAGCCGGTCAATGGCTCTAAAATTCTGGTGCTGGGCGTCGCGTATAAACAGGATATTGACGACTATCGCGAAAGTCGCGCGCTAGATGTTATTCGTTTGCTTGAAATTGCGGGTGCGCAAGTAGAGTACCACGACCCATTTGTGGCACAGTATAAACACAAAGGGACTACTAAAAAAAGCGTACCTTTAAATGTGCGCGAGTATGATGTTGTTGTAATAACAACGGCGCATACAAATATTGATTATGACACCGTTGCGTTAGCAGGTGTTCCAATATTGGACGTAAAAAATGCTGCGGCAAAAGTAAAAAACAGAGTCAACATAGAGCTTCTGTAGGGCGGGGATTATTTTATGCTTAAATTTGCAATAATTGGCACGGGAAGGGTGTCGCTTAATCATTTTGCTGCAATAGCAACTTTGGCAAACGATGTAGAGTTGGTTGCCGTTTGTGACAACATACCAGAGAACATGACAGAAGCGTTAAATAAAGCTGAAATTACTGCGCATGTTGCACAGTACACAAGCTATCAAGCAATGGTAAATGAAATTAAGCCAGATCTTGTGGCAATAGCAACCGATAGCGGTTCGCATGCAGAAATTGGACTGTATTGCTTGGAAAATGGTTGCCACTGTATTATAGAAAAACCAATGGCAATGAGTATTGCTGATGCGGACAAGCTTATACTCGCAGCAGAAACATATAGCCGTGTACTTGCCGCTTGCCACCAAAACCGTTTTAATAAGAGTGTCCAAAAAATACATGAAGCATTAACGCAGGGGCGTTTTGGAAGACTTTCGCATATCGCGGCACATGTGCGTTGGAATAGGGGCGAGCGTTACTATACACAAGCGCCTTGGCGCGGCAAATGGGCAACAGACGGCGGCTGTCTTATGAACCAATGTATACATAATGCAGATTTATTGCATTGGTTTATTGGCGATATCGCAGAAGTTTTTGCGTATTCTGCCAACTCGCAACACCCATATATCGAAGCTGAGGACATAGGTATTGCTGTAATCAAGGGCATAGACGGTACACTCGGGTTGTTTGAGGGTACAGTTAATGTGTATCCAAAAAACCTTGAGGAAACATTATATATATTCGGTGAAAAAGGCACAGTAAAAGCGGCAGGTTCTTCGGTTAATATCATCGACGAGTGGCATTTTGCTGATGGGTTAGATGACCCCGAGCGCATAAAAGCAGAATATCGAGAAGCACCACCAAACGTGTATGGGTTTGGGCATACTCCGTTTTATAAAGATGTTGTAGATGCTATAAAAACAGACAGGAAACCGCTTGTTGACGGCAATGAGGGTAAGCGTGCACTGGAATTGATTTTAGCCATGTATAAAAGTAGGCTTACAGGATTGCCGATTAGCTTACCGCTTGATAACTTTGCTTCAACCGATATGGAGGGTATATTTTGCAATTTATAGATCTAAAGGCGCAGTACCAAAAACTTAAAACGCAAATTGATGCGGAGATAAATGCGGTGTTAACCCATGGACAATATATTCTTGGTCCAGAAGTCACAAAGTTAGAACAAGAACTTTCCGAGTTTGTGGGGGTTAAACATACAATTTCGTGTGCGAATGGTACAGATGCGTTGCAAATGTTATACATGGCGTATGGCATTGGTACAGGTGATGCTGTTTTTTGCCCAGATGTCACGTTTATTGCAACTATAGAACCCGCCTGTATGCTGGGTGCAACGCCAGTGTTTTGCGATATAGACCCATTAACATTTAACCTATGTCCGCAAAGTTTAGAGAAGCAAATAATAGCTGTTTTGGCAGAGGGTAAGCTTGCTCCTAAGGTTGTGGTGCCGGTAGACTTGCTTGGCAACCCGGCGGACTACACAGCAATTGATGCCATATGTAAAAAATATGGGCTACTGTTGATAGAAGACGCAGCGCAAAGTATAGGTGCGTACTACCACGGTAAGGCGTGTGGTAGTTTTGGTGATAGTGCGATTACATCGTTTTTCCCCGCAAAGCCGTTGGGTTGTTATGGTGACGGCGGGGCAATTTTTACGAACGATGATAGACTTGCGGAAATGTGTAACTCTTTGCGTGTACATGGCAAGGGTGCTAAAGGCAAGTATCATAACGATAAAATTGGCGTAAACAGCAGGCTTGATACAATACAGGCTGCAATTTTGCTGCCAAAATTAAAAGCGTTAAAAGAGTACGAGATTGATGCGCGCCAACAGGTAGCGAAAAGGTATAATGATGCTTTTGCTGGGCGTTTTGAAATACAAAAAATAGCAAGCAATGCCCAAAGTGTATACGCCCAATATGTATTGCTTGCAAAAGATGAAGCAGAACGTGATAGCACGTTAGCAAAGTTAGAATGTGCGAGTGTTCCAACAATGGTGTATTACCCCGCACCAATGCATACACTTGAGGTGTTTCAACAAGTGGAGCACTATGGTGAAACGTTTGCAAATTCTGTTTCGTATTGTCAGCGCACGTTTTCTTTACCAATGCACCCGTATTTAACGGTGGCAGACCAGCAGATGATTATTAGTGCGTTGGGGGAATAATGAAAAACGTATGGATTTGGAACCACTATGCATCTGACTTTTTTTTTGAAAAAGGTTTCCGCCACTATTATTTCGCAAAATATTTAAAAGAAGCAGGATATAATCCGACTATTTTCTGTGCTAGCACTCTCCATTATAAAGGTGGTGCGGTTGACCTTGGCGACAAGCTTTATAAAGACGATGTTACGGATTGCGGAATTCCTTATGTGTTTATAAAAACATCGGATTATAAGGGCAATGGGTTTTCGCGGATTAAAAATATGTTGCGTTTTGCAAAGAATTTGAAACGCGTTGCTAAAATTAAAACTGCGGGAGAAAAGCCGGATGTAATCTATGCGAGTTCTGCCCATCCATTTACTTGTGTTATTGGAATATTGGCTGCAAAAAAACTGAAGATACCATGTATAGCAGAAGTTCGAGATTTATGGCCGGAGTCTATAGTTGCATATAAGGGTACAAAAAAAAGCAATCCAATCATTTGGGCTATGTACAGGCTGGAGAAGTGGATATATAAAAAGGCAGATAGGCTTGTTTTTACGATGGAGGGCGGTGCGGACTATATTTGTGAAAAAGGCTGGGATAAAGAAATTGATATGAGCAAAGTGACCCATATTAACAATGGGGTAGATTTGCAAACATTTGATGATCAAGCAGAAGAGTTTAAATTTGATGATTCTGATTTAAAGAACCCAGACTTATTTAAGGTTGTTTATACGGGTAGTGTACGGGTAGCTAATGGTATAGATACCATACTTGATACAGCAAAATATATAGAAAAAGAGAACCCCAATATCAGATTTTTAATATGGGGGGACGGCGACGAACTTCCTCGATTACAACAAAGGGTTTTAGAAGAAAATATTTCTAATGCTAGTTTCAAAGGCAGGGTAGACAAAAAATATGTTGCGTCTATTTTGCGCGGTGCTGATATTAACATTAATGTTATTGTACGAGATTTCTTTATCTTTAAATATGGTGGTAGTCAAAATAAACTTTTTGACTATTTTGCAAGCAGAAAGCCAATTGTATCTGTAATTCAAATGAATTATGATTTAATGCTTAAATATGGAGCAGGCATAATTGCGCGATCCCATGACCCACAAGTTGTTGCAGATGCAATCTTAAAAATTGCACAAATGCCAAGCGATGAATTTGAACAAATGAGTGCAAATGCACGCACTGCGGCACAGGATCACGACTATAAAGTTTTAACAGATAAACTTATCTCAATTTTGGAGGGGCTATGATGCGCAAAGTTAAAGTTTGCCACATGACAAGTGCGCATTCTGCAACGGATGTACGGATATTTCACAAGCAATGTACATCTTTAGCTAAGGCAGGATATGAAACATATCTTGTTGCACCTGGAGATAGTTTTATTGAGAACGGTGTGCAGGTAATAGGCGTTGGCTTAAAACCCGCATCACGCATAAAGCGTATGTTTTTTTTTGCGAAGCAAGTATACAAAAAAGCCAAAGAAGTGGATGCAGACATATACCATTTACACGACCCAGAATTGCTGCCGTATGGCCATAAGTTAAAAAAGCTCGGAAAAAAAGTGATATATGATATTCATGAACACTATGTACAAACAATCCGCGCAAAGGTATGGCTGCCAAAACCGCTTCGTGCAATATCCGCTATGGTTTATGCCAGAAAAGAGAAGAATGCGTGTAAAAGATTTGATGCGATAATATATGTGACACCAACACAGCTTGAACTGATAAAGCCTTATGATGCAAACGCATATATGGTAACAAATTTCCCTATAGTAGATGCGCAGGCGCAGCTGCCCGTGCGTTCTGAAAACCGGAAACTTTGTTTTGCAGGAGGCATTTTACCAAGAGGGCTTCATGAAAATTTGATTTCCATGCTTGAAGAGTGCGATGCGCAATATGAGCTTGCAGGTGGTGGTTCGCTAGAATATCTTAATAAATTAAAACTGCTGCAGGGATGGCAAAAGGTTAATTTTAGAGGAAAAACTTCTTTTCAAGAAGCTCAAATATTAATGCAAAAGAGTGCAGTCGGCGTAGCTATTCTTGATTACGACGCAAATAATATGTGGAGAACAGGCACCCTTGGCGTAACAAAAATATTTGAATATATGCTAAATGGGTTACCACTGATTTGCACAGACTTTGTTTTGTGGAAAAAAATTGTGGACACTGAACAATGTGGGATTTGTGTAAACCCACACGACAAAGACGCGATTAAGAAGGCTATTTTGCATTTGCTTGATAACCCAAAAGAAGCTACTCAAATGGGTGCAAACGGATTTAAGGCCGTAATGGAAAAGTATAACTGGGGAACGCAGGAAGCGATTTTATTTAAGGTATACGAAAATCTGTAATTGTTGAAAGGTGATATCAATGAATTATCTTGAGGTCGTGCTTAATACACACCCTTCTGTACATTGGCAAGAAGATGGCCATTCGAAGATAAGAGGCTGGTTTTTTGATTCTGAGGGGTTTCATGAAAAGGCTGGAGCTTTGCAAAAATTCGGTATATTTCAATCAGAAGATGGATTTTGTAACAGAATAAAAACTTTGAATGGAAATTTTTCTGTTATACAAGAAAGCAAAGATTTTGTTTTTGCGGCAGTTGATAGAATAGCAAGCTTCTCTTTGTTTTATTCGTACCATGATAGTAAGGTTTTTGTTAGCGATAGCGTAGCGTTGTTGTGTGAACACTGTAATTTTGACAAAATCGACTCAGTTTCCCTATCAGAGTTTCGAGCGTCTGGATATGTTTTGGGGAATCGAACGCTTTATCAAGGCGTGTATAAACTAGAAGCTGGTCAATATCTTGTTTATGATAAAAAAACAGATGCGATAGAAATTAAGGACTATCATCTACATTTGCACCATTTGGAAAATCAAATTAGCACAAAAACAGAAGCGGAATTGTGTGAAGAGCTTGGATATGTGGTTGACGATGTCTTTGAGCGGTTAGTTTCAAGTATCAATGGAAAAACTATCGCCTTATTTTTGTCTGGTGGATACGATTCGCGGTTAGTTGCTATAAATTTGCGTAAACAAAACTATGAAAATGTTGTGTGCATAACTTTCGGTAAGAAAACTGACCCCGACGTAATAGTGGCAGAGCAAGTGGCGGCCACTTGTGGCTACAAGTGGATTTCAATTGCCGAAAATGGAGAATGTTATTGGCGAAAAAAAAGAAAAACAGGTAAGCTAAGAAATAGGCTTGTGCGCGCTAAAAGTGATATAGGACATATGTATAAAACAGGGTTGTTTTTAGAAGAATTGATAGAAGATGGTACGCTTCCTAAAGATTGTGTAGCGATTACAGGTGGCGGCGGAGATATATTGGAGGGGCACCTGCTGTCTTTGAAATTTGCTGATGGTAAAAAATATAGCGAACTGGATGTTATGAATGCAATTAGAAATACCCACTTTTATAATGCTGGCTACAAGAAGCACAATAGCGATTCATTTCATAATGAACTTAAACAATACCTGTTGGGCAAAACTGAATTCACCGCACAAGAGGCTGAGTGTATATTTGATTTTTTTGGCTGGCGTGTTCGGCATTCTCAAAGAGAAGTGCAAGATGTTCGCAATTACGACAATTATCTCGGTAATGAGTGGCGACTGCCTTTGTGTGACAATGCGCTTGCAGACTTCTGGCTAAAGGTTCCTCTTCATATGCGAGTAAACCGCCAACTGTACTATGCATGGTTAAATTCAATAGGCGAGAAATTACCAAGTGCAAATCATGTTAACTCTTTATGGCAAAGATTTCGTATAGGTTTTAAACAATCGTTCCAAAGTGTTTCAAGATTGTTGTATCCAATTAAAATAACATGCGGCTATTTTTTCAAATTTTCATCGCTGCATAGTTTTATAGCTACTTTAACTTTCCGTGAATTTATCGCTGTTCTTGTAAGAACGAGAGGTTATAGAATGAATGCATTGTCTGCAATGATATATCTTAGGCTGAAATACTCGTATGATTTAAATGAAAAAGCCAATAAAAACAAAACTGAAATATAATGCAGAGGATGATGATATGAAAAATATTACACGAATATTAACCTGGTGTGGTAAGTGGGCAAAAAAAAGATACACTCCGCTTGCCGTCTTTACTATATATAAGTTAATATTTGATTGGAATTATGTATATTTCATTGCCCCGCTATATGGATATTCAGGATTTGGCTATAGTCCATCGCTAAGCGCATGGGTTATATCTATAACTATATCGGTTACGGTATTTTGGCTAATTTATGACCCTAAAAAAGAAGTATCTAACACAATATTAAGCATCTTTTTATTGGTAACATATGTACCATTGTCTTCATATTTTGCATTTTCTGGACAGAGTATTAGATATTTTTTATATGTTTCGTTTTGTTGGGTTTTTGTTAAGCTTTTACTTGATATATCATTTGAAAAATGGTTGGACAATGATATATCCACAATTATTAACAGGACATTAGGGAGGTTAGTGAGTTATAAAATTATTGTAATCAAATTAATTCATTTAATGCTATTGTTTATTTGTTGTGTAATTACGATATTAACATTATTTGGATTGTATCGCTATACAGATATTGCATCATGGTTTATAACATTAGATATAACCAGAGTTTACGAGATAAGACAAGATTTGGACTTTCCAAGTTGGTTTTCGTATATATTTACTTGGCAATCTAACGTAATAATCCCGTTTTTAGTTACTTATCTCATATATATAAAGAAATATTATTTAATTATATTACCGCTATCATTACAGATTTTTATGTATTTATCTACCGGAACTAGAGCCATTTTGTTGAGTATACCTTTATATATATTGATTCTAGTAATATTTCGTTTTAAATATGCATTTATGACTTTTGCGACTTTGATAGGTGCCGGTGTTGCAGCAATTAGTTCATTGGTTCTTTTTTCGTGGAATGGGTTGTTTGCACATTCTTTAATAGTTCGCCGAACGTTTTTTGTTCCCCCGCTTGTAGAGTATTCATACTTTAATCATTTCCAAGCATCTCCAATGCTATTTTTTTCAGAAAGCAGAATTGGTAGTTTATTTGGCTTATCGTCGCCATATCCTATAAGTTCGACTCGATTGATTTCTTTTTCTTTGCATGGTACAGCGATTACAAGTACAAATACTGGTTTTATGGCTTCTGCTTTTGCAGATATGGGATTTATGGGAATGATAATTATTGCTGTTTTATTCTTTGTTTTTATTAAATATTGTTGTGTTGTTTTTCGGAGGTTACCACTAAACTTGGTGATAGCAGCCCTAATAGTGCCCGTATATTCCTTGGCAAACTCGGCGTTTTTTACATCAATGTTAAGCCATGGAATAGGGATTATAGTAATATTATTGTCTCTTTTAGCCTTAGCAGACACAATTAAAAAGATTAATGCTGGAGGAGTGGGTGTAAATGAATAAATATCGAGTTATTGCTCTGTTGTTCATGCTCGCAGGACTTTCTATTGCATATCCTGTTTCACAAGACTTTATAGAGCACCGAGCTGCATCAGCTGCGAGACAAACAAGGTCAGTTGTGAATGATGCTATGGATGGTTCTATAATAGGTAGTTATTTGCTTAATTCTTCTAGCTCGATAGATGCACCAGCTTCACCAAGCCCACCTGCTCTTGACCTAAGGTGGGAGAGAAATATCATACCAAGCCTTGTATCTCGTGACGCATTCGATATGAGACGCGATTTGGCATTAATAAATTTGGATAACACACACAGCCTATCTGATAGTGCATTGGCCGCATTAGCACGTGCAGTATCAATAACACGCTTCACAGATAGCCAAAGCGAGTGGGATTTTGTTAAAACATTAACGCATGTAGTGCTATCTAGAATAAGTGAAGTAGAAGTTATAAGTGTTTCACTTGCAGATGCATATTTGTGTTTATGGGATTTTTGGCAGGGGGTTTACATGTCAGAAGCAGAATGGCTACGATTATATGCTCCCAAGGTCTGGCTATCCTTAATGCATCATAGTTTTGCTCCTAAATCGTGTTTTCATGATTTAGAGTGGACATCTCCCGCTTATTTGGCTGCGATATTACAACGTGCATCTATAATAGACTGTTATTTTTTGCAAGATACAGATCGCCGTGCTTTTACTATTGCCGCAGATTTTCATATTCAAACCTTAATTGATGCTGCAGATTTTACAATGGGTATACCTTTGTGGGTTGATAGTGGAGTTATCTTTCTTGAAAGCCATGTTGCTCATATATATGGATTTATGCGATATAAACAATATAGCGGTAAAGTAGAGATGCCCGCTACATTACGACAAATCCAATCGTCTTTGGCTGTATTTGAATTGCCTCGTCTTGCGACAAATGAACCGAATATCTATTATGCAAGCGGATTTTGGGTGTATTCGGACGCATATGAAGACGAGCGTCAGATGGCAACAATGCCTGAGGTTGTCCGTTTCGCCGTGGTTGGCAGGACATTGCCATCTTCTTTATTCTGGATAAATCCAACGCAGACACTGCTTCAAAGTTTTCAGTCAGATAATGGTTTATTGCTTCGCCCTGGGGGCACATTAGATGCTAATCAAGCAGAACTTAATGCTTGGATGTTATATGCATATGCAAATTATTTGAGATAATGGCCAATCAAACAATAACTAAAACAGCATTTTGGCTTACATTAATAATTGCGTTTGCCAAAGTCTTGGGCTTTTTAAGGGAACTTGTAATAGCGTATGTATTTGGTGCCAGTGCAGTTACAGATGCTTATACGATTGCTGCGACAATGACACTTACAGCCAGCTTACTTGTAATGGTTTATATTACAACAACGTTTGTGCCGTCTTACATTAAAATAAGACAGGCCAACGGGGAAGCATCTGCGCTTGGGTTTACTAACGACGCACTGCGGGTGTCGATTATCATCAGTATTGTTATAATGGCAATTTTTCAGCTTGGCACGCCACTAATAATTAGCTTTACTGGATTTGACGCAGAACACTCTCAATTTGCAATTGTTGCACTTCGCATTGCCTTGTTCAAATTGCCGTTGTTTGCGTGTATTCATTTGTTTAGCGGATATCTTTCTGCCAGGCATTCATTTGTTGGCCCTAATTTTATTGGGATACCTTTAAGTATAACAGTTATTGCTATTGCCTTAATCTTAGGAACATATAGCGGGATCATTGGGTTATCCGTTGCAAGTTTATTAGGAGTTGCATCGCAACTTGTAGTTTTGTGCTTTTGGTTACCTAAAGAAAAATACCGATTCAAACTCTATCAAAAATTTGGTAGCAACGAGATAAAAAATGGTATGTTATTAATGTTGCCTGCGTTTATTGGGCAAGCATTGATGCATTTATGGCATTGGACAGATACCATAGTTGCGACGCACCTCTACGAAGGTACTGCAGCGGCAATAGGTTTTGCCACTCGTATATTGACCTTGATTACGGGCCTTATTCTTATGCCTATTTCTGGTATTGTGTTTACTTACATGAGCGAACAGGTTGTAAAAGAAGATAAAGAAAAAGCGGCAAAGGTGTTGCTGCAATCTATTGGCATTGTTATTTTTGTATTTCTACCAATAATAGTAATTGGTATATTGTTTAGTACAGATATTGTTCGCATAGTTTATCAGCGTGGGCAATTTACAGATGAAGCTGTTGCAACTACAGGAACCGCTCTTGCATGGTACTTGCCTAGTTTGATTGGAACGGCATTAACTGTTTTAGCACTCAGATTTTTTTATGGTATTCAAGATACAAAAACTCCACTTGTTTGTGCTGCAGCGGCGATTCCTATCAACATCGGAATGACTATACTTTTGGCTAATGCCATGGGCATAGCTGGGATTGCGCTTGCCGGGTCTATTGGCGGTATTTTGCAAGGAATAGTTCTTGTCTATAATATACGTCGCAAAGTTGGTATGCTGAAGTTGAGCATTTTTGCAAAGGATCTTGTAAAAATGCTTGTAGCTGCATTAATATGTGGAAGTCTTTCATTTAGCGCGGGTTATGTACTTTCTGCACAGAGTAGCGTAATTAGATTTATTGTTAGTGCCGCAGTTGGTGTAGTCGTATATCTAGTTTTTTCGCTCATGCTCAAAATAAACGTAATTCATATCGCACTTAGCTATAGAAAATCTCGAAAATGAACGCATTAAGACAAACAACTCAAAAAGCACCGCCAAAAACCACAGTAAGGCAATTGCACAATAATTACAATTGTGACATAATTCGCAATAATCTACTATTGCGGAGGCATTCCCCATGGCGACCAAACCCACCAAAGGCTTCACCCTAATGGAACTTACAATCGTACTGGCACTACTCGCAATTATCGCCGCTATCCTCATTCCCATGTTTTTAATTACAACAGACCGGGCGCGGCTTAGAAGCGATATACAATCTGCGCGGGTAATACAAAACGCAATAGACCTTTATCGGGTAGAGCGTGGGCGTGAGGTACAGGGTGGTACGAATGTAACGGCCATTATGCAAAACCTCGCAAATGCAGGGTATCTTGACTTACGTAATGCAGAAATACAGACACAAGACGCGGTGTGGATACGTGATGCTGAGCGTGGCGTGGTTGTTAGTATCGCTGCAAGTCCAGACAGTGTGCACCGCGCATACGCAAACTTACCGGATTCGGAACGGCAAATGGTACGTGGCGGGCGCACGGGCGGCTCGTAAATTGATATAAATATGATATTTGCTGTATTGCTAATAAATAGCAATGCGGCTTTTTTATTAGGAAAAGCAGTCACCAATTTGCAATTCTAGCATAAAATAAAGTATGTCCTAAATAAAGGACAAACTAATGATAGGAGTTGTAAAAGTGACACATGAAACAAAGTGCGAAAAGCACAAGAAATTTACCTTCGAGGGTTGTCCTGTAGATATTTACGAGGATATCACCGTAAAAGTACCCATTGCCATATGCGCACATTCCGAAGTTTGCAACGTAGACTTTAAGTGCATGGGGCATACAATCGAAAAAGACCCTTGTACCACTGAACAGGGGTGCAGCAAGTTCAAGATTATTCAAAAGATGAAGGTTCATATTCCACTCAAATTTAAAGGGGAATGTGATGTTAGCGCAGGTTCTGTAGATTTTGACGTGCATAGTCAAACCCCAGCCTAGCAACAGTGGATTTTAAGTAAACATTAAGCAGAGCCTGCACTTTTTAGTGGTGTACGGTTCTGTTTGCATTTATATTTGAACCAAAATCTTTGACATTTTCCAAGATTTTGTCCATACTTATGAGTAACGAAAAACGTAGCCGAATCGAGGGTATCCATGCCAAACAAAATTTTATTGATAGATGGTTTTAGCATTTTAAACAGGGCATTTTACGCATTGCCACTGCTTTCTACTAAAGATGGCGAGTACACCAACGCCGTGTATGGCTTTATGAATATGTTTTTCCGCTTTTGCGATGAAGAAAAACCAGATTTTGTTACAGTGGCATTTGACCTGCCACAGCCTACGTTTAGGCACGAGCAGTACGGTGCCTACAAAGGTACGCGCAAAGGCATGCCGGACGAATTGCGCGCCCAGGTGCCAATGCTTAAAAATTTATTAGAAAAAATGCAAATTCATGTTGCAGAATGCGCGGGTTACGAGGCAGACGACGTGATTGGCACGTTGGCGGCTAAAGCTGTGGCGCAAGGGGTTTTGCCTGTGATAGTATCTGGCGACCGCGATCTTTTGCAGCTGGCCACAGAAACGGTGCGCATCCGTTTGCCCAAGACAAAAGCGGGTAAAACTGAAGTAGAAGACTATCTTGCCGCAGATGTTGTGGCAAAGTACGGCGTTTCGCCGCAGGCGTTTATAGATGTAAAAGCACTCATGGGCGATGTGTCCGACAATGTACCGGGTGTACCCGGCATTGGCGAAGTGACCGCAACAAAAATAATTGCGGCCTTTGGTTCACTGGATAACGCACTTGAAAACATCGCAGACATTAAGCCGAAAAAAGCGGCAGAAAACCTAGAAACATTTAAAGACCAGGCAATGCTTAGCCGTATGTTAGTAACCATTGTGCAAGATGCACCCGTCGAGTTGTGCCTGGCACCACTAGACAAGATGTGGAGTGCCGAAGCCCAGGAAGAAGTACGGCGGCTGGAGCTTAAAAGCTTGTACAAGCGGTTTGACACCGCCCAACCGCAAGTGGCGGCACGCCAACTCTCGTTTGACATCATTAAAGACCCAAACGAAGCGGTAAACTTTTTTGCAAGTATTGTAAACGCCCCTACCGCTGTTTACTTCTTATGGGATGACAATGCGCTGGTTGGGTTAGCCGTTTGTAACGGAGAAAGCACAAAATATATTGCTGCCGACATGCAAGAGCTTTCGTTATTCTCTACCCCGGGGATAAACGATATTTTGGAATTGGCAAAACCATGGTTACAATCGCGAGCCCCCAAAATTGTGTACGACTACAAATATGAAGCGGCGCAGCTACATCGACACGGTATAACGTTTGGCGGCGTGAAAGATGACGTAATGCTTGCGGCATATGTATTGGACTGCCTTTCTCCAAACCGCACCCCAAATGACCTGATATCAGTTTACTTGAACGAACATCACCCAACGCTGAAAGATATTCTTGACAATAAGGGCAAGCGTGGCAAAGATCGCCGTCTGATAAAAGACGTCCAGGTGGAAACCGCAGCAAAATACGCCGCAAATACCGCAGATGCACTTTTCCGTATGCAACCCATACTTGCAGACGAACTTGAAAAAAACAACCAGACAGATTTATACAACCACATGGAATTGCCTGTTGCACAAACACTGCTTGAAATGGAGCTGGCAGGGTTTGAGGTAGACCTTGCAATACTCGAGAAATATGGCGAAGCACTAAACCAGCCAATTGAGCAGTCCACTGCTGCCATTTATGAATTGGCAGGCGAGCAGTTTAATATCAATTCGCCTGCGCAATTGGGTGCCATTTTGTTTGAAAAGCTTGGGCTGCAAGGCGGTAAAAAAACCACGCATGGCTTTTCTACCGCGGCAGATGTACTGGACAAACTTGCCGACAAGCACCCGATCATTCCACTGGTGCAAGATTACCGCGCACATGCCAAATTAAAATCCACATATGTAGACGGGCTTATCCCGCTGATAGACCCCGTCACATCGCGGGTACACTCCACATTCAACCAGACACTTACGGCAACCGGGCGGCTTTCTAGCACAGAGCCAAATTTGCAAAACATCCCTGTGCGCATGCCGCTTGGGCGCGAGTTGCGCAAGGCATTTGTACCCAAGGACGGCTGCGTACTTGTGACTGCGGATTATAGTCAAATAGAGTTGCGCCTGCTGGCGCATATGTCCGGCGACGAAACGCTAATTACCGCGTTTAAAGAGGAGCAGGACATTCACAGGCTTACAGCATCGCAGGTGCTGGGTATTCCGCTTGAAGATGTAACCCCTGCGCAGCGCGGCGATGCCAAGGCCGTAAACTTTGGCATAATATATGGCATTAGTGCATTTAAACTTAGCGAAGATTTAAAAATCCATATAAAAGAAGCGGAACGATACATTGCGGGATATTTTGCAAAGTATCCCGGCGTAAAACAGTACCTGGACAATGTCATAGAAAATGCAAGGCGCGACGGATATGCCGCGACTATTTTTAACCGCCGCCGCAACATGGCAGAGTTAAAGTCCCCCAATTTTAATACCCGTGCATATGGCGAAAGGGTAGCAATGAATATGCCGCTGCAAGGCAGCGCGGCCGATATTATAAAAATTGCAATGGTAAACGTCGCAAACCATATGCGAAGCAAAGGGCTAAAAGCCCAAATAATCCTGCAGGTGCATGACGAACTTTTGCTGGAAGTGCCAAAGGAAGAAACCCTAACGGTCAAAGATATACTAAAAACAGAAATGGAACGTACCGTTAAACTGGACGTACCCCTGGTGGTAGACGTAAGCGAAGGGGATAGCTGGTATGCCACAAAATAAATTTATACTAGGCATCACCGGCATCACAGGCAGCGGTACAAGCACTGTTGCCGCAATTTTGCAAAAGCACGGCTGGCATGTAATTTCTGCAGATAAAGTTGCGCACGATGCGATAAAAAAACCACAACCCGCATATGTAAAAATAACCGAAGCATTTGGTGCCGATATTTTACAGCCGGACGAAGAAATAGACCGCAAGGCACTGGGCGCGCTGGTTTTTGGCAATGCAGAAAAACTGGCAATGCTGGAAAGCTTTATCCACCCGCAGGTTATTGCAATAACGCACCAGCAATTGCAGCACCACGAAAAAGTTGTTATTGACGCGCCATTGCTTATAGAATCTGGAATGCATAAGATGTGCAACGCCGTATGGCTGGTGACTGCACCAGACGAAACGCGTCTGCAACGCATACAATCGCGTGATGGTTTAACACGCGAAGCCGCCCTGCGCCGGTTGCAAAGCCGTAGCAGCGACGAAAAACTGCACCAGCACACAAGTTTGATTATCCAAAACAATGCCGACTTGGCAACGCTGCAAGCCGTAATCGAAAGGAACTTACCCGTCTTATGAAAAAGTTTATCGTACTTGCGGTGGTTGTCGTTTTGTGCATAATCGCAATGTTTATGGCGGTGGTGACGCGCTTCCCAATTAGGCACTTAGATGTGATAGAAACCCACGCCGGCGAACTGGATGTGTCGCTTATTTTGGCGGTTATTATGGCAGAAAGCAGCTTTAACCCAAATGCGCAGTCCCATGCGGGAGCGCAAGGGCTGATGCAACTGATGCCCGCCACCGCGGCAGACATCGCCGGGCGAATGCGCATGTACGACTTTGAACCCGAGCATGTATGGATACCGGAAATAAATATCGCAATGGGTGCATTTTACTTAAACTGGCTGTATGCACGTTACGACGGCGATATTACCCTTATGCTGGCGGCGTACAACGCCGGGCTGGGCAGGGTAGACACTTGGCTTGCAGACCCGCAGTTTTCGCAAGATGGGCGTAACTTGGACACAATCCCATTCCCGGAAACGCGCAATTACGTAACGCGCATAGGGCAGTTTCAACGGATATACAGGGTGCTGTTAGCATTGCCAAGCCCGGGCAGGAGGTCTTAGCATGAAAAAATTGTGCTTATTCATTTTGTTACCGCTTTTATTTTTAACCGCCTGCGATATAGACCGTACAGCAATAGCACCGTCCGGCATAGCACAACGGCTAAACCCGTCACAAGAAGAAGTGTATGACGACCAGCAGCAATATGTAGAACTTAACCCGGTAATTGTAACCATACCCACAGCGCAACCCATAGATGACGGGGTGTTGCGCCTGTCTATGCGGCACCCGCTTACCCTTAACCCGCTGATAAACGAAGATGTGACCGTTGCCCGCATCTTACGGCTTATCTTTGAGCCGCTTGTTGTACTGGACGAAAACTTCCGCCCTACAAGCCACCTTGCAGAAATAGAATTTGCGTCGGACTTTTCCAGCGTGGTTTTGACAATCCGCAGCGATGCATTTTGGAGTGACGGTATGCCTGTGACTTCCGACGACTTGATTTTTTCTGTTCAGACTTTACGCGCTGCGCCCGCCAATGCAATTTACCGCCAAAATGTAGATAACATCGCTAACATTACCCGCATTTCTACCCGCGCGGTGCAGGTACATTTCCATAATACAAGCCTTTGCGCCGCAATGTCGCTAAACTTCCCAATCATACCGCAGCACCACTATCGTAACCAGTTAACCCTACGCAGTGCCAACAACATGGTGCCGCTTGGCAACGCGCCATTTATGTTGGAATCGTTTACGCCAATGCGCAATATCACGCTGGTGCAAAACCCATATAGCTTCCGCCAGCGGCCGCAAATAGAGCAAGTAGAAGTTATATTCGTACCGGATGCACAAACAGATTTGTATGCGTTTGACCAGGGGCGCGTAGACGCAATTCACCTGCCGCTTACGGAATGGGCGCGTCACCATAGTGTGCGCCATATCAGACACGAAATTTTCCCGGCCATGTATTTCGAATTTGTAGGTTTCAACTTCCAGCGTGATATTTTTGACAGCCACTACACGCGCCAGGGTATCGCCCACGCATTTGACATTTGTAGTGCCATTGAAGCGGTTTACCTAAACCACGCGGTGCGCGCAATTAGCCCAATTCACCCGTACATGTGGGCAGCAAGCGGTACAGGCGGGCTTGCGTTTGACCCCACCCGCGCGCGGGCATTGTTAAACACGGTAGAAGTTTTGCAACCGCTTATTGTGCTTGTAAATACAGACAACGTCCAGCGGGTAAGCATTGCGCATAGGCTTGCATCAAGCCTTAATGCGGTGGGCTTGCCTGCAGTGGTAGGAGCTGTGCCATATACAGAATATTTTGCGCGGCTGGCAAGCGGCGACTTCGACCTATTTATTGGCGGTGTAAATCTTGCGTTTGCGCCAGACGTGAGTTTCTTTTTCCAAGGTGGGTTTTATATGTATGACCCGCAACTACAAAATGCTTTTGATGCAACAGGCCTTGCCGTAACAGAAGCGGCATATATGCACGCAATCGCGCAGTTTCAACAAGCGTTTGCAGAAAGGCTGCCGGTGATTAGCTTGGCGTTTCGTCATTCGGCCATGCTTACAAACATGCGCATATCGCAAGCAGTACCGCCAACGCCGGACAATGTGCTGGGTGGGGTTAATATGTGGGGCGTAGAGTAAGTTATTCATATTTTTATTTCAATTTTATTATTTCAATAACAAAAGCAGATAGCCGTCATAGGCTATCTGCTTTTGTGTTGATAGTAATGTCACTTTTGGGGCGTATTTCGGAATTTGTTATGGGAACTATTGCGTATGATTGCAACGTGTTCGTTACAAATGTTCATCCCATTGATAGTCATTGCATCTTCCGGTTTGCCGCAGAACACACACTTAGGGACAAATTTTTTGTGTAGCGCAAGCAGCACTGTACCTTCGGTTGCATCCACGGTAACTGCTAACCTATCACGGTATTCCCAATCCAATGCATCTCTAAAGCCTTTGGGAATGGTTAGTATCCCTAACTCGCCAATTTGCAACCCGCCGTCCTCTTTGCTAAAAAATTCTACTGTTTTGTGGCGCAGGTTTACCATCGCGGTTAGGCGTTGCCCAGGCTCCCACCCGATTTCGCTAATAAGCTTGCGTGGTAGCACAACGCGCCCGCGTGGGCACAGTGCGCGAATTTTTTGGTTTTCCATGTAAAGTTCCTCCTTATAGAAGTTTTTGACATATGTATATATTATGACTATGTGCAAGCTTACGCAATGTCACTTACGTGATTACGAAAGGGGGCTTTGTCGAAATTTTGAGCAGAAAATTTGCAACAATCTATCGACACGAACATATTACCCGGCAATAGTTTAGGATTTTTACGGCTTTGTTGGGTGTATTGCCCTTTGCAAAAAATTTGACCAATACTGGAGTATAGTGCAAGACTAAACAATTTTACATATTGATAGCAAAAAAATTAACTTTAAAGGCATGCTTTTTTAATAAAAAATTTGTCACTAAGACGCATTTTTTAATAAAACGGTTGCAAACGCAAATACTTTATGCTATTATTTGTAGCAGATAGAAAAAATATTGACGAAAACTGCAAACAATTAACAACTGGGGTGGTTTTATGGAGCAGAATGGCAGGCCACATATAGGCGAAATACTGCGTCATGTAAGAGTGATACGGGGAATGTCGCAGGGGGAGCTTGCGGTAAAGATTTTGAATGACAATAGCGTTATTAGTAAAGTAGAAAAAGGGCAAAGGGTTTGCACACCGGATTTGCGCGACCAAATAAAAGTAGCACTTGACGCAGAAGATTTGCCGGTAACAGCCTCGGCATGTCAACATTTTAGAGTGAAGCTAAACGAGTGGTACAACGTAATAAACAAGCGTGAGTTGGCTAAAGCAAAAGACATACAGCAACAGCTTGCGATAATAAAACTCGCCCCCCACGAAAAGGAACTTAACACGCTTTATGATTTATTTGATTGCAAACTTCTAATAGGACTTAATAAACTTGAAGCCGCGCGTAAAATTTTGAAATTTTTTGATGCGCGGGTTAAAGAATTAAAGGATATGCAATTATATTATTACTATTACAACAAGGGTACATATGAGGTTAAACACGAGCGAAACCAAGAAGCACTAGATTTTTACATGCAAGCCCATGAGATAATACAACACCATAAAGAACAGGATTTAATACTATATTTTAATATTGCCCACTGTTGCGAAAGGCTTGGGTTGGTTTCCCGTGCCATTGCTTTTTTAGAAAAAGCGCGCGATTTGGCGGGTGACAGCCAGAAAGGCGTTTTTGAGCTTAAAATATATAATGCACTGGCTACATTATATATACAAACTGGCCATTTTAATGGAGCAAAGAAGCTATTGACTACATGCTTAACCAAGGCTGAACAGCTCGGCTCAAACGAACGTGTGGGCATTGCTTTAATTAACCACGGCTTTTTATATCGTATAGGCAAGGCTTGGGAAACTTCTATCGAGTATCTTGACAACGCACTACCATACCTTGAAAAAGGGAGCCGCAATTATTTAGAAACTTATTATCAAAAAGGACGATGTTTGGTATCAATGAAACATTACACCAAAGCGACAAGCCTGTTAGAAGAAATAGAAAAAGAAGCCGAAAGTAATGAAGTATACACCATTCTTTTTAAGTCGCTTAGGCACATGATGCCGCCCAATATAAGCAGTTCTATTGAATATATAGAATCCGTGGCAATACCATACTTGGTGAAAAATTATTATTACAGTGCTGCTTTAGACTTCTGCGAGTTTTTGCGCAAGCATTACAAGAAAAAAAGGGAACAGCGCCAGTCAAAGTTATTAAACATCACGGAGATAGTATGCGATATACATAATCGCATGATTGAGGGAGGTGTAGTTGAATGAAAAAAACACTTATTGGCTTGGTTTTAACTTTTATTATCGCATTAAGCCCCGTAACGGTTGTATTGGCGGGGGGAAGCGGTGGCGGTGGTGCTGGTGAAGATCCTATAATCAACCCATTCGACCCTGTAATTGTAAGCCTACCTATTGAACTACCCCCAAATTGGCAAATAGACTGCCCACCACCACACTGCCCAGAAGATTGCCAGGGTGAAGACAACGACGAACAGTAAGAACGTAGCACAGCCCCGTCACCCCGGACGTGATCCGCGGTCTAGCCATTTTTACTAATAACGGCTAGATTCCGGGGCAAGCTTAGCCTGCCCCGGGCTTGACCCGGGGGAATGACGATATCGAAAAGAACAGCTAGCCCACAAATTTGGGCTAGCTGTTCTTTTTGCCAATAAAATAATAGATATGATAATAATTTATGCTTTTGAATTGTGCTACACATGCCAGCCGCTTTACCATTTTTGCCATTTACATATACGCTGTACAGGCCGGCACCATTGCCGCATAGACAATTAACTTTTTGCTGCCTCAAACTTTGCCCGATAACGCACCTAAAGCCGTGCGTTTCGGTCTCGTTTTCGGACTAGCAAAAATTAAATTGCTAACAGGATTCCTCATATA